>Ga0123355_10004499_pt1 | contig 20288 bp, 13 predicted proteins | sample TergutEmb28metaG_3_FD_89872 | JGI IMG/M metagenome (GOLD analysis project Ga0123355, IMG submission 89872) | Embiratermes neotenicus P1 segment gut microbial communities from Petit-Saut dam, French Guiana - Emb289 P1 | ecosystem: Host-associated > Arthropoda: Insects > Digestive system > Gut ...
TTAATATATCCATGAAAGGTTTCTTCTCCTTGTGACAATGGTCTTGTGGTGATTCCATTTTATCACTTCGGCTTAGATTCCTTTCTTTTTTTGTTACCTATCTATTGTAGCTCAACAGATTCTATTGTTAAATCTATTGATGACACTCATGGTAAGACAACAGCTATGGAATTACGCCAAATAAAGTTACGGTTGCTAGAAGTGTTGCAAGATGAAAGCGGTGTAGATTTCTCCACTCAAGGTGAGCGTCTAGGTAATTTTGAAAGCTATACGCCAAGTAAGTTTTTAGATTCATTTGATGTTAAAACAGATAAATGTAAAGCAATTATACTCACCAAGAAACATGACTTTGAGGACGAACTTCTTGTCAATTGTGCAATCGAAAATAGCGGACGCTGGGTTACAGACGAACTAAAAGTATTCATGCCTTGTGAGAATGAATTAATTTTTACTGCACAAGAGCCTACTACTCACTATAGAATTAAGGTTTGGGACAAAAATAACGGAGCGTTGGTTTTTGCATCAGAAAGTTCCTTTATGAGAAGGATACAATTTAGTATGTCAATTGCTGGAGCAAAGAGAACTATAAAAGACCCTTGGACAGCTAGCCTAAGAAAATCAACAAAACATACCGAGGCTATAAATAAAATTGAACAAGTAAACGCTGTATCGTCTGGTTTTAATATGTCAGTTGGCGATGACAATTTGCCATCATGGGAACAGGCTCAAATTGCCAGCAGAGAGCTTTTTCATAGCTATAAGCGAGCAAACGATAAAGGGGCTTTTGTTCCAAAGACCGCTAACAAATTGGGAGAGATAGACAGCTTTTCATTGATTCGTGGTTATATAGATACGCACGGTGTCGAGAGAGTAATTATTGCTGACCCTTATTTTTCCGTAGAATCTTCGTCAAAGCTATTGACGAGGGTTGAAACACAATCAAAAGAGTTAATTGTAATAACTGCGTTGACGAATACTGACCCTGATGATGATACTGGTAAAGTATTGGATGCTAAACAAGCTTGCAAAAATTTTTTATCAAACAACAGAAACATGCTACATCAAAACATGACTTTCATCAATGTGTTAAGAAATACGAAGCAAGCATTTCATGATAGATACATTATCCGTTATTTTTCTGATGGTAAAAAAGATGGATTCTTATTGAGTAATTCACTCAATTCCGCAGGTCAATCGTATCCATATGTTTCCGCACCTTTAGAATATGGTGTATTGCTACATGTAGAAGATTGCTTGTTAAACTTAACCAATGCAGAATATCAAAAGACATTGCCCAAAAATGAGCAAGTAAGCGTTGAGATTCTTTCTGAGCCGCTACAGCATCAATACAAAATACGCAACGAAGAAAATTGTACCCTACCTAAACTTCTAACAGGAGATGAAAATTTCGACACTGCAATAGAAACCTGTGTGAAGCTCGGTTATTTTAGGAACGACAGTGATATTCACGGCTTTCATGTTGCATCAGCGATGTTTCAAGAAATTGTTTTGATAATCTTTAATAATTGGGATGTAAATCCTGAACGTGCAATCACTTCACTTGGAGAAATGTTGTATCGCATTGTATTAGAGCAGGGTATATGTGCGGAAGATACAATAAAAAATATTCCTGATGCCGTGTCAAAGTTTGTAGAAACCGTAACTGCACTTGCTGAAAACGTGGAGTTGCGCCAAAATCATGGGCAGCATCCTGTAGAAAGTCAACAATTTGCATTTTGGGCTATCATGAATGGAAATGCCGAACCGGGACCCATTTCATATTGGTTTGATAGCGCACATCCATTTTGGTATGAAACTGATGGTCATTGGGTCTGCCTGTACGAGTTATTATTCCAATTTGATTATGAAAAGTTTATGTCTTCTTTGGAATCCTCAAAATCGCCACTTATGCTACTAACTCTCATACAATCCTTGAGATATACCAATTTTAACGATTCTCTTTATCGACTAATGTTAAATTCCGAATGGGATTGGATGCATGATTTGGCCGCAGAATGGATAATGCACCTTTCTCAATGTGGCGATTTTAATATTGACGATGTGCTAGATGCTGTGGATGTAAGTGTCCAATTAAAACAGAGTGCATATCTGCTGTCTAGATTGGTATTTGCAGAACGTGTTTACAAAGATAGGGTTATTGGTGGTGAAAGTTTATGCGAAAAGATAAAAATGCGTATTATTAGTATTTGTAATGAATGCAATTCTTCTGACGATGAAAAAATACGCACTCTTTTGAAGTTGTCAGATGTTGAAGAAGCTAGTAATGCTAATTTGCTTTTCACTGTTGCAGAATGTGTTAATATTGAAAATATTCGCAACTCCTTATTAGAAAGAATCATTGATGGCTTCGTGCGCAAGCGCAATAGTCGTTTACCTTTTTCAGCAGAGCGTGACCAAGTGCATATCAACACGGTTGCAAAAGTTGTGGATATTCGCTGCTCTTTCACATCTGAAACCGACATAAACAAACTTCTTGACTGGAATGCCCTCAAAAATTTTCTTGAACCTTATTTAAGTGATAGAAATTATGAAAAGTGGACTAATGCAAGATGTATCGTTTCATGGGATGTCCAACTTATATGCTCATTACTTAAATCTGGATATAAGTTAAGCGACAAAGCAAATGAATACTACAACCTTGCTACATTACTGCCATTAACACGAATTGATTTTGATGGCTGAAAAAATAATCAGAAAAATGGCCTTGCGCTTACAGTTTATAGCGCGCTACAATTTATTTGAGGAAGTATCAAAATAAATTTGGGAGCGTGAAAAAATGAGCAAAAAGTACATTCCTGTGGCTACAAGTGAAGCGGTTTATTATGAGCCACAGACGAAGCAAGAATTTGACAAGCTAATGGAAATCGTGAAAGTTAGGGATATGATATACAACAAATGGGTTTTCGATGGTTTGTGGTATACGGTTGGGTTGAACGATATAAACGACCCTACAACGATATGTCTATTCCCCAACATTATCATGGACGAGCCACTAGAACCCTTAACTCGCTGGGGAATGGAGCGTTATGATTATCTGAAGGCCGAGAAGAAATTCGTAGCAGCACAGATGGGTACAGTTGGTTTGCACAAGCACTGCCTTGAAATTCAAGAACAGGCTGAACAACGGAAGCGTAGCATGATGGCAGCAATCTGCAAAAACCCTGCCAACAGAGTTATGGAGTGTGACAAAGCTGAAAATCCAATCGCATGGGCTGGACGCATGAACAACTTCCAAGCTATGGTGCATGAAACGATATATGAAGATTTGATTTATGCATAACTTGTCCAGCTAGTAAATATTACAAAAATACCGCCTATTGTCATGAACAAAGGACGGTATTTTTTGTTAGCGTATATGATTATGCTGGCAGGCTCTGCTGTGAGCCGAAGGCGAACCCAACGCCTCGCAGAGCCCACGGCACTTTGCACAACGTGAAAGTGTCTAAGTAGGTTCATGACACTTTGCAAAAGTAGTCATGATGGCGGCAGTTACGGCATTCGCATAAAAATGATATTGCCTTGTTTCCATAGAAAAACACAAGGGCAAACTTGCTGGGAAAATAGCATGTTGCCATTATTACATTACGAAAATACACAACCGCCATATAACAGTTGTTATGCACTCACAGACAGAACTTCTCTCACTTGCTCCAAAATTTGCCCTGCATATTTAAGCCCCAATGCAGTGTCCGTTTCTGTAAAATCATGCACATCATCTGGATAGCGTGATTTGGTTGCAAACCTCGTTAAAGTTCTGGCAGTGCTTGAGGTTAAGTCTATTTTAGTCGTGTATTCCTTGCACAGTTTATGCAGCATACCTATATCATGCGTTTTGGGGTAATCTCCAGTATGGTATATAAGCACGGCCTTCAACGCCTTTTCGATTGCCTGTTGGCAACCATAGCAAATATTTTCTACTGGCATAGGGTGAAATGTTTTGCTTAAATGCACAGCGACATCGTAGTCACGCTGGGCAAAATTTACCCACGCATTAGCATCTTCTATATTATGCACTCAAAACTACCCCTTCATTTTTAATCTGGTGCTGTACGAGGAATTTCTTTTTTGCTTTTTCTTCAAATTCATCATGAGTGTATAGTAACACGTCCATTGGCAACGGAAAATCTTCACGAATAGCACAAGCAGCGTCTATCTCCATATCCGCACGGCGGTATGTGAGTTCCGGCACAAGAACACAAATATCTAAATCCGAGTTTTCGTGTTGCTCACCTTTGGCATAGGAGCCAAATAAAATTATTGTGCTATCTGGATGCACTGCTTTAATGGACTCTGTCACTTCTTGCAATAGTTCTGGTAGTCGAGTCTTGGCTTCGTTGCGCCATTGTGCTAATAAGTTTGACATATTGCCCCTCCGTGCAGTTTATTTTGCTTGAGTGAAGTATACCATATATTGTTTGGTTTTACACGTTAGACCTTCGAATTAATAATCCGGACATCTGCTAGAAGTCCACAGCTAAAAGCGATTAGCTATAGCAAACGCACTTTTGAAACCGTGAGTACGAGGGGAAGCCGAACGCCAGAGGGCGTGAGGTGTTATGACCCGAAGTAGTTGCGGATTGAAAAAGCGTTTGCTACTGAGCTTTCTTTCTAATATCTTTCTAATATTTGTACAAAAAACGTGCTTGTGACGGTCACTAGCGTTGTGGGGTGTGATATGCTTATAGCCCTGATAAACAGGGGCTTACAAGGGATTGAATGACATCATGTAAACTCCATTAAACTCTACCTGAATCGACTTTGACTCCTGCACTCGAAGGTTCGAATCCTTCCAGCTCAGTTGTAAGAAACGAGATAGAATCAAGGTTTTCTATTAAACCTTGATTCTATTTTTTTTTGTTCAAAAGCTCGATTTCTACCAAAATTTCTACCAGCTATTTAAATTTTCGTTAAAAACGCTCGCTCATTGCGTGCAAAGCAACAAAAAAGGTCATGACGCTTGTGGCCGTACCCTTTTTTGCTGTGTGCCAGTGGCATTTCCAAAGGTTAGTTAATTTATGATGCAAATAACGTTTATGATTTGCATGGTCCTAAGATTACAAAGTGCCCCTGCGGGAAGGAATTTAATATCGACCTGTCAACTGCATTAATAACACCATCTGCGTGTACATCTGCAGTTCTAAGGATTATCTGATCTGACCCAATAGCCCCTAGAAGAAAACGGGTCAAGAGGTCAAGGTCTGCTCCATTAATAAATTCGGTACCATTTGTGTCGCCATGTTGCAACCAACTACCATGCAAACGCAGAACACCATTGTCAAACATGTCAGCTGTAAGAGGTTGATTAAAATCAAATGCTGTTGCACGATTTGGATTGCCGAAGTAATGTATCATGGGGGAAATTTGCCTATACCAGCCCATAAGCGCTTGCCCGGGAATGCTTACTGTTCCAAAAAGAATCTCGCCATAGCGTGTTGGTGGTACCGGGACTAACGCAGGGTGAAGTAGGTGCCTTATTATAACAGGCACTTCTCTTACTATTTGTGCGCCACCATCGAGAGCTGCATAGTAGAATCCTACAGTGCCTATCATAATTTCATAATTTTTTCAGCCTTAACATCTCCTTTCATTTTCTACAGTTTGTTTTAAGCCAAGAGGCGCAGTAGGAAAAAAACTTCATAAATGCATTTGACAAAGCGGCTCATTTATTACCGCTCAATTGTCACCCATGACTATATGCCCACAGTGTTTGTCAAAGTACAGAGCATGAAAAATTTATTGGCTATCAATTTGCAGCCTCGGCCTCTGTATTACATTAGCAGTTAAAACATATGTGTAGTAAAAGACAATCTTTTTGTTCGTATGTATGTGTTTTGCCTGCGCTTGCGAAACGTAATTTGATAATGTACAATTCATTTTAAGTTACACATGTGCATCGTAAACTCAAAAATGGAGGAATTCAAAATGAACAAAGTAAAAATTATCTCTGACCCAATTGCTAACATGCCATGGCAGGACAAGCCCGAAGGCCTTGTTAATGCACCCGTGTGGCGCTACACCGAAAACCCAATAATTAAGCGTAATCCATTCCGTGGTGTTGCAAGAATTTTCAACTCGGCCGTTATGTATTATGGCAAAGATGACATTCCTTATATCGGCGTGTTCCGCGGTGAAAGAGTGAACGGTCTGCCATATATTTATCTTGGGAAAAGCCAAGATGGCCTTGCTTGGACATTTGACGAAAAAGGTATCGAGTTTGTAAACGAAGACGGCAAACCAGCTACACCGGAATGTCCTTTCGACCCACGCTTATTAAAAATAGACGGGGTATATTATATTATTTGGTGCCATTCTGATTATGGCTCTGCTGTAGGTGTGGCCAGGACTACCGACTTTAAAACATTTACGCGCCTAGATGATCCGTTCCTTCCTTATAATCGTAATGCTGTTCTGTTCCCAAAAAAAATAAACGGTAATTATGTAATGTTAAGCCGCCCCAGCGATTCTACACACACACGCTTTGGTGATATATTTTTAAGCGAAAGCCCCGACTTAACCTATTGGGGTAAACATAAGTTTGTAATGGGCAAAGGCAGACTTTGGTGGGAAGATTTAAAAATAGGTGGCGGTCCTGCTCCTATTGAAACCAGCGAGGGCTGGCTTGTGTTCTATCATGGCGTACAGGGGTCTTGTAATGGTTTTGTTTACAGTATGGGCGGCGTTATTTTAGACAAGGATAACCCTTCGGTTGTGAAATATCGCTGCGAATCATTCTTGCTTACACCGGAAGATTGGTATGAAACTTGCGGAAATACACCAAATGTCTGTTTCCCATGTGCCACATTGCATGACCCGGATACCGGGCGCATAGCTATTTACTATGGTGCAGCCGACACTTATGTAGCCGTGGCATTTACACAAGTGGACGAAATTGTTGCATATATAAAAGAATACAATGTCCTTCAAGCCGGCGATGGTGATACCGGCGTTAAATAGAAGGGATGATGTAAATGCTGTGCATCATTTTACTAAGTCCGCAATGGTGAAAATGTTCTTTCTGTCAAAAGCGCTTAAATGGGCTTAGGTACAGGGCTGCAGTATATTCGGCTGGTCTTTTATCCAGCCTTTTTTTTGTGCTTTGGCAATTCGTCAATTGCAGCAATTAAAATAATGCGTCTTATTGACGATTTGTGATGTGTTTGAGATAATATCAATACGCAAATAAATTCTAAGAGGAGGTACTTGCAAATGTCCGAAAATATTTTTGAAGAGTGTACAAACCCTTTGCAAGACGAAATCAATCGTTTAAGTGATGAAGTTACCAAACTTGCCAAGTTGTTTGAATCAAAAATCCTACATACAACACATGAAGAAAAAATTGTTGACCAAATGCACCGCGAATTACAGAGGTACAAAGAAGATATGTACTCTCAGTTAGTTCGCCCGATACTTTTAGACATTATTGGCATCCGCGACAGCATTCTAAATATTTCAACCGCACACCGTATTAAACCGCAAGAAGAGCAAAGCATTTCTCTTGATACATTTAAACTTTACGCCTCCGACGTACAGGAAATTCTTGAAAAAAATAATATTGAAATCTTTACTTGTGACGAAAATACAGTTCTTATTCCCGTTAGGCAAAGAGTAATTAAAAAAATACCAACTGCAAACCAAGAATTGCATGGCAAAGTGGCGGAATCGTTAAGCGACGGATATAGCTACTTAGGTAAAGTAATAGCAGCTGAAAAGGTAGCGGTTTATGTTTACGAACCGCCGACCGAACTAGCAGAGGATAATAACGAGGAGGAAAGAAAAGATGGCTAAATTTGTATTTGGTATCGACCTTGGAACAACATATTCGTGTATTTCATATGTTGACGAGACAGGCAGGGCTACGGTAGTTAACAACTCCGAAGGCACCAACACCACACCATCTGTAGTAAATTTTGCAGGTGCTACCGAAGTTGTGGTGGGGCAAGTTGCTAAAGAAAACGCCGTTATCGACCCGCAAAATACAGTCTCTCTTGTAAAAACTCTTATGGGAAGAAGCAACTTTGCTATCCATTACAATGGCGAAGATAGGTCTCCGGAAGAAGTTTCGGCCTATATACTCAGAAAATTAGCATCCGATGCCTCAAAAATGATAGATTCGGAAATAAAAGATGTAGTTATAACATGTCCGGCCTATTTTGGAACCGCAGAAAGAACAGCAACGAAAAATGCAGGCATAATTGCAGGGCTTAATGTGCTGGAAATTATAAGCGAACCCACAGCAGCAGCACTTTACTACGGTTGCACCAAAGACCAAGAAGAGAAAACTATTCTGGTTTACGACCTGGGCGGCGGTACTTTTGACGTTACAATAATGACCATAAACTCCGAAAAAATCGAAGTTATTTGCTCCGACGGTAACCACGAACTTGGCGGCAAAAACTGGGACGAAGCATTAATGCATTATCTCCACGGCGAGTTTATTTCCCAAACAAATTTTGATGGCGAATTTGACGAGTATGCGCAACAAGATTTGCGCTTAAAAGCGGAAAAGGCTAAGCAACAGTTGTCTTCAAGGGAGGAAGTTCCTGTAATGTTGGATGCTGCCGGACTTCGTGCAAAAATAAATGTATCGCGCACAATGTTTGATGATATTACATCCATGCTGTTAAACGAAACTATAGAAAAAACAGACGCCGCTATTGCAGTTGCAGAATCAAAAGGTTGTAAAGTTTCTGAAATACTGTTGGTTGGCGGCTCTACCAGAATGCCGCAAGTGACACAAACATTGATGCAGAAATACGGAATGGAGCCCAAAATCCTAGAGCCTGATGAGGCGGTTGCAAAGGGTGCGGCAATCCATGCGGTTAATGTTTATATCAATAACCAGCAAAATATTTCCGAGTGGGAGAAGAAAGTTGCCGCCGGTGAAACAACCGAAGAGCCAATTATAGAAAATAAAGAGGACTACGAAGAAGAACTTGCAGTAGATCAAGCGATAATAGGCATCGGCGGAAAAATGAAAGAAGTTATTTACGCCACAACAAAAAGTTATGCCTTAAAGATAGTGATTAATGGCGAATCAAAATGTAACAATATGATATTGAAAAATGAATCTATGCCAAATGGCTTGGCAAGCGTAACAAGGCAATTTGGCACAGTGCAAGCCAACCAAGACTCTGCTGAGCTAGTGGTTTTTGAAAATGACTTTGATGCAGAATATTTTGATATTGATGAGAGTTTGATTCTCGGAACAGCCACACTTCTATTACCGGAAAACTTACCCGCAGGCGCACCAATTGAGGTTATTTTCGCTTTAAATTCAGAAGGGATATTAGAAATTTCCGGACGCGATTTAACAAGTGGTAAAGAAGTTAATGCAACCATGCAAGCCAAAGGCGTTATGGATTCCGGTACGGTTGCAGGCATAAAAGAAAAGTCAAAAAATATTGTTGTTATGTAAATATCTTTAGGGCGTGTTTGAAAACTCGTTTTTGTTCAAACACGCCCAAGCCTGTCGCAAATTCTGCGGCAGGCTATGTTTGGATTGAGGTGGCTTGCATGGGCATTAGAGTAGGTATTGACTTAGGAACAACATTTAGCGCAGTTGCAAGAATAGATGAACTTACAGGCAAGCCAATAATTATTAAAAACAGCTTTGGCGACCCTACTACACCGTCTGTTTTGTGTTTTGAAAGCAATGGCAATATTTTATTTGGCGAAGATGCAAAAAACATGCAGGCTACAGGAGACACCAACACTGCTTCGTTCTTTAAAAGGAGCATGGGCAAGGAACAGTTCTCCGTTGATATTTTGGGCAAATCCTATACACCAATAGATTTGTCCGCCATTTTTCTTGAGAAAATAAAAAAAGAGGCAGAAACTGAATGCGGCGAAAAAATTGATGCAGCAGTAATTACAGTGCCTGCCTATTTTACGCATAAAGAAAGAGCGGCTACAATTGACGCAGGTAAAAGAGCGGGTTTAGAGGTTATAGCCATTATTAACGAACCTACAGCGGCAGCATTTGCTTACGGACTAAACGAAAAAAGCACCGAACAAACTATAATGATTTATGACTTGGGCGGCGGTACGTTTGATGTTACCATAGCGCGTATTAACAATAATAAAATAGATATATTGGGCAGCGATGGAAACCATGAGCTTGGCGGCAAGGATTGGGATGATTGTATTGCCCGTTTTTTAGTGAATGAATTTAACGAAAAATATGGCGTTGATATTAGCGAAGATGCCTCCATGGTCAATTCGTTGCTGGTAACTGCCGAGTCGGTAAAAAAACAATTAACCGCAAGAGATACGGTTAATGTTCCTATTACATATAAAGATACAAAGGGCACAATTGAAATAACGGATGGAATTTTTGAATCCATATCGCAGTTCTTGCTGGGAACTACTAAGGATGTAACCGAGCGTTTACTTAGTTCGTTAAATATTAGCTGGCAGGATATAGATGGCGTTATTCTTGTGGGAGGCTCTACAAGGATGCGAATGATACATAGGTATGTCGAAGATATGTCGGGACGTCCTGCGCTTGGTGGCGTAAATGTAGATGAAGCCGTTGCGTTAGGTGCTGCGATACGAGCAAATATAACTGAGGATGGAAAGGCAATCGCAAAACAACCGATGGCAACCATTCAAGGGGCAAAAGCTGTAACAGATGTTACGGCGCATTCGCTTGGTATGATTTCTATAAGCGAAGACGGAGAACGTTTTGTTAACAGCAGAATTATTGGTAAGAACAGCAAGATACCTGCAAGCAAAACAAGGCCGTTTAAACTTAGAACACAAAGCAAAAATAATGAACTGGAAGTTTATGTGCTGCAGGGCGAACATGAACGCCCATTAGATAATACTATTATTAACAAATACACCATCACCAAGATTGAAAAGATAACTCCGCCAAATTCGATAATTAATATTACATATCATTACACTTCAGACGGGGTCATTGAGGTTAGTGCAGTACAGCAAGAAACAGGAAAGAAATTGCCTATTAAAATTGAATCGGTTCTGGCGGATATGGCTTGGGCAAGTGGGTCGCCTAAAGATATTGCCGGGAAGGCCACGGTACCGGAGGTAGAGGTACTGCTTGCAGTAGATTTATCCGGCAGCATGTGCGGTACCCCTCTGATAAAAGCCAAACAAGCGATGGCTGAGTTTGTAGATAAAATGGATTCTGTACATACAAAAATAGGGGTTATTGCGTTTGCAGACAGTGCAAAATGTGTATTAAAACCTACGGATAATTTTAAAGCTGTTAAAAAGACAATAAGCACGCTGGACAGTGTAAATGTAGGCGGCGGTAACAAAGCAGAACCTTTTAGTTTATCCCGCTCTATTTTAAAACATGGCGATGTCCGTTACTTGGTCGTTTTAACGGATGGGGTTTGGTCAAACCGCTCTGCGGCTATCTCTGCGGCAATTAAATGCCACAAACAGGGCATAGAGGTTATGGCGTTAGGATTCGGCTCTGCCGATAAAAATTTCTTAACCCAAGTTGCATCGGTTAAAGAGTTTGCATCTTTAACAAACTTGGCCGAACTTGGAAGTTCATTTACAAAAATTGCGCAGGCAATTGGTGAAAATTCTATTGGTACTCGATAACCCTTGAAAGAAGGATGTTTAATGGCTGAAAACTGGTATATTGTTTTAGAACTTGAGTTTGACCCCTCCCCGGTACACGACCCGGCTGTTATAGCGCAACGAATTGACGATAAATCCAAGTTTTGGTCAAGCAAATTTAATGACTTTAATAGGGGCGCGGAGTATCGCAAATATCATCAAATGATACCCGACATCCGCAAAGCAATGAGTGACCCGGACGAACGCAACCGCCTTGTAAAAGAGGCATGCGATTTGCGATACGGCCCAATAGACAAATTAATAAAGATGATTGGACGCAAGGGCGAAATAACACAGATAGAATTGCAAAATATTGCAGACAAACAGAAAATCGACGTTGCGGCTGTAGAACGACGCAGAGCCGCTTTGGGAATAAAAAAAGGCACCAGCAAGGATGCCGATTTTCAGGCTGTATACGATAAATATTACAAAACCAAGCCTCAAAATGCATCTGTTTTTGATGGACTTACACCGCTATTAAAATCGTTTAATGTAGATAACCTTTACAGCTTTTTATTTGCCAACACTTCTGTTAAAAATGCCGACAAACTGCCCTGTGACGAACTACGCAAAAGAGCCGCCGAGCGTAAGAAAACAGAATTTTACAAAAATGATTCGATAAGCGGGTCGGGGCAAAAATTGTGTGGGCAATGCGAATTGACATTTAAAGATGAAACAAGCAAAAAAGCTTACGACAATTATCTTGAATATGCCAAAAGGAAAGCTATTCTTGACGAGGTAAAGGGCGTTGCCGATATCTCAGGCGAATTATCGGATGAGCAAGGCGATGTATTCATAGCGCAATTAACAGAGATTTTTAAAGACAGAAAACTTGCAGGCGATGTATTAACTGCATTTTGTAAAGTTGAAAAAATATCATATAACCCAAAAGATACCGGAGGTGGGGCAAAAAAACTTATTGTCTGCCGTGTTTGCGGCTGCACCAACGATGCAAGTGACGGGAGAAAGGTTTGCCAAAATTGCGGTGAGGCCCTTTATATAAAATGCCCAAACCCCAAATGCAGTTTAACAAATGAGGCAAGTATAAAGGTTTGCAAATGCGGTTTTAAGCTGGAGGATTTGGACAAAGCGCTGGCTTTATGCAGCTTGGCTGAACAGCGAATAGAATCGTTAGATTTTGCCGTTGCACAAGCTCATCTTACCGATGCCGAAAGATATTGGCCTGCAAGCAGCAAAGTAGAGGCGTTAAGAAACCGTCTTAACACACTGGCTACGCGGTTGAAACCTATTTCAGAATCGATGAGGGCCGCTGCGGCAGAAGGCAGATATTTCGAGGCACAAAAACAATATGAAAGCATAAAAAAGCTATCGCCCGAGTTTAAAGATATTGACTTGGAGAATGAAATTCAAGCGGCAGTGAATGCCGCAGCGGCGGCACTTAAAGCGGCGCAAACAGCAACGGCGGAAAAAGATATTATTGACCATTCTGTTAAAGCGTACGAACTGTGTAAGGATTATCCCGGGGTTAAAGATTTAATCCCGCCGCCTAATCCGCCTACAAATTTGACTGCAGAAGCTGACGGAAACACAAAATCAAATAACCTAAGCTGGGACGGCTCTGGTTCTGCCGGCCTTGTTTTCTATACCGTTATAAGAAAAAGAGATGTTGTGCCTGTTAATATCAGCGATGGAGAATTACTTGGAAGAGTAAGTGCGTGCAGGTTTAACGACACAAAAATCGAACCTGCAACGAGTTATTTTTACGCAATTTTTGCCGAAAGGGCAGGGACAGAATCAAAACCTGCTGTAACCAGCTTGCCAATTGTAAACCTATTCGAGATTACAGGCCTCTCGGTTACTGCGGGCAACTCCTTTATTCAAGTAGAATGGGACACACTGCCTACAGGCGCAACTGCTGAAATTTACAGAAATAACGAACTTCTTACCGCAACTACTGCCACAGAGTATTTAGACAGCGGCCTTGTAAACGACAGTGCATACAGTTATATAGTAAAACTTGCATACCATGTTGGCGGACAAAAACGGACAACACCAGGCATTGCCATTAGCGGTACCCCAACAAAACCGCCAAAACCTATAGATTCGTTAAGCATCAAACAAGGCGACGGCGACACTTTTACCGCTACCTGGAGCAATCCTGATAGCGTAACTGTTGAACTGTACGCTGCTACAGAAAAACCCACCTATGCCTTTGGCGACCTTGTTTCGCAACAAATTTTCGAGAAACACATGAGACGATTAGCCATTGATAGGTCAAGCAGCACTACGGCAACCTTGCAGCATAAGGGTAGCGAAATGCTTTACATTGTAGCGGCTGTAATTAAATCCGGCTCGGTTGTAGTTGGTGCTGTTGCCCGTGCAAGCAAAGGTGCATCCGTAAAAATAAGCAGGATTGCGGCGGTAAACGATAAATTAAATATTTATCTTGATGTTCCCCAAGGAGCTACAGGCTTTGTTGTTCTTTACCGTTTTGACAAATTCCCGGACGATATAAGCGATGTCAAAACTGTTAGAAAATACGTGCCTTTAAAGCAGTACCTGCATTACAGTGCTATTGTTTTAGACACATTAGAGCCTAAGAATTATTATTTTTCCGTTTTTGCAGAGTTTTCGATAGATGGCGAAAAAGAATACTCGGTTGGGGCAGAGCAACTGTTTGCAAATGCCGCCAAACAAAATATTATTTATTCAATAACTGTTGCCAAAAAATTATTTGGAGAAAGCCATGTTGTTATTGAATTTGAATCGGATAACAATACATTTACCTTGCCGGACTTAGAAATTATGTCTGCCATTGGCAATGCGCCAATGTTTAAGGATTCGGCAAAACATTTCGCATCTATCCCTACACGAGCAGTGAATGGGGTTCTTCAAGCCAAAATCCCTATACCAAAGGGCATTGCCAGAGACACTTATATAAAAGCGTTTTTGCAAGATGATTCGCTGGCCTCACAGTATCAGCTAAAGCTTAAATTAAAATCAAATTATAAAATCACTTAGGGGGGGACTGACTTTGCGCAAAGGGCTCGGACACCACCTGCTTCAAGCAATAGCATCTGCAAAAGCCGGTGCTATTGCTGCCGAAATTAAAAAAAGCACCGTAAACGAATACACTCAGGTAATAAAGGCATACGAGTATCTGCAGGAGAATACCAAGTACGACCATCAGGAGCTTTTAAATGTAACAAAAGGAAAAGCCGCCCGCCCCAACGCGCACAATGCCTATGGTGCGTTGGTAGAGGGCTTGGCTGTATGTAGTGGTTTATCCGAAGCTTTTGCATTGCTGGCACAAAAACTTGGATTTGAATGTATGATTGTTTCCGGGCGGTCTTTGCATCGCACAATTGGCATAAGCGAACACGCATGGAATATTATCAAAGTTAAAAACAGGCACTATCACATGGATGTAACATGGGATACAAACCAATATGCCGAAATTAAAACACACTCATATGACTACTTTGCGCTGGACGACGAGGAAATATCCCGCGACCACGATTGGGATATTAGCACCACCCCCGCATGTTCGTTTAACGATTTATCGTATTATTTCAAAAGCAGTTTGTACGCAAACACCAAAGACCATTTAACCGATATTTTAAGGGCCGGCAGTAAAAACCGGCACAAGCCGGTGCGGGTTAAGTTATCTTTTAACATATCTTTGCCCCAAGAGGCCGGCGGTTACATAGCAGAAATACTTCTTAACGAGGCAGTAAAAACAGGTGCGTCTGCACAGGTTACTTATAGTTGGAACGAACATACAAGATGTTTCTTCGCAAAATTTAAATAAGAAAAAAGTAAGGGAGTTGTTGGAATGAGCACTGCAAGAAAAATAATGGCGGCTATCATGCTTTTAATTGTAATCGCATTTGCCAACCCTTTAACCACACACGCAGACGAGCGTAACGATTTACTTGGCGTATGGGAAGGTACATACACCCTGCAAGGCGCCACGCAGCTTACAACACGCGGGCTTACCTTGGTGATTTTTAGGCAGGGGTCCAGTTATCAAGCGGTTTTTAATTTTTATCCGGTTGGCACAACCACCACTTCTACTGGCAGTTACTTAATGGATGTAACTGCCAACGCCCAAACCGGAACATTTAATTTCACCGCAACAGACTGGATAGAGCGCCCAGGCACTTACGGCACAATTGACTTGCTTGGCACGTTGGTAGGTGGCCAACTTTCCGGCAGTATTCCGGGGCGCACCGGTGATTTTTTGCTTTTCCGTGCAGATTATAATTCCTTCCCGTTTTTTGGCTGGCATGACCACTTTGGGTCGGAGAATATACTGCTTGCAGCTACTTGCACAAGCGAGGGCGAAAGAATTGTCGATTGTATTATCTGCGGGCAAACCGTAAGAGAAACTACTCCAATGCTGCCTCATGCACCAAGCGGTACTTGGGTCACATATGAAGAGGCAACTTGTAATACTGCCGGACTGCGCGTGCAATTTTGTACGGTAAGCGGTAGCTTTGCCCGGGAAGAAGTAATTCCCTACCTTACTGGCTTAGACCATGTGTTTGAATCGACACATATCAGCGGCAGTTATTTTATCCCGCCCATTGTTACAGAAAGAGTATGCGAGATATGTGGGTACGTTGAAATACATAGGAATTTTTGGTTTGCGTGGGTTTCTCCTCTTATTTTGATTGTAGCGTTTTTGATACTTCGCAAAATTATTAAGGCTTTGGCCAAGGGCGCAAAAACTAAAAAAGAAAACATAACATTTGTGTGCCCGTTCTGTTTTGAAGAAGAATACGTTAAAGATGTACAGTTTAGATGTGTAAACTTAAAATGTTCCGATGTTGAGGATAAACCTTTAACAAAATACGAGGGCGGTGACATGTCTCACCCTAAAAAAGCAAAGAGAACTTTCCCGGCCGCCAAAACAAAGAACTTTAGCATTCCGCAAAGCGCAAACTGTCCTTCTTGCAAACAGGCTTCGTCAAAAGTAATTTGCCCAGCTTGTCACAACAGTTTGCCGGAAAGTTCTTTAACCGGGGAAGATATGATAATTTCCATTGTAGGTTCTCGTGACGTGGGTAAGAGCCACTATGTAGGCGTAATAATTAATGAACTTATAGAGCGTGTTGCAGGCAAATTTAAAGGCTCGCTAACCAGCTTTGACGATACTACAGACCGTTACGTGCAAAGTTTTGGTCGCAATTTGTATGTTAATTTGCAAAAGCTACCCCTGACTACAAGCTCTACAAGAAACACAAACAACGGCGCATACAGGCCATTGATATATGTTTTAACCATAGAAAAAAACAAGCGAATTAAAAAATACACATTGGTTTTCTTTGATACAGCCGGAGAAGATTTGAGGTCGTCTGACACAATGAACACCGTTAACAAATATATTTGCAAATCTTCCGGGGTTATTTTCTTGTTAGACCCATTGCAAATATGGGATGTTCGTAACCAGTTCGACGACAAAGTAATCTCCAGAACATCTACTGTGCCTGTACATGAGGCTATACGCCCTGATGATATTCTAACAAGGGTTTCGGACTTGATACGCAACGATAAAAAGAGGAAAAATAAAAACGCCGCCAATGCAAAAATTGATATTCCTGTAGCGGTTGTGTTTTCAAAGTTCGATGTTATAGTGCCGTTAATTCCACAGGGTAGCGTGGTACTCGATACCAGCCCTCATTGCGATGCGGGAGCTTTTGTTATGTCTGACTGGCATAACGTAAACAAGGAAATTCAAGGGCTACTTAAAACATGGGGTGCAACCATTGTGCATCCATTAGAGCGTAACTACGCAAATTATTCATATTTCGTGGCATCTGCACTAGGGCTGGACAACGCCCCGCTTGATGATGGTAAAATCAACCGCCCACGGCCACACCGTATAGAAGACGCATTGTTATGGATTCTAAAAGAGCAGAAAGTTATTGAGGCTATAGAGTAGAGAGGTGCAAAAATGAGTAAACACCAAATTGTATACACATCGTGCAAGCGAGGGATTAACGGTGTAACCGACGGTATGCAGGTATACTCTCACGACGCTGCTTTTAGTAACGGCGGGGTTGATAGCGTAAGCGGCTTGCTTAATTATCAATTACCCACTCTGCCTGCCGGGGTTGTTATGTCTGAAGAACTAGCGGAAACAATGCCAAAGAATTTCATATACCGCCGTTTGGATAATGACAATTGCGCCGCCATATTAAACACTTACCTAGGGCGCGACTACATGGGCAGCACAGGACGTTTTGGTAACTATTTAAGTCATGCCATTATTTGTGATGAGCCTGCCTTTATCGTTTATCCCTGCGAATTGTACGGCAGCGATAGTTTGTTAAGCAAAGCCCCCGATGGTGTAAAGTCTGCCGACACGCCTGATTATTTACCCGAGCCAAATTTAACCGGCAGTGAAACAATATCACCCGAAAGCATCAGCAACTTTTTAGCCACCGATAACCGAATGGACGCGTATAAAAAAATGCTGGCTGCCATGCTTTTGTACAAAAGTGCAAGAAAACGCGTGGTTATTTGCGACTTGCCAGAGCATACAATTATGTGGATTGCGGCACTCCATTTTGCGCTACCGCTTAAAATAGCCTTAAATGTTAATTTTTCAACTTACGATTATGACCCGTCGCTTTCCGCATCCCAAATTTGCGGGGTTTTGCCCGAAGGTACAAGGTATAACATTAATGATGCAGATAACCATTTCACTTTCGATTTTATTAACAATATAGTGCCCGAAATACAAGCGGAAGGCGATTTCTTTGACTTTATCGAAATGGGGATGTCGTTGTCTTATAATAGTATCGAATACTTCCACGAATTTGTGCGTGACGAACTAAGTTATTCTGCCGCAGACGAACATTACTATCAAATATATTCTTTATATTGTTTATTGTCTGACGGCATGGAAAATATGCCACTACAAACATTCAAAAATGTTATACAAATGGCGCATAATTATGTGGTGGATAAAGGTAGCGTTGTTGAAAGACTTTTGGAAAACAGAGATTTTGTGCTATCGCGCACAGATGAGTATTCAATGGAAGTTACAAAGGCTCTGCTAAAACTTTCTACCGGCGCTAGATATGAAATTAAAGACGCTGTAACTACGCTTATAGTTGAAAAGATCATCAGCCTTTTTGCATCATCTTCATTAAGCGAGAGCGAACTTAAACAATTTTATGCAGAGCTTAAAAACATTGCTGATTATACAGGTATCGATGTTTTATTTGAGCTTGCAAAGGATGACCATCAAAACAAATTAATAGAAGCAATGCAATTTGTGTCTGAAGAATGGCAGTGGAATTTTGTTGCAGACAATATTTGTGAATATATAAAAACACAGCGCATACCTATTGATAAATCTTTTGCAGAGCATCCGCTAGGCAAGCTACTTAGTGAAATTATTGCATTGTGTGAAGCCGGTAACACAGATGATGGCATTGCCCTTGCTAAAAGATGTTTAAAAAGGTTTGCGGGTAGCTGGAAAGAACTTATCCATATAACTGCCGGGTTGCAAAATATCTTGCAGGAGGTATCTACGCTATGGAAGTGCGCTATTGCGTTAATGGCCGCAAACCATAGAGACAGCAAAAAAGAAGTATGCGACTTTTTGGTACGACGCGAGCAGTACGACAAAATAATTGGCCTATACCAAGAGTGGATGAAATACGCAAACGACATTAAAGAAGCAAAAGCCCTATTTGGGGAGCAAATGGAAATGGGATATGCGCTACCACATTATTCGGAAATATGCGAGAACTACTATGAGTTTTTACGGAACAGAAATATATCGGGCGAAGAAAAACTTCTGCTGGATTTAATCTTGCACCATAATATTAAATTTAAATATATGGATGTATTAGTCGAAGATATAATTGCAGATTTTCCTATTGTAGTATCGTCCGGAAAACATGCAGATTTATTAAGTTCGATTATCGAATATTATAAACACCGCAACAGAACTTATGATACCGGGCGTTTACTGATTCTTGCTGCCGGAATGATATTAAGCAGGGGAATATACGGCGGAAAATCGCTGGAAATTGTCGCCGAAGATATTAAAATAAGCGCCGGAGGAAGGTCAATAAGTCTTAGCTCCATACCGCCGAAAGAAGCAGTAAAGTACATCAATTGGATAACGCCTAACGTATTCAAATCTTGCAGAACAGCAAAAGATTTGTTAGCGGTATATGACTTGTTCGAGCATACCGAAGGTTCTGCAAGTGAATTTATTGCCATTTGCGCTAAAGAAGCCTTGCATGCGTTTAAAGACCAGAGCACCATGTTAGAAATATATCTTCTGTTAGAACTTCTCTTCTATGCCGGCAACGATGATGACAGAATTGAAATAGGGAAACTTTTCTTGAAACAAAGCAACGACGTCCTTAATGACATAGATGACTTTGTCACTAGCGAGTTTGCAGGCAATGAGGATTGCTTATTAAAATGGGATGAAGTGTACAGGATTGCTACCAAAGCCGTTGCTGTACCTAAAAAGGGCGGATTCTTTTTTTGATAGGAAGTAGGAAAATGTTCTTTCTGACAAAAGCGCTCCATCGGGCTTGTAGCAACCGCTACAGTGTTGAGCTACAATAGATAGGTAACAAAAAAAGAAAGGAATCTAAGCCGAAGTGATAAAATGGAATCACCACAAGACCATTGTCACAAGGAGAAGAAACCTTTCATGGATATATTAACAGAAA
>Ga0123355_10004501_pt1 | contig 20280 bp, 18 predicted proteins | sample TergutEmb28metaG_3_FD_89872 | JGI IMG/M metagenome (GOLD analysis project Ga0123355, IMG submission 89872) | Embiratermes neotenicus P1 segment gut microbial communities from Petit-Saut dam, French Guiana - Emb289 P1 | ecosystem: Host-associated > Arthropoda: Insects > Digestive system > Gut ...
AAACGACGACCCTGTGCAAGTGAGGGTTACGGTGTCAGAAAATGATATACTTATGGTATATCTGGCCGGTATGGATGATGTGCAGCGGGTGTTTTATCCACTGTTTGAGCCTCGTATGCAGGATTTGGCCGAGGAGGTTTTGCGGTATCAGTCGGCTTATATACAGCCGGCTACGGATTATCCGGTTACGACAGGGATTTTGCACGAGGCTGTGATTGAGGCCTTGCGGCTAGCGTATGTGGAAAATGGAAGTTAGAGTTGAATTTCGGTGAAACATATGTGAAAATATAGGTAATACTAAGCGAAGCATTAAACTACAAAGGAGATGGATTATGGCAAACTTAAACGGCTCCAAAACCGAAGCCAACCTAATGGCGGCTTTTGCTGGGGAATCCCAGGCTACCAACAAGTACACCTACTATGCCTCCCGGGCAAAAAAAGACGGGTACGAGCAAATAGCTAAAATATTTGCCGAAACCGCCCATAACGAGAGGGAACATGCGAAAATCTGGTTTAAGCTGCTAAATGGCGGCACTGTCCCCGAAACAACGACAAACTTAAAAGACGCCGCCAGCGGGGAGCATTACGAGTGGACTGATATGTACGCAGGCTTTGCCAAAACGGCAAAGGAAGAAGGGCTTGACGATATAGCTAAGCTGTTTGAGCAGGTGGCGGCCATAGAAAAGGAACATGAAGACCGCTACAAGGCATTGCTAGCCAATATCGAAAATAAGAAAGTTTTCATGAAAGACAGCGAGGTAGAATGGGAATGCTCTAACTGTGGGCATCGCCATGTATCTGAAGCCGCGCCGGAGGGCTGCCCGGTTTGTGCCCATCCTAAATCATTTTTTATGGTTACTGCTAAGAATTATTAAGAGCATCGCCCCATGCCCCCTTTTCGGAGGGGGCTTTTTTGTTACGTAGTATGGTATAATCGCCGATACAATAAAAGCCCTATCCAAACATCTTCTTAGCCCCAAGCCGATCAAGTGCCACCGCAATTATAAAGAAAAATACAATACTCCCAACCCCCTGTATTATAAGTCCAGGCAAAGCCGCAACCCCTGCGGCCCATCCGCCAAATAAAATCATATTTGCTATAAAATACAGCCCTGTGTTAATTCCCCCAGCAACAAAAGGCGCGATCCGGTTGCGTATACACCCTAATATCTTATCTCCCTTATTAGTAAAACACAGTGCCATAAGGGGCTTAATGACAATGGTAAAAGGAAACCACACCGGCACCAGCGAAAGATTAAATAACCCTGGCCCCAAAGCCGCAACAAAAAGCCCATAAGGAAATGGTAGCAAAACCGCCGCAATAAAAATTAGAGAATCTCCAAAATGGATAACCCCACCAAAACCGTTGGGCACGGATAATAATCTGATAGCTATAAAAATAATTGCAATAAACATAGCCGACATAATAAGAAAGCGCAGACGCAAAAAACCACTCCTTTTAGAAACGGAGGCCCATATGAACCTACAAGACCCCAATCTATACTTAAACCGCGAACTAAGCTGGCTGGAATTTAACGAGCGGGTACTAGAAGAGGCTCAGGACAAAACCAACCCGCTAATGGAGCGGCTTAAATTCCTGTCCATAACCGCGTCCAACCTAGACGAATTTTTCATGGTGCGGGTGGCCTCCTTGCTGCAAAGCGAAAGCCCCATCCCGGACGCTTCTGGCCTAACCCCCGAGGCCCAGCTTGCCGCTATATCTAAGCGGGTACACGACATGGTGGCAAAACAGTACAACTGCCTAACCCGCAGCCTAATCCCCGCCATGGAAAAAGAAAACATCCGCATCTTGTCCTACGAACAACTGGACAAAAAGCAAAAATCTTATGCGGACAAATATTTCAACGATGTACTATACCAAGTCTTGACCCCAATGGCTATAGACCAAAGCCGCCCCTTCCCCACCCTTAATAACCGTACGGTAAATATTTTTATAGAGTTGGCAGCAGACGAAACCGTCCCAGTACGCACAGTAGAATGGGTAGAAGCCGAAGGCCGCTACCGTATAGCCGAAGACAGCGGCCAAGGGCCACTTTACGCCGTGGTGCAGGTGCCTACGGTAGTACCCCGTATTGTGGATTTGCCATCCCCAGAGGGCCATCACTGCTTTATTTTGCTTGAAAGCATTATATTAGCCCATATAGACCGCTTATTTTTAGGCCATACCGTAACCCGCACAGGCCTAATAAGAGTAACCCGCAACTCAGACTTTACTATAGACGAGGAAGAAATAGACGACCTTTTAGACGAAATGGCCCGTTCGGTAAGAGATAGACGCTGGGGCTACCCAGTGCGTATAGAGCTTTCAAGGGGTATAGGCAAACGGGCCCGCAAGCTTTTGATCAAAACCCTAAGCCTAACACCAGATAAAATTTACGAAATAAGCGGCCCACTGGACTTAACCCTTTGGATGAGCTTTGCCGCCGCGAGGAAATTTGTATACCTAAGAAACACGCCCCTGCCCCCGACACCATCCTCGGATTTTCACAGCCGGACAAGCATGTTTGACGTGATAAAAAAGCGGGATGTGCTTGTGCATCATCCCTATATGTCCTTTGACCCAGTAATTAAATTTGTAAAAGAGGCCGCCGCCGACCCGGGGGTTTTGGCAATTAAGCAAACCCTGTACCGGGTATCAGGGCAATCCCCAATAATAAACGCGCTTATACAAGCCGCCGAAAATGGCAAGCAGGTAAGCGTATTGGTAGAGCTAAAGGCCCGCTTCGACGAGGAAAACAATATCAACTGGGCCAAATTATTAGAAAAATCCGGCGTCCATGTAATTTATGGGCTTACTGGACTTAAAACCCATTGTAAAATCTGCTTAGTAGTGCGTAAGGAAGAAGACGCAATCCGCCGCTACATGCATCTTGGTACCGGTAACTATAACGAGGCCACGGCAAAAATTTACACGGACACAGGCCTTTTCACCTGCTCGGAAACCTTTGGCCAGGACGCTTCAAATCTGTTTAACGTGCTAACAGGATATTCAAAGGCCACCGACTGGCAAAAATTTGCGGTAGCACCGGGCAATTTGCGCACGACTTTTATCAAGTATATAGAGCAAGAAATCCAGTTTGCCCAGGCAGGCCAGCCTGCTAATATCACCGCTAAAATGAACTCCCTCTCCGACGCCGAGATGATTAGGGCCCTGTATAAGGCCTCGGTAGCGGGAGTAAAAATCCACTTGCTGGTTAGGGGGATTTGCTGCCTTAAAGCCGGGATTCCCGGGGTTTCAGAAAATATCAGCGTTTCAAGCATAGTAGACCGCTACCTGGAGCATAACCGGATTTTCATATTCGGAGGCGGCGGAAGCCCCAAGGTGTTCCTGGCCAGTGCCGACTGGATGTCCAGAAACCTGGATAGGCGGGTGGAGGTACTGTTCCCAATAGAGGATACTGATTTGCAAACCGAGCTGATAGCGCAGCTGGAGCTTTCTCTATCTGATAATATCAAACGCCGGGAGCAGCAGCCAGACGGCAGTTATCAAAAGCCGGGCAGAAGAGGCAAACCAGCTCTCCAATCCCAACTAGAGCACCATAAGCGAGCGGCCGAAAGCTACACCGAGGCGATTAAGCGGCTGTAATCAACATATCGGAGGTTCTCCATATGAAATATAGCATAACCGGCAAGAAAATCATCTTACGGCCATTACAAGAAAAAGACGCCGACTTCTTCGCCCACTGGTATAACCAACCTGAAGTAATGTTCGAATGCGGCTTCAACGAACCTACAACCCTAGAAGCAGAAAGAAAAAGAATCATAAGACCAGAAGGCCCTGACGAGGATTGGTACGCCATAACCGACTTATCAGGCAACCTAATAGGCGAAACCGGCTTTTTACGCATGTGGCCCCACTGGCACTGCACCGACATGTCAATGATAATCCCAAACCCTAAGGATCAAGGGCGCGGCTACGGCAGCGAAGCTGGACGGCTAATGCTTGATAGGGCCTTTAGGCATTATAATTTTAACCGGGTATCCATAGGCGTGGTGGAGCTTAACACCCTGGCTATGACATATTGGGAACGACTGGGTTTCAAAAAAGAGGGGGTACAAGAGCAAGGATATTTCTATGACGGTGCTTTTAGCGATTTTGTTATGATGCGAGTCTTAAAAAGTGAGTATCAAGATGAAAAAGCAGGGGTGAGATCATGCAACTAAAAAACGGAAAGAGCCTGATGATACGAAAGGCAAAAAAAAGAAGACGCTGCCGAGCTTATAAAATATTTAAACATCGTAGGCGGTGAAAGCGACAACTTACTCTTTGGCGCAAATTTGTGAAGCTCTTTCATTTCATTACCCGTCGCAAAACAGCTATCCCAGCCCTATACCACAGGGGCTCCATTCTTTTACGGACATCTTTAAGCCGTGCCATTATTGCTATATCTTGCGGGCAAAGAGGCTCGCATTTACCGCATCGGGTACAATCCGAGACAGAAAAAGCCTTAGTCAACCCACCTGAAGTGGTGGCGTACTGCTGTATCCCCGTAAACCGGCTTATGGAATATGATGCGTTATAGGCCATAAAGCTATCCGGGATATTGATGCCCTTTGGGCAGGGCAAGCAGTAATTACAGCCTGTGCAGGGTATTTTATATGATGCCGAAAATATACCCGCCACTTCGTCTATCACAGCCAGCTCTTTGGCTGTCATGCTGCCTACCTCAGTATTTGCGGCTAGCTTGATATTTTCGTCTGCTTGGCTTTGTTCACTCATCCCTGATAATACAATAGTCACTTCCTGCTGGTTCCATAGCCATCTTAGGGCCCAGGCCGCCGGGGTGGCGTCGGGGTTATGCTGCTTTAACAGCTTAACCGCCGCTTCCGGTAAATCCTTGGCTAATCGGCCTCCTAAAAGCGGTTCCATTATAATAACCGGTATATCCTTGGCGTGGGCGTATCTTAGCCCTTCTACCCCCGCTTGATAATGGGTATTGATATAATTGTACTGTATCATACAAAATTCCCATTCGTAGATGTCTATTAGCTTTACAAAGTCCTCCCTGGCACCGTGGAAGGAGAAGCCTATTTGCTTTATCTTCCCTTGGGCTTTTTTATCTTGTATCCATTTTTTTATCCCAAGGCCACATAGCCGCTCCCAGTCTGATAATTGGGTTAAGTTATGCATGAAATAATAGTCTACATAGTCGGTTTTAAGCCGCTTTAGCTGCTCGTTGAAAAACTTATCAAAATCTTCATAGCTATGGCATTTAAATAAGGGGAGCTTGGTTGCGATGTAAACCTGCTCTCTTATTTTGTTTTTTTCTAGCACAGTACCAAGTGCTGCCTCGCTGCCGGGGTAAAGATATGCGGTATCAAAAAAGTTTACACCCTTATTAATGGCATCCATAATTATGGCTTCGGCTTTTTGCATGTCCGTTCTGCCAAGGCCCCCCGGCAGGCGCATACATCCAAAGCCCAGTGCCGATAATTTGTTGCCGGATTTTTTGTCTATTCGATATTGCATATTAGCACCCCTTTTCATTGTCTTGCCATTGTATTGCTAGCGATTATATAAATCAATATAGCTTCTTATTCGCAATGACGAAAGCAGGCGAAAATTGCTTTCTATGCGACATTGTTTTTGTTGCTTAGCCCGACTATAATTCGTTGCAGGCGACCGCAGGAGAGTGATTACAGTGACCAAATGGTATGCAAGTGTAAACTACGGCTTGGAGTCTATCGCCGGTGAAATACTAAAAGTCCATGGGGCTAAAAACATTAAGCTGCTGGATAGTGCAGTGATATTCACGTGTGACCATGAGATAAACAGGAAATGCATAAACAATTTATTTATTATTCTCACTTCCATGCATTCAAAAAGCATATTGGATGCGGCAAAAAAAGCAGCTAGACAAAGCTATCAGTTTCCCCTCCTAGCAGGAAAGACATTTAGAGTAATTATTATGGATGCAGGAAAGCTTTGTTCTATTCCCTCATATATAATGAATGACCTCGAAAAAAATATTTCTCTTCGTACACGACTTACCCCCCATCGTGCCAAACCTGACATAGAAATATGGCTAAACCGCCGCAATGACGGCCAGACATTTTTCATGGTGCGGGTTAAAAAGCATCGGTCTTATGACAAAACATTAAAGCGCGGGGAATTGCGGCCGGATATTGTGGATATTATGATATTCAAGGCCGATATCAATAAGCATAGCGTAATTGTGGATATGTTTGGAGGGTGGGGTGCTATTGGGGCGGCCGTGGCGGATAGCGGAAGATATCAAAAAATATATGCTGGCGATATAAATGATGACTGTGTGAAGTATCAGCAGGCAAGGCTTAAAAACATACAAAACTGCGTTGTGCAAAAATGGGATGCTTGTAAGCTGCCTTTGGATGATGGGTCTGTAAACGCCATTATTACAGACCCGCCATGGGGAGAGTTTGAGAAAATTGATATCCGGCAGTTTTATAACGATTTTATAAAGGAAGCTTTTCGGGTTTTGCGGCTGGGGAGCACATTGGTTTTTTTGTCTTCTGCGCAAGAAGAGGCAAGCAGAGCCTTGACGGAATATGGGTTTACCTTCTCTACGGTACCGCTTAAAATAAACGGGAAAGATACGTTTTTATTTTGTGCTATAGTCCTAGAGGGATGAGAAAGGAGCTTTATCCATGCAAACAGAGCATCTGAATGATTCCAAAGTAAGCACAGGCATCTCCGCATTTTGGCTTAAAATAATCGCCATTACAGGGATGCTTTTACAACATGCGGCCCTTACACTACCCGGCGCATTTCCTCTTGGTCTTGAGATATTTTTGCAAATTTCAGGGGGGCTTACCTTTCCTATCCTAGCTTTTTTGCTGGTAGAGGGGTTTTACGCTACCTCCAATATCAATAAGTACATGACCCGCCTGGCTATCTTTGGCGGGATATCTTTTATACCTCACCTTTTTGCATTTGGCAGCGGGCTTAACATTATGTTCACTTTATTAGTGGGCTTGGCTTTGCTTACTATGCGTCAAAGGTTTGGCAATTCCCCTAAGTTTTGGTTTGCGTTTGCTGGTTTGACTTTAGCCAGCTTTATATTGGATTGGGGGATAATCGGCCCGGCTACTATTGTTATGTATGACTTAATCAAGAACCAGAAGCTTAGGCGCATTGCAGTTCCGATATTTTGCGCACTTGGTGTGATTGCCATAAGCGCACTAACTAGTGCGATGGCTGCACCCTTTGCGGACCTAGGAGTGGTGATACCAGAAGCGACTATAGCTACGGCATTTTTTCCGGTGGGTTGCCTTTTAGTGATTCCCCTTTTGTTAATGTATAAAGGCGAGCGGGGCCGACCTGTACGATGGTTTTTCTATATTTTCTACCCAGTTCATCTGGCAGTGCTTGCTGTTATCTCCATTGTTATGGGCAAAAATATATTAATAAATCTTATCCGTGATATATTGTATGAGCTTGGGCTGTTTTTCTAGTACATTGACTCCTTCACCCCTTGCCATTAGAATAAACCGGTGAATCTACCCTCTAGCTTCTAACCCTTCAACCTCTGCGACGAAAGGAGCCCCCATGAGCAAACTTACCCTACCAACCTATACCCGCGGTGAAGAGCGTTTTAATATGATTACCCATATAGTAGGGGGAGGGCTTGGCCTTGTGGCTATGCTAGCCTGCGTTATTGTGGCGGCGTATCACCGTAATGGCTGGGGCGTTACCAGCGGGATAATTTACGGGTTTAGCGTTATTCTTCTTTTTACAATGTCCAGCATTTATCACGGGCTTAAATTGGATTTGCCTAAGAAAGTGTTTAGGGTCTTAGACCACTGCACGATTTACATCTTAATTGCAGGCACTTACACCCCTGTTGTGCTTAATAAATTTAGGATGACATACCCCCTGGACGCCTGGCTGATGTTTGGCGTTATTTGGGGGTTTGCTATTCTCGGAATTACCCTTACGGCCATTAATAGGAAAAAGTTTCAGATTTTTGCCCTGATATGCTACTTGGGCATGGGATGGATGGCGGTTTTTAGGATAACCCGGCTGATTAGTGTGCTGGGGGTTGCATTTATGGTTATGCTTCTTGTTGGTGGGGTGTTGTATACCGTTGGGGTTATTTTTTACGGCGTAGGCAAGCGGATTAAGTATATGCATTCTATTTTTCATCTGTTTGTGATTGCGGCTTCTATTGTGCATTCTGTGGCTATTGCGGCGTTTGTAATGGCAGTATAAAGGTTTAACTAATGTGGATGAACATTCACAATCATAAAGGAGTATACACATGGCAAAAATTACGTTTATGGGAGCGGGTAGCACCGTATTTGCCCGCAATGTACTGGGGGATGCATTATGCTCGCCTGTGCTTGCCGACAGTGAAATCGCGCTGTATGACATTGATGGTAAGCGGTTAAGAGAAAGTGAGACTATCATTAAGGCCATAAATCAGGGCCTGGGCGGCAAGGCCAAAATCAGCTCGTATTTGGGTGTCGAAAACCGTAAAGAGGCCTTAAGAGGTGCCAATTTTGTTGTAAATGCTATACAGGTGGGGCTTTATGAGCCTTGTACCGTAACAGATTTTGAAGTGCCCAAGAAATACGGCCTGCGGCAGACCATTGCCGACACCCTTGGTATAGGCGGGATAATGCGCGGTCTTAGGACTATCCCTGTAATGAGGGATTTTGCCCGTGATATGGAGGAAGTGTGCCCTAACGCGTGGTTTTTAAATTACACCAACCCTATGTCCATATTAAGCGGGTATATGCAGCGTTATACCGGTATTAAGACATTAGGGCTATGCCATAGCGTACAAGTATGCAGCAGCTGGCTTTTAAAACAGCTGGGGCTAGAAGATAAAGTAGAAGGCCGCAGGGAGCATATTGGCGGGATAAACCATATGGCTTGGCTTTTAGATCTAACCGACCGCCAGGGTAACGACCTATATCCGGAAATCCGCCGCCTTGCCGCCGCAAAAAATGCCGCCGGCAAGCATGATGACATGGTGCGGTTTGAGTATATCTCTAAGCTGGGCTATTACTGTACAGAGTCCAGCGAGCATAATGCCGAGTACAACCCCTGGTTTATCAAGCAGCGGTATCCAGAGCTTATTGACCGCTTTAACATCCCGCTAGACGAATATCCTCGCCGCTGCATAGGCCAAATTGCGGCCTGGGCACAGGATTATGAAAGCCTTGTGACTACCTCTGCCGCTAAGCCTCACCAGCGCAGCAATGAATATGCTTCTTATATAATGGAGTCAATAATCACTGGCACACCCATTAAAGTAAACGGCAACGTGCTTAACAGCGGCGGCCTTATCGAAAACCTGCCTAAGGAAGCCTGTGTGGAAGTGCCATGCCTGGTGGATAACTACGGCGTTAGCCCCTGCTATGTAGGGAAGCTGCCCGTACAGCTTGCGGCCATGAATATGACCCATGTTAATGTGCATCTAGTGACAATTGAAGCCGCCGTTACTGAGAAAAAAGAGCATGTTTATCAAGCGGCTATGCTTGACCCGCTGACTGCGGCTACGCTTAGCCTTGATGATATATGTGCTATGGTGGATGACTTGATTGAAGAGCATGGTAATTGGCTGCCTAAGTATAGGTAATAACGATTGACCGGAGTTATCAAAAGTATCAAAAGGTACCGGAAAGAAGTCCGGCGGCCCAGCGGGCCGGTTTTGCGAAGCAAAACTACTGAACCTACGATTATGCGGGTTTGGAGAGCCTAGAAACCTTTGATGAAAAGACAAAACTACGATACGCATCCTTTTTGTAATGAAGGGGTGCGTATTTTATTGCTAAGATATGTAATCTTGGGTACAATTGCTGTAGATGTATCAGTGATATGGCGATGAGGTGAGAGAATGAAAATTAAGTCTATGCATTTGGAGAATTATCGATGCTTTAGGAAATTGGATATTACTTTTGATGAACAGCTTACGGTGCTGGTTGGGGTTAATGGGGCTGGTAAGACTGCTGTGTTGGATGCTTTGGGTGTGTTTTTGAAGGGAGCAGAAGGAGGAGGGGTAGGTCCATACTACATTGATGTCCCGCCAACTGATACCACTATTGGTTGTGCGCCAAAAACACTGAACTATAGTGTGCTAATTAGGCTTGAATCAGGAAAGGAATGCATGTACACCGCACATTCGCTAGATTTTAAGGATTTCGGGATTCTAATGATGGACGAGTATGCACACGTATTTGCTGCTTATATGAGCGGGCGTATCGTCCCTGACAAGGACTTACTTCTTGAGCGTAACCCTAACAATGTTCAAAAAGACAAATTTAGGTTCAGCCGCAAGATAGACTACAAATCTGCACTTGTATGGTTCGACACCATAGATGCTGCGGAGGCGCGAAGAATACGTGCTGAGGGTCATGACAAAAAATCACCAATACTGACCGCCGTGCGTGAGGCTCTATCCAAGGCATTGTTAGGCAACTATGAACACCCTATGATGAATGACGAAATCCCATCAGAACTTGTTATCAAAGAAAAGGAATCCGATCATTACATTAAAGTCAGCCAGCTAAGCGCAGGCTATCGTGCAATGCTGGCACTTATTATGGATTTAACTTACCGTATGGCACAAGTTCTCTTTGAACGAGAGCCAAACGAATCAATACTCCAAACCCCAGCAATAGTACTAATAGACGAAGTAGAACTACACCTACACCCCTCCTGGCAGCAAACCGTACTAACCACTCTAATGGACATTTTCCCAAACACCCAATTCATAGTAACCACACACAGCCCGCAAGTGCTAACTGCAATTAAAAACAAACATATCCGCATACTTGAAAATGGCGAAGCCTTCACGGTTCCAGGACAAACAGAGGGTGCCGAAGCATCACGCTTATTAGAAGATATTTTTGACGTTACCCAACGCCCCAACAGGCCCATCGTTCAAAAACTTAATGAGTACGCAAACTTAATATGCAACGAAAAAAAATGGGATACTCCCGAAGCGATAAAATTAAGGCAGGAATTAGACGCACACTACGGCGGTCATGAGCCACGCCTTACAGAAATGGATTTACGCATAGAAAATCTCAAATGGGAGCGCGGCCTATGAAGCGGGTGCAAAAAAGTCCGTCCCCGCAAGCCCTAAAGGGCTACATATCACGCAACCCAAGTGCAACATGGAAACAATTGCGTAGGGAAAGAAAGACATACCATGCCTGCCGAGATCAACTCATTTACGATCAGGGCGGGATTTGTGCTTATTGTGAGACAAAGGTTGCCCCCATTCAAAACCCTTCTAAAGGCTTTCGCACTTGTAGCGTGGAACATTTTCATCCAAAATCAGACGCACTTAATTGGCATCTCGACTGGAATAATATGCTGGCAGTGTGCGATGGCGGAAAAGAGAGCGTGTCGGAAGAGAAAGAAATTAATCCACGCGCCAAAGACTTATCATGTGATGCGAACAAAAACCGTATGTATACCAAAGGAGTGTTAACAGCTGGCAGCGAGAGCGAGTTACTAAATCCTCTTGACATTCCGGCTTTTCCTAATATCTTTTCACTAGACGAGGCTGAAGGCAGACTAATCCCGAATGAAGCAAATTGCGCACTTATTAGTATCCCCGGACATAAATACGCAACAACATCCGAGCTGGTAAGGCATACTATACTCATGCTAAACCTCAACTGTAATCGCCTGGTTGGCGAACGAAAGGAATTAATAAAGGATATAGAACGCACAAAGGAAGAACTGAGAACAAAGGGGCAGCCGCCGACAGACTTGATTAACCGCTACTTCGTGGCCAAATGGCCTAAATATTTCACCACACTTCGCTGTGCCCTTAGCACGATAGCAGAAAACCATCTAAAATCCATAAACTATCAGGGATGATGTAAGACTAATTATTAATTCCACCATAAATAACAAAACCTAAGGAGGCAAAACATGCTAAAAACCAACAAAGACAAACTACCCATAATCTCAGTATCAGGGGTAGTATGGCACCCAAAAAACGGTGCAAAGGCCCGGGTATCCGCAGATGGCGTGGCCAACTGGCTACCCGCAACGGCGGGCATAACCTATAACGCCAAAATAGGCGACTCGGCCCTAGGCTGGGCTGCTGACCATCTAGAGCCCGGCGTCTCCACCCGCCACAAGGACGATGCCCACAATGATTCATATATCACCCTAAGCTGTATCGGCAACGAGGCTACCGTTAAAAGCGGCGACGCCAAAGGGGATAAAGGCTTTGTAACCGGCAAGCATGGCGGCTGCAATCATGTAATCATACACTTTGCTGATGAGACATTAGAGAAATTAAGCATTGATGATAATATCGGGGTAAAAGCCCAGGGCCAGGGCCTTGCGCTACTGGATTATCCGGATATTATGCTAAGAAATATGTCCCCAGCCTTACTTGAAAAGATGAATATATGTGAACTGGACGGCGGCAAGCTAAAAGTTGGCGTGTCTAAAGTGGTACCCGCCTCCATAATGGGCTCGGGCCTTGGTAGCTCGGACTCGGTGGCTGGGGATTACGATATCACTCTTTTTGACGACGCCATTATGGATGAGTACGGGTTAAGGGGCTTGCGCTTTGGTGATATTGTGGCCTTGATTAATGCGGATAACAGGTATGGATATAGATATCTTACCGGGGCCTGTAGTATAGGGGTGGTTGTACATGGGGATAGTTACATCTCCGGGCATGGGCCTGGGGTTGTTACACTTATGACGGCTAAGCTGCCTGTGATAGAGCCTTTTATTGATGCTGGGGCTAATTTGGCTGATTATTTTTTGTAGCAGGGGAGCCTCTTGGATACACCAGAAAATAACCGCGCAAGTATGCCCGGCGGTTTAGCATGTTTTGCAAGCGGCTCAATATCAACTATGACACATGTTACATTGTCCTTGCCGCCGCGTTGTAAAGCTTCTTTTACCAACAACCCCCCTGCGTCTTGTATGGGGGTTGTTTTTAGTATCTCTTCAATTTTGCTATCCTCAATCATATCGGTCAGGCCGTCAGAGCATAGCAACAGGTGCCGACGTGTTGTAAGGGGTAAAAGGGGATATGATTCTGCTTCTATTATCATTTCATCTTCAAAGATGCCAAAATAGCGCGTCAATTTGTTGCGATCCCGGTCGTGTCTGGCCTGCTCCTTTGTTATCACGCCCATCATTATTTTTTGAGATGTTAGGTTGTGGTCATTAGAAATTTGTACAAGCTTTCCGTTAACGAGTTCATATATCCTTGAATCGCCTATGTTGTAGGGCCTGATGGCATCGTTTGTTACTATGATAAGTGCCAGGGTTGTGCCTATACGTACGGATTTTTCCCGCATTTTGGCGCAGATTATGTCGTTTGTTTTGGTTACGTACTCGTGTACTAGAATGTCGATTTTATCGGGGCTGGCGGCCATAATTGCAGCTTCAAGCTCTGTAAGGCCGGTTACGGCGGCATGGGAGGCGAATTCGCCGTACTCTTGGCCGCCCATGCCGTCGCATACCGCAAAAATGCAGGGGGTGACTGCTTCACCGGACAGAGAGAAGGCGGCACCGTTTGGTTCTAATATCTGGCCGCCGCAGTAAAGGTTGTCTTCATTGTTTTCTCGGATGTTTCCTCTGTGGGATTGGGCGGAGAACGAAATACGCATATCATCACTCCAAATCGGCTTTAAATCAGGTGTTCGCCAATGAACTTAACAGGATCGACACGGCTTGCAGTAGAATTTGACCATGTCGAGTTTGGGCCAGTAGCTCTTCGAACTTCAAAATGCAAATGTGTGAATATATCGCCTGAATTACCGGTATATCCAAGATTTGAACCCATGGGAACTACATCCCCTCTGTTGAAACTTGATGATTCGCTTAAATGCCCGAACGCAAGAAAATATGTTTGCCCGTTGATATCGGCTTCTAAAATAAGATCGTGAGGAGGGAACCACCCTTGATCGTGTATAACTTCTGCTGGGAAATTAAATGGAAATGTAACGCTTGATCCAGGATCGCCCACATCAATACCTGCATGATCTGATGTAAATCCCCTGTGGAAAAATCCGCCTCCCACCAAAGCATTTGTTGCAAAAACTTGGTATTCCTGTGTCAACCACCACTCACCTGTTTTTTCTGGCAGTGTCATTTGTGATGGACTGGTAACGATGCTACCGCCTTGAGTATCGCCACCCGGCCTATTAAACGGCGTCATATTAATCTCCTGACGTCGACTTTGAGGGCCGTCTCTAGTCAAAACCATCCTACCCCTAACAGCCTCATCGGCTGCACGCATATCAGTTGCGGCACTGCGCATACGCCCAGAAAAGCTGCCAACAAGGGTGGCAAATTTAACAAAACTTTTGCCATGGAGGCTAAAGCTTTGGGCAAACTCAGCATTAGCTTGGCCTTCCCAATCAAGGGCGAGATTATTTACAAGCGCACCCATTTCCTTATATATATCATTATGCTGCCCTATCAAGCGGTCAAGATTTCTTGCTTGTTCTTCTAGGGTTTCCGGGCTGATTTTTATTCTTGCCATACATTAATCCTCCGTATTGACATTGTTATCAGTTTGCCTATGCCGCCTGTCCCACTCTTCATAGCGGGAAATTGCGAAGACTAGCTTACCGCTTAAACCGCGCAAATTATAGACAATATCCCCCGCCTTGCGGCCAATGGCATTTGCCGCCCGTATGTGTGACATGCCAGACGACGGTATCTGGCTTAAACCTGCATGAAGGATATCAATTTCGGCAGCAATATCCTCCACTTGCACTGCAAGCCGTTCATAACGCCTTGATGCGTCCCATAAGTCTTCGGTATTAACACGCACTGCTCTTGAGATAAATATCACCTCCTATAGCTGAAAGTCATGTAAATTCCCCTCCGAGGAGGGGAATTTGCACGGTTCTAGCCTCTCATATTGCGGGCTACTTGACTTTCTGCCGTTTCTAGGTCGGTGGCGGCGCGCCTCATGCGCTCTACAAAACTGTCGATATCTGTTGCAAATCTTCTAAAATGCGGGTCATTCTCTGTAAAGCTGCTTGCAAATGCTACGTTTGCCGAGCCTTCCCATTCTGTGGCCAGATTGTTTACCAGGGTCTTTATTTGAGCATAAACATCGTCATGCCTGACCCTTAAATTAGATAAGTTCTGCGCTTGTTCCCTTAGGGAACTGGGGGTTACTTTGATTCTTGCCATTTTTATGGCTCCTTTCGGGGTTGTATTTTTTGCTTTTGTATGGAGTTTTGTTTTGGTGTGTAGGTTGATGGTTTTATTATAGCGGTTTGTTTTTTTGATTCAATGGGTTTTGCTTTAATGGTTGGATTTTGGTGGGCAGTGGTTAGCTTTATTTACATGTGATAACGTATATGTTATCATGGTGATGTAAGGAGGAATACTATGTACGAGCAAAAATGAAAGATTTTATTGAAAGGTATGGTGACAAGCATGATAAGTAAAAAAAACATTGAAACATTTTCGGAGTACATGAACGATGAAACAAGAGTAAGCCCTGCCGAGTGCGAGTGTATCAATTTTGAAGTTTCCATAATCGGAAAAATGATTGAAGCAAGAGAAGAAAAAGGGCTTACACAAAGAGAACTTGCAGAGATATCTGGCGTTAAACAACCAGCCATTGCAAGGCTAGAAACCCTAAGGACAACACCGCAAATAGATACGCTGTTTAAAGTGCTGTACCCTCTTGGTTATACCTTAGAGATTGTACCTATTGCGGGAAAGAGTGTAAGTGCGGGGTGATAAGTAACTTCAATGGGTTTTGTTTTAATGGTTGGGTTTTGGTGGGGAATGGTTAGTCAAACAATATTTCAGTGTTTGGCAGGGCTAGCCGTAAGTTATCTACTTGGGATTGGGTTAAAGGGTTGCCCGAAAGGACAAGCCATTCCAAATTCGTTAATGATTGCAGTGGCGTTAGGTCGGTGATTTGGTTGTTCGAAATGGAGAGTGCTGACAAATTTGTCAATGCTTGCAGCGGTGACAAATCATCAATTTGGTTACCCCAAATGATTATAGTTTCCAAATTCGTTAACGTTTGCAGTGGAGAGAGATCTCTGATTTGATTACCCCAAGCATAAATAGAAGTTAAATTCGTTAGCCCCTGCAAGAACGAAATATCACTAATTGATGAATCGATTATACTAAGATGCTCCAAACTAGATAAATACCGTAATGGAGAAAAATCATCAATTTGATTACTGCTGATATTAAGCACAGTTAAACCTATCATATATCGCAATTCAGTTATATCACTGAGTTGATTCCAACCTACATCAAGATCTATTAAATTCGTCAAGTATACCAAAGGTGAGAGACTAGTAATGCTATTGCCCGCCAGGTTGAGATGTGTGACATTAAGTGGGGGCCAGCCGTTTGCTACTAGACCGTAAAGGTTTTGGGTAGATATATTTCGAAACGTTAAATCTACCTCTATGGGATCCGCCTCTATGCCTTGGCTTGTTTTTTCTTGCGCATCCGGTATTGGCGATGGTGTTGGGCTTGACGCCGAAGGAGTAGGAAGCGGCGTGGGAGTTTGCGGCTGGGTAGTGGGGATAGCAGTAGGCAAGTCCTCATATGAACTATATTGATCATAGTCGTTATCCCATGAAGTATTGTAGGCGGTGGCCCACCTTGTATTCCATAAATAGTTCTCAATTGCAGGTACGCCAAATGCCACAATGGATGAAAATGCAATAGTAAAAACCAACACCAACCCAATAGTTAATTTTGCGCTACCATTGCGAAAAGCAGCTATATATGCCTTTGGATGCAAACAAGCGATGGCGTGCAACGGAATTAACAAAATCGCTAATGACATACATGAAAAAATGATGAGGCCAAATGTCCATCCCCGTATCCAAGTTGCATATATAGGCATTATTAAACTGCATACTATAAGCAGCATAGTAAGTGCCACACCATATCGCATAAGAAGTTTCTTTTTACTTTGCAAAAAGCACGCAATTAGTGGCATTGCGACTACACCAAACAGAAAGTTCGGCAGCACTAAGGAGCCAAAAAAGCCAACAAGAAACCTATAAACAATATAAAAGATTCCTGCAATAGCAAAAACAACCCACAAAACGTTTCTTGTAACATTCCATCTTCGTGATTCATGTTTTGACGCTAAGACAATCAGTATCGCAGAAGCAAGCCCAAAACATATTAATTTATCAATAAATATTGTACTGCCAAATCTAAAGATAATGAAATTGACGACTAACGCAGCATTAAGTAAAATTACATTGTTTAAGGTTTTACGACGATAATTTGTTAAAGCCCCCATCAAGCATACTGCAAAGGTCAGAAGAAGTAATAAATATGACAGACTAATGATGTCTCTCCATCTACTCCACACTGAAATCGTTGCAATAAAACTTACTACGAGAAAAACGAATCCTCCTATCAAAGCTGCTATTTTAAGCCACTTTGGAACAACAAATTCATCATCATTTTTTACACCAATGTCACTCGGCTCATCCACACCAACCAGTACTACATCATCAAAAACCCCTTCCGTCCTGCTGGTAGCCTCATAATCATCAGCAACCGGCATATCAGCAAACACACCTTCCGTCGCACTTGTTACATCGTCGGTACGCGATGCTTCCACAATTGGTACCGGCTCAGGAGCTTTTACCGGTGCCGCACCGGGGGTGTAAATTTCTTCATTGGCTATCCGCTCTAAAGATTTACGCATTTCCGTAGGAGACGTAAACCGCTCACCCCTATCATAAGCACAAGCCTTAAGCACTATATCATTAAGCACCGGGTCAACACCCACAATAGGCGGCACAGCCTCCCCATTCATACGCCGCTGCAAGGCATTATCCCTATCACGAGGGGTTATAGCCGTAGGAAAATCCGGCAAAAACGGCGTACGATTCTGGTTAAGAAAGCGGTACATTACAATCCCCAAAGAGTACATATCCACGCTTTGGCCGTATTCATAGCCTCTAAAAACCTCCGGGGCCATATATGTGTACGTGCCTTTTTTAGACAGCCCGGAGCTGGTGCGCTCTATCTGCCTGGCTATGCCAAAGTCGCCCAGTTTGTAATCGCCGTATCTGGATATAAAGATATTATCCGGCTTTATATCCCTGTGTATGGTGTTGTGTGCTGCGCATAGCTCTAATGCCCGGCATATGTGTATGCCCAGTTTGATTATTTCGTCTTGAGAAAGGGGCTTATCGGTTACATGATCGGTTAGGCTTGTTAAAAGCTCCATGCGGATTAGGATATCCCAACCTATTTGGCCTTCCTTTTCGATGACTTTGTGGTCTTCGAAGCTGACGATGTTGGAATTGCCCCTAAACTCGCTCATTAAATCAATTTCCTGGATGATATCCGCTACAAAGGCATGGAAATAGCTGCGCAAGGATGCATCATCCATACCCTCACCCCGGATTTGGCGTAGGTCGGCTTCGTTTTGTGGGACGGTTATCAGCTTTACGGCAGAATAGTAGGTCTTGCCAAACTCGTCACGGCGCACCTTGTAAACCTTGCCGAAAGAGCCTTCGCCTATTAAAGAGTCTACCTGCCATGCGCCCCATAGAGGGGTGTATTGGGTTATGTCTGTCATGGGGTTCACCTCGTTATATAATCGTTATTAATCAGTCACTGTTACAACAAGAGTTGCACTTTCCCCATGGACATCCGTGGCTGTGATAACCGCACGGCCTGTGCTGTGGAAAGTTAACCTGCCGCGAAAAACTCCGTACCCGCTGTTTGGAATCCGCCCGGGAACACTTACCACAGAAGGGTCGCTTGATGAAAGTGTCATATATGAGTTTGTGTTATACCAGGCAAAGACTGCGCTAAATGCCTCACCACGTTCAGCAACGCCGTCACGGACAGGCACTCCCAACTCAGCAAGCGTATGCGTATATATCGTAATTTTTGGGGAAGAAGCGAAAACAAAGCTATCCCCATTACTTAGACTCCATTCCAACTCCGGAATAAAAGTCCAGGTGCCATCACCTAAAAGAAATTCCGGTCCACTTACTTCAAAATCAGAAAACCGAGGCACCCGTGTCAGCAATGGTGTGGGAGTTGGTGCCGGAGTGGGCGTAGGCACTGGGGTGGGCGTAGGTATTGGCGTTGGGGTGGGCGTAGGCACAGGTGTTGGGGCGGGTGTTGGTGCCGGTGCCGGGGTGGGTGTAGATACTGGCATTGGGGTGGGTGTGTCCACAGGTGTTGGAGCAGGCGTAGATACAGGTGCCGGTTCATCTAAAACCGCACCAGGGGTATCAATATAAATCACACTTAGTATTTCAATATCCCCAGAATCAAAGGTTCCTGTAAATGTAGCCGCTAAAAATGTTCGCGGCTGCGCAATAGTCTCTTTTGGCACAAAATAAAACATGTGACTATGCATATCTGCAAAAGCAGCAAATCCTTCATACTCGTTACCTACAGCAGCAACTCCCACTAGACCATTAAAAACCATAGGCAGATGTTCATACAAGAACTGATAAAACGCAATCAATTCGCTTTCATAATCATCCCTATGATGTGCTGCCCCTAACTGCCGCTGTTGGTTAATTCCGCTTTGCACCGAAAATACATAATCATACAGTTCCTCACGGGAAAGCCGCGTTCCATATGTGTATTCACCTATTATCATCATATCAATGTTCCAATCGTTAGCCTCAATATCAATTAAGTATCTTTCGTCAAAGTCGATATTTATTGTTAAGTGGGCATCGGGGATTGATAATCCCATTGCCTTAATCCATTCTGCCATTTCATAAAAATCACTGTCGCTTTCTATTATTTCATGTGTATTGCTAAGGGCGGTAGCAAACCCTTCCGGCCAAATTTTAAAAGGCAGTGCGATATATCCTTGGGGCTCAGGTTCATCGCCGTTAATTATTTTGTGAGCGTTATAATCACCGTTTATGTCATTATAAATATCATAGCCGCCATTCATATCCGCAATAGCGGCAGGGGCACGATCAAGCCAGCCCCAAATCCAGGCAAAAATTATTACAGCCACTATAGCGGCTGCCAAGCCACCCATAATAGGCAACAACCTTTTCTTTGGCGGCTTAGCCTGTGTATCCGGTTTAATTACCGGCGCAACAGTTTCAAACACGCCCTCTGTGCGGCTGGTTGCCTCGTGATACGGCGGATTTTGTTCGGCGTCGGTTATCGTTGCAAATACACCCTCGGTGGCGCTTGTCTTATCGGCAAATGGCTCTGCTTCCGCTTCCGGCCCGGTTGCTGTTTCAACCGGTGTTATCACAGGGATATAACTTTCAATACCCGCTAATGCCTCAAGCGCGCCCCGCATTTCTTGAGGCGTGGCAAATCTTTGC
>Ga0123355_10004502_pt1 | contig 20279 bp, 10 predicted proteins | sample TergutEmb28metaG_3_FD_89872 | JGI IMG/M metagenome (GOLD analysis project Ga0123355, IMG submission 89872) | Embiratermes neotenicus P1 segment gut microbial communities from Petit-Saut dam, French Guiana - Emb289 P1 | ecosystem: Host-associated > Arthropoda: Insects > Digestive system > Gut ...
ACCATGTTTTCTTACGACAGGTGTAAGTTGCTGTAGTGAGAGTAAGTGTGACTAGAGATCCTGTTCCTTCCGTCTCGTATTATAAAATCAACAGTGACATGTAAATTCTTCATTACGAAACATTGTAATAGCAACGCATGTCAGGCTACGTGAAAGGGAAACAAGTTCCAGCGTCTTTACTTTCCGAGAAGGAAATCTTGCGGGGGTTTCCTGTGTTTAATACGTGGGGGGAGAAGAAAGATAACGTTTGGACACAGTGACGTTTTTTGCAAACCATTTGCAGCAACGTACCTTTGAAGATCCAAATTAAACAAGTCCCATATTGAAACTCAAATGTAAGGCGACGCTTAAGCAAGCACTTTAGCCCATTCACCGTTGTTACTTGCTGTTCTGATTAATGATTTCATGGCTTGTATTATTATTGCTTGTGGGCCGGGTAGCTCAGTTGTTATAGCGACTGACTACGGGATGGAAGGTCCGGGATCGAATCCCGGTGGGGACGAGATTTTCCGCCCGTCCAGACTGGCCCTGGGGCCCACCCAGCCTCCTGGAAAACGGGTACCGGGTCTTTGTCGGGGGGTAAAGTGCGGCCGGGGCGTCCTGCTGAACAATCACCACCTTCTAGTGCCGCGGTCATAGAAGATTAGACCTAAACCTCTACCCACCGTCTGGGCCACACCGGGCCTGTAACGGGATCAATTTACATTTTATTATTATTGCTTAAACATTCATAAATACGCCTGACAGCAGGTCATGGAAATTCTCATTCATTTCGTTTTCTTCTTTGGTTTCCAAGACCTGTTAATACGGGCACGTCGGATAAGGCACAGCCAAAATAAAAAATTCAGTACAAAAACCCAGCAGTTTATTGAGGTGTCAAGCCTGTATTCTGCAGGTAAAGTTTTATATTTTCTCTGGGACGGAGGCTTTCCTTACCGATCTGTTCTTACCGGAGTAATACCTCGATTAAGCCAACAGCACTTCTAAATCTTTCCAAAACCTAATTGATAATTCCGACTGTTTTTAGAATATAAGTAACAGATTTTTATTCCTTGATTCTCAGGTCAGTCCATTTTTTACCTTCAGTTGAAAGAAATCAATTGAAGTGTGCCACAAGAAGTGTTAACTGTGGACTCAGAATGAAACCAAACAACGAGTTACGTAAAGACTAGTGAAGTTGTTGTTTTCGTGTCTAATAAATTGAGTGTATTCAGAAACATTTTACTCTTCATTAGTTAGTATTTTCTATTGCGTCATATATTTTCCTTTTGGAATCATTTTGTGCGAAAAGGGCGCTGTATTTATCACACTAGGCAGCTTTACATTTATTTACATTCTTGGTTGTTGTCACGGTTAATTTAAAATAAATTAGAGCTTAGTGTTTGGAAAGGAACAGCCTTGTGACATCAAGAAACTACTCTATCGTTCTTGCGTTATTTACAGTTACGGAAAGGAACATTATCATTGACAGCAGGACATTTTTCGCTGCTCACGTTTTGGGGAAACAGCTTGTCACTAGGTACTAACTTTTAAAGTGAGAGAACATTACTCGATATTTATGTTGTAGGGTGTTACTCGGTAATTATATCACACGACATCAGGATATTACAAGATACTCACATTGTTCAGTGAAGGATAGCAGTCGATAATAACGTTGTAGGGCGACAGGACATTACTTGGTACTCATACTGCACGACATCAAGATACTAAAAGATAGTCATATTGTACGGTGAAGGATAACAGTCGATAATATCGTTGTAGGGGGACAGGACATTACTTGGTACTCATACTGCACGACATCAAGATACTAAAAGATAGTCATATTGTACGGTGAAGGATAACAGTCGATAATATCGTTGTAGGGCGACAGGACATTTCTCTCTGTTCAGATTTTAAGCAACATATATGCATGTTTTCTGATTTTAGTTGTCACTGCCGACGCTTTATGTTATCAAGGCAATATACCAATCACACGGATCTCTTTTTCTTCCTTTCCTTCACTTCTTCCTACCTTGTTTCAAGAAGCGACGTAATGTGATAAACAAAAAGTGACAGGTTTTCATAATTTCGTCATGAATTTCATCATTAAATCATGAATAATATTGTCTTAATAGTCATTTGAATCTGCTACAAGTCGACATCACTAACGCCGTTCAGTACATGTCCGTCAGTTATGTGAAATATCTCAAAATTTCATTATGGCAATTATTTATAAATAGGAGGAAAATAGTAAATTTCCGGTAGTAGAAAGCATTTAAACGCATGATGTAGTGTGATACACCATTTCAATCAGCTCGTACAGTTCGTAATGTTACCTGTATGGGTACATAGACTGATGACTTTAGTGACATAACTTTACTCTGTGTAATTCTTAGGAAATCCAAAATCTTCAAAATAATCACAAGGACCGTGGATTCTAATATTTGATTTTATATAGATAACCAGAACTACTACAAAAGCCATTTCGATAGGCGTATTTTGGTGGCTAGCTATTGTAATACACCAATATCATATAATTAAAACTGGAAGAGTAGCGAGATGAATGGTATCATATTGGTCGCAATATTCTCCAATAAACTACAATGTAATAATGGTAACACAGAGACTACTGCACGACGGGATATACACAGGGAAATTACTCTCGCACTAAACTTTGCCAGAAGTGCTCCAGTGTTTTACTGCTTACTGACATCAAGCCGCACATTACACTGCCTATTCGCACAGCCTCTGCCTTCTTACCTGACAAGTCAACAAAGTTCCAAACGAAGAGAAATGTTGTATTGTTACAAGGTTTGTTTCCGTACATCATTTCACAACGTTACAGGAACTGACCTTTAAGTCGCTCCCGTCATGTGTTTATATAGGAATGTAAGCAATTAACAGGTGAGTGGCATAAACTTGATGCAAGTTTTTGTGATAATCTTTTATCGGTTTCATAAGTTGCAATGCAGAACCGTACACACACACATAATACTGAGCGATGACTGCTGAAACCTACATTTTGTTTTCTAAGAAGAAAAGAAGGCTATGGAATCTCTTAATTCTGAGGCGTGTCATCCCCGTTGTGTGTAGAAAGGCTAATGGTGAGGTAAATTTCAGTCATGAAACACAACAATGGTAGTATGTTTTATGATGGTATTTAATAGCAAAGAAAATAACTACATGTTTCGGTCAATAGCGGCCATCTTCAGGTTATTACAATTTTGCTCATTTGACACTCTTTGAGCAAAATTGTAATAACCTGAACATGGCCGCTATTGGCCGAAATATGTAGTTATTTTCTTTGTTATTAAATACCACCATAAAACATACTACCATAATTGTGTTTCATGACTGAAATTTACCTCACCATTTTGGAATCTCTTTTGTACACACAGAATTGTGCTTTTCTTGTGACTGTCCCTACAAGCAGATATTATTTTCTTAGTCGGAATTAACATGTTGGTCTCTTTACTGCCGACGCAATGAAATTTATTCTTTCACGTTGACAGTTATATACCAATAATACAGTGGGGCTCACGAATGAACATTTAAGAACACAAGCCACTTTTACATGATGATAATTGTACAGTATTTTCCAAAAAAAAAAAAAAAAAATAAATATATATATAATCCTAAACTCTTTAAATTGTAAAGGTCAAAATTTTTAGTTGCAGTAGGCTTTAATTATAATATTAAACTTTAATGCTGGCACACAGGATCACCAAGGTGAGACTGTAATAATACATGCTTACATAGAGTGGCCGTGACGCTACCAGAGTTTCCGGAAGTTTAACCTCGCGGGCAAACATAGGCCGTACGCACGCGAGGCTCTGGAGCAAATATATGTGCACTGGCAATGTAGGCTAAATGAAGATTAAATATTGAAACCAGGGTAATTGTCAATTGTCACTGATGTATAAAATTTACTTATTTCTTAAGAAGAAGCTACACGCATATAAGGACAGAGGAATCTATGGACTATTAGTTCAGTATTTCAGAAAGACTCCATGATACATATTTTATTTGTTACTTATTTATTTATTCGAGCGTTTATTTATTTAAGGCCCTCTCACTATCTCATATTATGCACCATCGAACATAATTTTACTACCTTGTTCGTTACTATAATTCTATCCCTCGATCTTCCAAGCAGTAGCTAGAATGAATTACAGTTCCCAGTGTCAGATGAAAGGTCGGCTGTATTTCAATTCAAACTAATTTTCCGATCATGCCTCAGGTCTTACAGAATCGTTTCGTCCTCTAAACTCCTATCAGTTACATACATAATTCACACAGCATGTCATGTTTAGACACTGTGACGTAACCATGTGCAAAGATTTGCAACTTAATAGATGGAAACAACCTACGTACTTAAAGGAGAGAACCTTTATATGAGAATACTAACAGTTTCAATGTTGTTCCGTTCATCTGTTCCTGTTTCCAAGTTTCAAAATAAACAGGAAATTATAAACAATTCAATGCATAATTTACTGGCTACATGCTCTTATGTTTCCACGCAAGATCGTTGTAGTACAACCAGTTGAGAACTTGCATGAATAATTCATGTGTAACAGTGAACTTAATTTGAAATTCGTTTCAATTAACCTAATTTCAAATTCATTGCTATTGCCAATTAAGTTACGAATTACGGAGTTCGATGAGTGTCTAATTATGTCTCTGGTAATATTAACCGAAGGCTTAATATCTCTAATAACAAAGAAATAAAACCACCACAGTGTTATGTTTATTATGTAATATCTTGTATATGAGTGCTTTAGTAATACAATAAACAAGAAAAAAATTGATATCCACTTTCTTATCACTTAGAGTTCTAAGGCTGTTAAGTTTCGGCAGTTTAAAGAGAATGAAACGCAAGGCACAAAACATCGCTCATAAAAATCACTAGAACAATATGCTGGAGGTCACGAATTTTAATATTATGTCTGCCAAGAACCGTACAATAAAGCACCCTTAATTACCTTACTGTCAACTGTCAACTACATCGAGCCTGGACCGTTTGACAAACTGCAAAATATTAGTCACAACTGTTAAACACAATCGGCATAAATATTCCAATTTTATACCGTGACCGGCTCAGATAAGATCGTTTCGAATGTAGTTAGCGAGATAGGTGCTAATCAACATAATTAGATTACGCTTTTATTCTAGCAGTTAATTATATTTATCTTTCTACACAGAGATAAACACTGTTATTCTTAGCAATATTAGTTTAGGGTGTAGTGCTATGGCACCATAAACCGCTGACATTAATGTTTTAATACAAAAGAATGTTTTCACTAACTACGAATCTAATACACATGGTACCTAAATGAATATAATTTTTGTTTCCTCGTATTTCCAAGTTTACTTTGCTAATCGTTAATCTGTCGGCTGCTTGTGTTATTTTTACTAGTGCTTCTGTGTTTATTACTTGTTATTCAGTCTTACAACTGCAAATTGAAAATTTCTTTTGCGAAGGCTACGTCAAAAGTGACTTGCAGAGCGAACTAAGTGGTAATGCAGACTGTTTTCATAAAATAATTTTTTTATGCTTCAGATATTTTGCTAATAATGTAAAGTTAGAATTTAGATTTAATCCTCTGGTAAATCACAAAGATTCTGCACGGGACGGATCGGCAGATTGCAAGGTCTGTGCGTACGGCAGGCACTACAGATCAGTGCAGACACCTTAGGCATATAGCCATGAATTCAAAACCACCCTCTCAAGAACTGGACTGTGCATGGCTTTTTACATTTTAAAAACACTCAACTATTTCTATAAGAAAATGTGAGGTCGAAAAATAAATTTCTTCTGTTTTGCTTCAAGAGTCTTTCCATTTAATTGCAATCCGATATGCAGCACATATAGGCCTACACTAATCTTTGTAACTAAATATACTGCAGATAATTGGATGTATTATGAGGGTTAAGGGAATACACGTATTTAATTTGTTTAATTTACTTACAATATTTCAAAAATGAAATATATCAAAAAGGATAAATTGGATAAAATCTTAATTATAATATCAGGTTGCGGAACCCAAGGGATTTCGAAGCCGAAACAAAAGTGCTGATTGCCAGTTGCGTAGTGACTTCGAAATGGTTTAGGCTTCCAAGGCTTGCAATAAACACGAAATTCTTTGAACTTTTGTCTTCGTTCACAGTGTTAGGTAGAGTAAATGGAAACAGAAGGCTTAAGTGTGTGCGTGCAAAGGATCCGAGGTTTTGTGCTTCCGTCAAATTGATTTCATTTATTTGTTGTTTATTTATTTATTTACTCATTTTTCTTTGCGTTTATTCTCTGCTCGTGTATATTTACAATTCTTTAGAAAGTATAAACTTATAAATTATTATAATTAATTTTATTAACACATAACCAGAAGCTTTATGATCTGTATCCTTCACTAAATAGTATTCAGGTGATCAAATCAGGAAGGATGAGCTGGTCGGGGCATGTGGCACGTGTGGGAACAGGAGAGGTGCATATAGGGCTTAGGTAGGGAGATCTGAGGGAAATAGATCACTTAGAATACCTAAGTGTGGAAGGGAGGATAATACTAAAATGGATCTTGAAAAAGTGGGATGGAGAGGCATGGACTGGACTCATCTGTTTCTTGCTGAGGACAAGTGGCGGACACTTGTGAATGGGGTAACAAAATTTTGGGTTCCATAAAAAGTGGGGAATTTCTTGACTAGCTGAGGTCTTGTTATCATCTCTAGAAGGACTCTGTTCCATGGAGTTAGTTAGTTATTACATTATTAACTGAAAACCGTTGCAAATGGTTTGGAATATTCCCGCGGGCCATAATTTACCTACCGCAACCTTAGACTTCATATTCTAATGTTTAAATCAAAGCTCGGAATTATTTCTCTACTGTTTTTCGAAAAGTCACAGGTATTACTATCACCTCTTTGTTGCAACGAATGTTGTTCTGATGTCTAATTCGTCGGAAAGATCTGCAAGGCTTGTTTTCTCTTTTCCACAATCCGAACTCCTATATTCTGCGGTGTTAACGAACTCTTCCCCCTTGGGCCCTCGTGCGGTTTGACCAAACAATTCTTTGTTCTATACCTCAATGTCTTATTTAACTACAAGGCCATCAATCCATTAAATATACAACGTTGCCAGAAATCTTTAACCTACGCTCCTTAGAGAGCTAGTACTGTAGATGTGCTGCGCGTGTTCGTTATTCCATTTAACGGTGCTGTGCCATTTTCATCAGTTATTTGACGAGATGTGAAGGTGATTATCATACTTAGGATTATATTCAAGATGCATATAATCCTAATAGCCTGGTGATTATAAATGACATATTTGACGAAATGTGAAGGCGAGCGGTCTTGAATTTCTTTAGGCAGTGCCTGACCGAAAACTGCTAATAAAATTTTGACTATTCCGCCACCACTCCTAGAATGAAACTTGGGGTTTCCTGATTAGTAAGTAAGAGTATTGATCTTTCAGCCGGTCGCAATGGCAGCGCGGTCTAACTCGTAGGTCTGAGGCCGCTCGCTTGCTGAGATTGTGGGTTCGAAGCCCACCGGGGTATGTATGTCTCTTGTGAGGGTTGCGTGTTGTCAGGTAGAGGTCTCTGCGGCGGGCTGATCACTCGTCCAGAGGAGTCCTGCCGAATGTGGTGTGTAGAATATGTGAACTAGAAACCTCGTGATTGAGGAGGCCCTGGCCAACCGGGGGATGTTATGACAAAAGCAAACAAACAAACAAAAAAACTGAACACTGTGCTGTGACTTTGAACTAAGAAATAAGACGTAAAATAATATACAGGGCGACAGGGAAGTCGGAAGGTGCTAATTATAACACAGATACGTAGCTGAATAGATGAATGGATGTGTGCGTGGGTGAACAGACAGAAGGATGGCTAGGTGGACGGACGGACGGACGGACGGACGGACGGACGGGAAGATGGATGTGCGGATTGTGTGAGTGGGTGAAGGATTTACATTGCGCAATTGCAGTGGTTGTTCAATCCTATGACCGTATTGAGCTAGTCACGTTTAAAGGCACTGTATCTCACACATTACATCTCATAACCCACATATGCTGTGCATTTTCGTATTTGAGAGACTCTTCATTTTTTTCGGTACAGAAAAAGACAGTCCTTAATAACACCATATGTAGTCTCTCTTGGCGCTTCCAAAGTTCCTGAATTATAGCCTATCCAAAATTAAATCAATAATGCTCCCTTCCATACCTGCCAATTGTTATTCACCGTTCATCCTATCATGTAACACATTTTGAAGTACTGATCCCTTATTAAATAAAGCACAAATACAAATAAATGTACGTATATACTTCAGGTATTGCCCTCACACCAGATGATTTGCCTGCACTGTTAGGGCATAGCCATAAAAAATGGGATTTCACTTACATTTTTTCAATGGCGACTCAATTTCTTTTGAAACTAGATGTTAAAATGCGGTATAAATACGACAATATAAAGATACCCTCTCATTAAAAAAAAATATTTATTTACTGTATGCAGAAGGAAAGTCGAAAAAATCCTTGCAACTGTTTCAAGCTGTGTCGCAATGTATAAAACACCTGGCGTGCCCTCTCATTTGGAACCGAGTTTATAGATACACGTTGCTACTAGACCGCGGACTGCACAACTGAGGAATCGTGGATCAATTCCTGACACAAAGAAAAACTTCATTTCTCCAATACTTCCATACAATTCTACGGTCCATCCAACCAGCTTTTCAACAGATACAAGGTCTGTTTCCTTTGAAATAAAGCGGCCGGTTCCTGAAGCTGACTTCTCATCTCCTTTTAGTAGTGTCAAAGTTAAGAATGATTGGCGTAGTACGTCCAGTCTCCTATTTGCCTTCATGACGTGCACAGGGACAAATGCGCTGTACCATTTAATTACACACCAACATATGCATATATATATATTATTTAAGAATTTTAAAATTTATATTAAAACATTTAAAATGCTCCTACTTGTTTCGATCACACGCTTAACCTCAAGGAGCATACATTGTTCCTTGCTAAAGTTATAATTTAAAACATTCAGTGAATTACTTCGTTATGTTAAATTGGTGCTGTGGCAGCATGTCATGTTTTTGTGTGTGAGTCCTACGCTCTTTAGAATGAGCCTGGTTATTGTTGTGCGTCATATGCTGTGCCAATTTGTAAGATGGCAGATTCCATCCTAGGTTACACAGGTATGTTTACCCCTGTCCTAACCCTCTACCTTAAATCATTATAGAATGTGGGAGAAGAAACCTCTGTTATAAATACAAGTTCGTTGCATAGCTTCATGTTTGTGCAATTTGATCATTTGTAATTACACCGTGTTCTCTCGGACGAATGCACCGACATGCCACATTTGCAGTCTAACGTGTGACGCTGTGTCGCCGGGTTACAGGAACTACTAACCCAGAGACACACCTTCACATCCCAGAAGACCTAAATCCATCTATTATCACAAAGCGCTGACTGCTTCGTTTTTACACGATGCCAAGAAACTTGTTCAAATAAATCACTTCACACTAGAGCATTGTGTCTTATTTTCTTGATTTACGAGAACATTCGTAATTGAAGGCAATTTAACACTCATGGCTAGCATAGTTCTTGTAAACGAAATGCGAAGAGAGCACAAACTGCTACTTCTTTACACAGCTACAAGTCTGTGTAAACTGAATACGACGTGTGTCGACTGTTCAAACATGAAAATGTAGGTTGCGATGTAATATTGAGTCGGAGTACACTAACTGGAATACAGTCTAGTTAGCAATGCAGCAATGATGTGGTACCTTGAATAACATTTGAGGCAGATGTTTTGCTTATTTATTTATGTAACAAAGGCTGTGTTGTGGGTGTATAGGGTCTTGGTGGGGAAACCGGAGGGAAAGAGACCACTGGGAAAACCTAGGCGTATATGGGTGGATAATATTAGGATGGATCTTCAGGAAGTGGGATTTGGGTATATGGACTGGATTGGACTAGCCCAGGATAGGGACAGGTGGCGGACGTTTGTGAGTGCGGTAATGAACCTTCGTGTTCCGTGAAACGCGGGGAATTTCTTGACTAGCTGCAAACCAGTTGGCTTCTCAAGAAGGACTCTGCACCATGGGGTAAGTAAGTAAGTAAGGCTGTGTGGTGTTCACTAGGAGAGTTTTTATGGAAGATCTATTTTGAAGAAAGTGAAAAAGACGAGAAGTGGACTGTCTTAACCTTTTGAAGCCCAGTGATTACTTTATGTGCCACCGGGATTAACATTCAGATTTCTTACTTTCTTCCCACAAAGACCATTTATGTGTCGTGTGTGGTTCTCAGATTAAACTTAGATTGTTGTTCTGTACGCCCTACATAATTAACTAATTGCTTTTGTAAAAAAGACAGTGTATGTTTTTTTGCCCCGTAGGGACTGACCGTTTAAATATAATGTAAGTTTTGACTCAAATTTGATCCTTCTTGAAAGGCTGACATAGCAGATGTTAAAATTCCCACACCAGACAGAAGGTGCCAGCAAGTGTATTCGAATCTGTTGACTTTAAAATATAAAGCACGAGCGTAACCACTACTGTACATCTAACAGTTTTGTGAAGCAGTATTGGGAGGTATGCAGTTTGTCTGTGGGCCCCTGTAAGGTGTATACTATCTGATGTTTGCCTTGTTTTAAAAGCCGCTCGGGCATAAAACACGACGATATCCAAAATAAATAAGGAACTCCTACCAAAACCTTTATATGTAAGCTGTTCAGCTGGAATTGTAAGTGAATCTACTATAGCTGCGACATTTTGTGTTACACGGTAAGGTGAATCTAGTGTAAGAACATGCTAGTGAACAGATCGGTTGAGAAGTCAGAGGGAAGGTTTGTAAACGAAATTACGTATGTGGACTTATACAATATAAGGCTGTACGTTCTGCGTTGCAGTAGTGCAATACACAGTACAACGTCCATGTACTGTAATCATAAAAGCTGACACAGCTCACAACTTTTTATACATTGTATTTCATCACCAACTGTAACCATCACATATGAAAACTTTGTAATCTAATTATTTTATTGATTTTGTAACCTTAATTATTTTTATAACTTTAGCAAAGTTAGAAGGATAAGACTCCGTGGAGATGATTCTGTTGCTTCGAAACATGTACGAGTACATACGATATATAAAATATTGTTACTACATTTGTTGTGCATTTGTTGGTATGGATAATACAATAATACACAATAAAAGGGTTGCAGCTTTTAACACTAGGATATCTGCAGCCTGCATGTCTTACATTAAGGCTTACACTGAATGACATAAACAGTGTGGTTTTTAATCTATCAACTCCTCGTACAGTACAAGAATTCTCCCATTTCGTCTTCAAACCTTATTGCGTTCTTCGTTTAGCTTTCCTACTTGCATTTCCTTTATATAACGATTCCCACAGGTGTCACAGTTTTATGGTCTTGGTGTAGTTTGTTGCTTTGTTGTATGATGATTTATCATTCATATTCTGCCACTTACTGTTCAGAAGTTTTGCTGTCTTTCTTTGCTTTTAAATACGTTTCAATAGCAAGAGGGAGAGAGTAATTTTCGCCCTCTTCCATAGGGGACATAGCCCCTTTCCTGTCCTCTCTTCAACCTGCTCAATTCCCAAATTCCTATAAAAACCAAGCTCTTCTTGTTATTTCCTTCCCATTGCACCAATCCACGTGTGCTGCCTTTCTGGAGACCTTCACGTTAAGGCCGTCTGACAATTAACGCCATAATCAGCACGGATTTTAAATACATACGCAAACAGTGAGTGAATAATATGCCCATTTAGTCCCTTACTAATGAAGTACACCCTGCTTTACACAAACACTCATATAAAATTTCTTCTCTTATATTTTCAGTTTCGTGAAAGATGGGGTATTATACTTGAAGCCAACCCTCACCGCTGACGAGTATGGAGAGGACGTGCTATACAACGGTGCTATCGTTGCACCAGGTTGTAACAGAGAACCATGTGTATCGTAAGTTACCAAAGGCATATACCTACAAATAATAAATTGCTACTTTATATTTTGCCACGTAATGCCTTGAGATGGTACTGAGTTCAAATATAAGTACTCTGAGAGACACGTGTCTGTTTTCCTATTTAATTTTACATAAGAACATGCATGACATAGTTTAGAAAACTGCGTGAATTATCTAACAATGTCGTATGAGAACCAGAGACTACTTAAAGTCGATGAAATTAGAGGACGATTATGTGAATTTAAAAGCATTATAAAGAAACAAAGCGGTATTTTCTTTTTCTGTTAAGACCCAGCATTTTATTACGACATAATATCATCGGGTCCTATCCGAAGCCACTTCAGTCCAGTCCACCACATTACAAGCAATTTTCACTACTAGATATCTTAATTTTATCTCCTCAAATTATTCTACTAAGTTGGCTGTTTTTAACAATACTGTTTTGTTCAATTCCTGCACATTAAAATTATATATCAGTTGAAGCAGCTTGCTTGCTGAAAGAAACAGTGATGTATTTCAGACTGTTTATCAGTTGTCATGGGACCGGAAAGAACATTAAAATAAATAGGAAATATAAACCTACCAACATGAAAAATTTCACTTCCAAGTTTCTGTATAATGTAAATTTTATGTAAGCAACAAAACCACGTATTATATTTGTCTTTTTGTATTTTTCTGGGTTCTAAAACTTAAATTACTAATTGACGGAAAGACATTCACCCTTCATTGTTTGGTCATTTTATACGGACTATTTTTGATGTATTATTTAGGCTGTGTATGTGACAGCGGCTTCTTAATTAAATTAAATATTGTTTTTACACATACTAAGCTACTATATACACAGAGTAACCATTTTAATTTAAGAAATAATGCTTTAGTTGATTTTACTTCCAATGTTTAAATTGCATCTTTTTACCCCTTGTTGCAGGTTGCTATTTCACTACAGTTCCTAATTCTCTTACTTCTGTTACCACTAGTTGTGTATTTGCTTTTATTTCCTTTCTGTAAATTGTTACGATGCATAGTAAATATAAGTTATCTATTATCCTGGCATTAGGTCACTTTCTTACATTGGAGGCTGGATATATAGGCATAAGCTTTGTTCTTTGTTACTCAGTACACAAAAATATCAACTTTAGAGTGAATCTTTCAGTAAATGACTTGTATCGACTAAATCACTCTAATTTTTATTCTGGATTTATACAACGGGATTACTGCAACAGGAATTCCATTACTATTACTGTCATGAAAGTTAACTTCAAAGACTTTGTTTTTTTTTAAAATAATTCTTTATGTTATGCACAGAAATTGTACAGAAAAAAAGTTCGTCAGAAAGCTACACTATTAAACGTGCTTTCTCTGTTTTTCAAAGTATGGCATAAGAAGTGTCCCTTTTATTGTGTCTGAGGATTTTCGTAGCATTCCTTAACCTTTCGCTAATTAACCAGCCTTGTGTAGCAGTAACATCATACATCTGTAGCCGAGAGATGTTATTTCAACTATGGTTCCATGTTTTTCCTCAGTCTCCGTAAAAAAATTTCCAGTCACATAAATCAAGAGACCTCCTTCCAAATCCTTATGTAGTACCAATGTGTTGTCACCTTCCTTTCTTCTCAATGTCATGTAACATTTTGAGTTTAAAAGGCGTTTTTAATAACCCAAATAGCCATCACATTTCTGGAATAAATGGCTGTAGCCATAAAGAAGAGAGCCCGAATGACGTTCCTCCTTAAGTTTAGAAGTGATAATTCGAAAATTTGAAGTTAAGAAACCGCCACGGCCTTAAGGACTGTGACGGGATTTTTTTTGTGCCATTTCGGTATCAAATTGTGTCAAAATGAGTACGAGGGTGGTCTTTCGGTTTCTTTGGCGTCGCCTTGTGACAAAGTGTATAACTTCGAAATTTAAATTATTGCTAAATATAAATATAGAATAGTCGTTAAGGAAGTGGAGGTGGTGGAGTTTTGTGGGCATATGCACCTACAGTTGCAAGAAAAGGGTAACAAAACCATGAAAAATATTAATACGAACAGCCAGATTTTTAACTGAATTTCGAAAGTGGAGCACCCCTAATTCGATCAGAGATATGAACCACTGCACTGCGAAGTCCGATATTTTATGGCTGGTACTTAAATTTCTGCCCCATGGAAAGTGTCGGGCATTGCACTTATATGCTTTGTTTTTATTCTGTCTGTAAACATAAGTACATGTCTAATATTGTCATGTAATCATGTTCATAATTATAGGCAATTATCACTGCATGCTGCCGTCTGCAATAACCCCTTTCACTGAGGGGTCATATGTTGAAGAATTACCAGTCTTTGCTTGTGATACTGTATAGATAATTCCTAAGGAACAAAACATCTATATGTATAAAACATATAGTGACCTTTATTTTAGGTTATTCAAGAGCAATGAAACTCATACTGGAAATTTCTGGCTTATAATCTCTTGGCAGACGAGTTCAGTTTGGGCTATGAACTTATTAGCTGAAGGAAGTAAAGTATTCCGTAAATGTTCCGTTTTAGAAAAAGAAAAATTTTCTGTGGGTCAATAGTTTATCTTAGAGAGTCACTAAATCAGCCACAATAGAGCTTTTTCATAAAAATGTTAATAATAATCATTATCATTGTCATGGACCTAAGTCTGAAGCCACAACTTGAGAATTTGTAGAAAAAAAATAGGCTGTCTTTATTTTATTCTCTATATATCATGTATATTTATCCCACCCTTCCAGTTTATAAAACGGACATAAGTGATGATATATTGTTAAATTAAGGAAGAATTCTTGTGCTGAATTTTTATTTTCAATTGTTTCTTTCGTTTCAAATTCTATTCTTTCTTTCCTTGTTACGTTCGTTACTATTAGTTTTCTTTCTATACCATAAACATTCGAAAATCTGTCAAGTATTTCCTTTTAGAATACAATAGTTCCGTTGCGCAATCCACACGGTTTCTCCACAAAAATTACTCAGAATTTACATTTTTATTGCATTATAGGCTTACATGCAGTTTCAATAACGTGAGTAGAAACATTATATCTTTCTTCTATGACTCTTCATAGGCTGTAAAAAGTTATTCGTTACAGTAATTTGTAAAAATTCAACAGGATTGAGAGACACAGAGCGTAGCAGAAATTTCATATCACATGGAGAGAAATTAAATTAGCCAACAAACATCTCAGATTTACATGCAGAATGTCTGGTATTTGTTGAATAACGATAGGCACGTCTTGTGAGAATTGCGCGCACGAAGAAATTGTATTCAGTGGCTTAGTTCACAAGAAATAAGTCGTGTCTAAAACTGAATTTTTGTCATATGTAGTTTGTTTTATGTTAGGTACGCAGATCAGGATATTGTTTTGCCTGTCCATTCCGCCAGGATCCGAACTATCAAGAGCTTCTCATTCTTGTACGGACGTGTGGAAGTTCGAGCGAAACTACCAAGAGGCGATTGGCTCTGGCCTGGTAACGTATGCAATATCCTCATTTCTCAGACGAGTTGATGTTGCTTTTGTTATGCAACTTAATAAAAATCCCACATTTTTTACAAAATCTTTTCTGCGAGATGCAAGGAAAATACTGTGTATTAATATTTATTGTGTCTTTACTGGATGGAGTCGAGTGGCGAAATTTGTGCGCTCTACCGACCTAATAGGAAGCCTCAGAACGTATCTAGACACTATAGAGATGAAGAAGAACCTTACACATACTGGGAACAGAATCTTAGATTGTGCAGTCCGTGACTTAGCCGCCACACTAAAGACGCTTTTCCGGATTTGTGTGATGACATCTTGGGAAAAGAAAGAGAAAAATAAGAGGCAAACTGCGACAAAAATGTATGGTCTAATGTAATAAAAAATTTTAAGAAAATTGTTCCTTTATGAAAAGCTTACGAACTCCTGCAATGTTTAATAAAACTGATTTAACTGCATAACTTCAAGGCCTACGTGACTGGTGAGTAGGCGTTGCCTATTTCCAACTAACGTCACAGAAATCCCCTCGAGAATAGAAATCATGATAGCAATGCAGCCGGGAACCGGGAGACAACTCGAAACTTAAAACCCCTAAGATAAGCAGTACCACTAGAATAACCTGCTCAGTAGTAAAGTGTGGTTGATTGAATGATAATTTTTTTTTGTAGAGGATATCTCTTTTTTGTAGAATTTGAAAGGCAATGATAAATATATTTGTTTTCAGTCAAACCCAACAATATAATTATCATTATTTAACTTATAGGTGACAAAGTTTCGGTCATTAAAAAATCATCAGGGCATCGTTACTTAAATTTTATGTGAAGATGGCCTGATGATGGTCTAATGGCCGAATCTTGTTGCCTATAAGTTAAATAATAAAATATTGTTGTGTTTGACTGATAAAAATATATTTATTAATGCCTTTCAATTTTTTTTCTTTGTTATCAAAGTTTTATTTATTCGCCAACTGACGCACTTGTGAGTTGTCTTAAAAACAATACTAAAATTTACATCAAAACAGCCCCGACATGTTTCGGTGTTACAGTTACACCATAATCAGGGATCGCATGAATTTGTGTTTACTAAATTTGCAGCTGTTAAAATAGTTCATAGATCAAATTAATGCGCTCCCTGATGATGGTGTAACTGTAACACCGAAACATGTCGGAGCTGTTTTAATGTAAAGTTTAATACTGTTTTAAGACAACCCACTAGTGCATCAGTTGGCGAATAAATAAAACCTTGATAATATCAAGATGCACGGTACGAATGTGAAAAAAAAAAGTTTATTTGTTAATTACTTAAACGAAATCTGTTCTAGGTTTCAATCGCCCTTTTGTGTCAGGTACAGAAGCTTAGAGAAACAAACTGAAATCTCAGCTTTGTTAAATTGTTGCAGCGAAATTTCTGCTACAGCAGACGGTGTGATTACACGGCCGTGACTCGGCCAGCTGAAATTAAGGAGTGGAATTTCCTCCACGTCAGAGGTGAAGGTTATCTGGTCATGAATCGGTTTCAAAGACCCTTTTCCTATACTCTCCTCTTATGTATACCCGCAATAATGTATGGCTGAGGCAGAAATGCTGTATTGCTTGCCGCTTTCTCAGCACAGGAACTCCGGGCGAAATTACTGCTTGTTACAAATATACTTACCTCTTTGCTTGTACAACACTTTCTTCTGCACGAACGAGAGCTAAATGTTTTGTAGACTTCAGTAGTTCGACGCTATGTAGTTGATGCCGTCACTCTTCTGGGATGTTAAGCAGCATACATTTTTAATTGGCTCTCAACGTTTTGTTTTTATTCGTTCATTAATTCCATTACAGTCTCCCATCGGGCGCCTCCCCAGGTGGCTGATAGGGTAACGCTCACCAGATATGGTGGGTACCGGGGAAATAAAATACCCGGCGTGGACTAAATCTAGCACTGCTGCCCAGTAGTTTGATATTGATTTATCAAGGGCTAGAGGAAGAAAACCTTGACCAAAAATCATCTGGTCCTCCAGGTTAGGGGTTGATGCAGCGGGTCAGCTCCTCGCTCATTACTAAAAAACAAGAAATGCTAAAAAAAATCCAAACACCAAGCCTCGGAAATCAGAAAACAAAGAGGAATGGCGTTTGGTTTCCCGAAGACGGCGACACCTGTTAAGAAAACCGGACAGATAGATAGGTAATTCCGCTACATCCATGATCAACGAAACCTTCTAGGTATAGATTCCGTCAATATTATGTTTTTATGTAGTATGCATATGCATGCTTATCAAAATCATATCTTATTAACAATAAGTGATAAAATGTGACTAATTTATATAAATATAATATACATTTTTACGTTAGTAAACAATAAAACACATATTTACCTAGTGTTAAATTGAGTTATAAAATGTTATATTATCCAATTCTAACTTAAATTTACACAGAACCAAAATCCTTAGACAATTTCCAATTAAAATGTTCGCCCAATGTATCAAATGAGTTCGTAAGAAGAAACCCTTTTAAAGCAAGTCTAAATTGTTTCGTGTCATGAGAAAAATTTTACATGTTAGATGGTAAATGATTAAAAACCTTCATCCAAAATAGAGAACTCCTTTCGGAACGTTGCAAACGTGAAGTAGGGGGACGCAAATCGCGATTTTTACAGTGATTTTTTTTGAGAATTTGATTTGCGACTATTACGCCGTTTCGACTGGCAAATAAAAACCGAAGTATCGGAGTAGCTGACTACCTCCATCTTCAGTTGCGAGGGAGAAATAGCTGTGTGTATAGGCCAGCGAGACGATTGGCCTAGTGAGGTCCTATGAAACGTCGATACGTATTACAAATCGATATGGCGTCATATCACGTAAGACTTGAAGGTTGTATCAAATTCTATGTTTGTCAGGATAGAGGCTACATTTTGAAATAGTGCTAATGAATCAGTCTCTTCATGGAGTAAGTAACTAAGTAAGTATTATAACAATGTTCGTGGTCAGTAAAGAAACTTCTGAAGTTATATACCATTTCTGCCTGAAGAATCTTAGAAAATCGATGAAACTCCTATTCGGTGGAAATCCTGCATTAGAGTGGTCGGTCTACGGGGTGAGGATCGATTCTGGAACCATTCCAATTGCAACCACGAGTGACCACCGTCCAGCAGTGAAGTTTCGTGAAGAAAATTTGCGTACATTCACTGTGTCATGGTTCCATACCTTGCAGTGTTACAGGGAACCGCATTTATTATGAAGCTGTGTATGAAAACCACAATATGTCTATACAGATATCTTCCAATTTGAAACTTCTATCAGTCAAAACTGTTTGTTGAAAACATACCAAAATTATTTTCGAAACTAGAGTTTTGTACCACGAAACTGGGTAGATTTAACACATTTTGTTTACGTATTTCCACGTGTTTAACATTAAGCTTAAAACTTTATTTTAAATGTTTATGGCTTTAGGATTAACTGTATTTAAAGCAACAAAATTCAATGCTTTATGTCGTGTGATTTCCAACGACAGGTTTGTAAACGTAAAGAAGCGCAATTATTTACTATAAAAGCCACAAGTAATGGGTTTGCAAAACGCATCGGAACATTCTTTCTACTCTTACATGCTTCTCTGTGTCCTCTGTGCATAGCAATTTGGCTGAAGCCTCAGAAAGATGAATATGGTTCCTGGCCGTCTTCTGGTGAAATAGACATCATGGAAGCTCGCGGTAACAAGAAGCTAACCACTGCAGCTGGTGTCTCGCAAGGAATCGACACAATTGGAGCGACGTTGCACTTCGGACTCAATTCGTCATATAATACTTGGAGACCTACTCATTGGGAATTGTGAGTAGACTTAATTAATATTTTCTTTTTCTCGTGGTGCTGCGACCAAACGCGGGCCATGACCTGCTCATTCTTGAGTGTTCTATATCACACACAACAACGCACCACAGTCAGTAGGACTCCTCTGGATGAGTGATGAGCTCGTCGCAGAGACTTCTACATGACAACATAAAATACAACGGCGGGATTGTTTTTTTAAATGTACCGGTTTTTATTTGGCTTTAATTGTTGTTACATTGATATTTTTGTAAACATATTGAGGCATTCATAGTGTTGGTTGAGTGTTTTTGTTGTTAATCTCGTAACGTGTATCCTAATGTACTTTACTTCAATTGTCTATGTAGTCCGGGTGGTCCTTTACACCGGAGTGGTGTGCTCTTGACAGTTGTATCGGTATGTGGGATGTCGTCGTGTTGTGATGCTATTTCATGTTGCATAACAGTTTGTTCGCCTTAATTTTGGGTGTCGTCTAGTGAAGGTTGATGGACCAGTTTGCGAATTCTAGTACGGAGAGATAATTTCCTACTTTCTGCTTTCTCTTCTTGTTGGATATAGTCTTCCACCGAGATCTACACAGGAAATCGTAGTAGTCTTGTAGTGACAGATTGTGTCTATTCTGGATGCAGTAGAAGTTGGCGTGTGCTAGAGTCCATGTTACGGCATTCCGTCTTTTTTCTGGCCATAGTTTGAATTGTGGTCGAATTATCCAACTGTCGGGGATATGAATTTTGTTCGTTCGCAGTATCGTCGCAATGATTGTTTTTGTGTAAGTCCATATTATTTTGCTTTTATTGCAGTTAGTTAAACGATGTTCCAGGGAGTCGGGGGCAGAGCATATTTGACATAGCTCGGAGGGGGCGATGCGAATGCGGTGGAGTCGTGTGTTAGTCGGTATCAGGTCGTGAATGACTGGATACCATTCAGACTCCACTTGTTGGGAGATTGGTGCTTGTAAGATGTTTGCCCATACCTGATCCCAATCCGTTTCTGGCCACAAGGTCTGTATTCTCATTGGGGTTGTTCTGGAAGTTGCAT
>Ga0123355_10004503_pt1 | contig 20278 bp, 21 predicted proteins | sample TergutEmb28metaG_3_FD_89872 | JGI IMG/M metagenome (GOLD analysis project Ga0123355, IMG submission 89872) | Embiratermes neotenicus P1 segment gut microbial communities from Petit-Saut dam, French Guiana - Emb289 P1 | ecosystem: Host-associated > Arthropoda: Insects > Digestive system > Gut ...
CCGGGGCTTTGTAATAGGCTGGATAGAAATACAACAGGCATTGTTGTATGCGGAAAGACTTTGAATGCGTTACAGCAGTTGAATAAAGCTATTTCAAGCGGTGAGTCGCATAAATATTATGATGCCATTGTAATTGGAGAGGTGGCCTCAGGCGGCGTTCTTGAAGGCTATCATACAAAAAACAAGGCAACTAACAAAGTTGAAATAAGTGATGCTGGCGATAGGCTGGTCGTGACTGAATATGAGCCTGTAGCAGTGGCGAATGGCCATTCACTGCTGAAAATCAAGCTTGTAACGGGGCGCAGCCATCAAATCCGCGCGCATTTGAGTGGAATAGGGCATCCTATATTGGGTGATGGTAAATATGGCGTCAAGACTGATAGTGCGCCAAGATTTCAGATGCTGCACAGCTCAGGCATAAGTTTTTCATCGCTTACCGGCGAGCTTGCGCCGCTTAGTGAGCGGCTGTTTGAGGCCGCACCGCCTAGTGATTTTATGTATTACTACGACAAACTTTTCGGAGGGGTATGATGAAGGCAATTATTTTGGCCGCGGGGTATGCAAAAAGGCTCTATCCGCTCACTAGAGACAAGTCGAAGGCGCTTCTGCCGCTTGCGGGCAGGCCCCTAATAGGTCACATAGTAGACTCTTTGAGTGAAATTGACGCGATTGACGAGATTTTTGTAATTACAAATGATAAGTTTTACAGTGATTTTGTGGTTTGGAAAGATGAAGAAGGGCTTGATAATGTTGAAATTCTAAACGATGGCACAGACGACGATGACAACAAGCTGGGCGCTATCGGTGACATAGAATTCGTAATAAAAGAAAAGAACATAGATGATGACTTATTTATCATAGCCGGGGATAATTTTGCGACATTTGCTCTGAAAGATTTCCATGAGTTTTATTTGAGAATTGGTTCTGATGCTGTTTGTGTAAAAGAGCTTGAAGATATCAATATTTTGCGTGGATTCGCAACTGCTTTCATAGACAATCGCAGTGTTATAACAGAGCTGGTCGAGAAGGCGCCCGAGCCTAAGTCAAAGCTTGGAGTGTATGCGATTTATATTTATCAGCGAGACACTGTGCGCCTGTTTGGTGAATACTTGGCAAGCGGCAACTCTCCTGATGCGCCCGGATATTTTTTGCAATGGCTGCACAAGAAAAAAGATGTGTATGCATATGATATTCCCGGGGAAATAGTTGATATCGGAACACCGGAGACTTACAGGGACGCGCAGGAGCGGTTTGGTGAATAGAATAATTGAGGAATACGCGAAGCTTAATAATATAATATTTGGTGTTTGTGACGCGCATGATTTGGAGGGGATGGGTGAGGAAATATTAAACATTCCTTTCTTTAATGGCGACTTTCGCGACAGGGTGAGCCCACAGGCGTCTTTGACTGGAGCGAAGTCGATTATTGTGTTGGGCGTAGAAGTTAACAAGAAGTCCATCTTTGAAGGCTTGGATTGTGTTGTTGCCGCTTCTATGAGCGGCATGGACTACCATAAACGCTTGAGAACCATTGCACAAAATCTTGTGGATTTAATGCTCAAGCAGGCAGAGTTTAACTATAAAATCCAGATTGACTCAGGGCCTTTAGCTGAGCGTGCGCTTGCTGTCAAGGCAGGGCTTGGATTTTCAGGCAAAAATCAATGTGTTATAAGTCACAAATTTGGCAGTTTTTTTAATATCGCTTTGATTATTGTTGATATTGGGTTGGACTATACTATGCAAATGGGCAAGCTTACTTGTGAAAAATGTGACACGTGCATGATTAGCTGTCCGGCAAGTGCACTGGGACACAATGGCAACTTCGATTATACAAAATGCATTTCATATCTGACGCAGAAAAAGGGCGCGTTGACAGATTATGAAGCAGCGTTGATTGGCACATCTATCTATGGCTGTGATATCTGCCAAAATGTTTGTCCGCATAATGCGCGGCACGCTGTGCGATCACCTAAGGAAGTTACTGCCAAAACTTTGAATAGAATTCTGAAAATGGATAATACTCAATTTGAAGAATGCTTTAAAGATTCACATTTTTTCTGGCGAGGACAGGCTACGATTAATAGAAACTGCTTAATTGCTATAGATAATTTGGATTTATGCTCATCAAAGAATAATGAAAAGTATGGAAAAGGTTAAATGTTACAAAATTTATCAGAGAAATTAACTGAATTTAATAAAAACCGTTATTTTTTTTAACAAAATGCCTGATTTTCCTTGACAAACTTGCTTAAAACATATATAAATATGTGTGAGGCCATGAATTCATTAGGTTTTAAGGCTGAATATTTAAAAATAAAATTCTTATGATAGTATTATTAAGGAGGAAGTTTAGATGAACAAAACAGAATTAGTAGCAGCTATCCAAAAAAAATCAGATTTAACTAAGAAAGACATTGAGAAGTTCTTAAAGTCGTTTGAAGAGGTAGTTTCAGAAGAACTCGCAGGCGGCGGCAAAGTTCAACTTGTTGGATTTATGACTTTGGAAGTTGCTGAAAGAAAGCAAAGAGAAGGCAGAAACCCAAGAACTAACGAAACTATGGTTATTCCTGCATCTAAAGCAGTTAGATTCAAAGTTGGTAAAGCTCTTAAAGATGCTGTTAATAAGTAATTAATATCAATACTTAAGGGTGTCCGTTAGGGTGCCCTTTTTTTATTACAGGAGGTTTTCATATTGCGTTTAGATAAGTACTTGAAAAATTCGCGTATAATTAAGAGGCGCACGGTGGCAAATGAAGCTTGTGACGCAGGCCGCGTTTCTGTTAATGGCAAAGCGGCTAAAGCCGGGTACGAAGTAAAGATGGGTGACGTTATTGAGATAAAGTTCGGGGACAAAGTGTCAAAGTTTGAAGTAACAGGAGTGAAGGAGAATCCGAGAAAAGAAGAAGCACAGGAGCTGTATAAGCTTTTGTGATAACTTAAGTAAGTACTGAACAACCTCATTCCATCTAAATTGCTTCAAATTCATTAATACGCAGGTTATTCAGCACTTACTTAACATAAAATCGCTCTCTGCTTAATAAAGTAGTTATAAGTACTTTATGGGACGACCTTTGTGGCTCGTCAAGAGGAGAACGACCTATGCCAAGGAAAAAAACATATACGCCATATACGATGCATGCTTATATTTTGATCTTCGTGGTTTTATTTTTTTGTGCTGTGCTGGGCGGTATTGCCGCGGTTAGGTCACATAATGAAGTGCTTAATTCGATTAGCCAAAATATCTATGAGTCATTTCGCAGTCTTGGGATGGACATCGATAGATTGGATGTATTTAGAGACAGTATTCTCCGGAGCTTAAGATTTATTGTTTTGGCTTGGGTTCTGGGATATCTCCATGCCGGTCGCTTTTTTCAAGCGGCAATTATTGGGCTGCGCGGTTTCTTTATGGGTTATGGCGTTTCTGTGTTTATTATGCAATTCGGAGCAGGCGGCTTATTTCTTGCGATTCCTTCGATTTTTTTGCAAAATATATTTCTGATATTTGCACTTTTTTTTATTACTACGCATTCTTTGGAGCACGAAAAAACGCTTTCTGAACAGCTGCTTGTTCTACTTGCCGCTCTTGTAGGCGCAGTATTTATTGGCTTGTATGAAGCGTATATTTCCCCGGCGCTCGGTCTTTGGATATTTACACGGATTTCAGGTTAATATATCAGCTTGAATTATGGAGTTTTTGTATGTTATACTGGTAGAGACGTCGTATGTAATCTAAGGAGCGCACCATGATTTCTTTTGTAAAAGGCAAGTTGGATACGGTTAACGCAAACTCAAGCTCAATAATTATTGACTGCTCAGGCATTGGATATGAGATTTCTATCGGGCTGAACACAATTTCTAAATTACCGCCAATAGGCGAACCTTTAAAGATATATACATATATGCAAGTACGCGATGATGGAGTAGGGCTTTATGGTTTCACATCAAAGGACGAGCTTAATATGTTTCATATGCTGATTTCAGTGTCTGGTGTTGGGCCAAAGGGCGCTGTCAACATGCTCTCGGTAGCCTCGCCGCAAGACTTGATGCTTGCTATTATTGCTGGCGATGTGAAAGTTATGAGTAAGTTCCCGGGTATTGGACCTAAAACCGCGGGAAGGCTTATTTTAGAGCTTAAAGACAAAATTAAAACAGAAGCGGCTACTTCATATGACTTTGGTGAAGGACAAGCGGCGTCCTATGCAATGGATGATTCAGGTCCTAAGAACGAAGCTATCGCTGCGCTTAGTGCACTAGGATATTCAAGAAGCGAGGCGGTTAAGGCTGTTGTCAGCATATATGAAGACAGTATGGACACTCAGCAAATTATAAGATTATCGCTTAAGAGCCTCAGTAGGTAGTATGGCGATATACTTTAAGATATGGAGAACTTATGGAGCAGAGAATTATTTCCAGCGAAATAAAGGATGAGGATTTTGACCTTGAACCAAGGCTGCGACCGGCCAATTTTGAAAATTATATTGGCCAAGAAAAGGTTAAAAACACCATGAAGGTGTATATTGACGCGGCAAAAATGCGCGGCGAGCCACTTGATCATTGTCTTCTTTACGGCCCACCGGGTTTAGGAAAGACAACTTTGTCAAACATTATAGCAAATGAGATGGCTGTTAATATAAAAATCACCTCAGGGCCTGCAATCGAGCGCCCGGGAGATATGGCTGCAATACTTAATGACTTGAGTGAAGGCGACCTTCTTTTTGTAGATGAGATTCATCGCTTGAACAGAGTTGTTGAGGAAATTCTTTATCCTGCTATGGAGGACTTTGCGATCGACATAATAGTAGGCAAGGGGAGTGGGGCAAAGAGCATACGCCTTGATTTGCCGAAATTTACGCTGGTAGGTGCTACGACTCGCTTTGGGCTCTTGACCGCGCCGCTTAGAGACAGATTTGGCGTCATACAAAGACTTGAGCCTTACACTGTGGACGAGCTATCGCGGATTATAACGCGCTCTGCGGGTGTTTTAGGAATTGATGTGACAGAAGAAGGCACTCATGAGATGGCGAGGCGCTCACGGGGCACGCCAAGGATTGCCAACAGGCTCCTAAAGCGTGTTCGTGACTTTGCGCAAGTAAAACATGACGGCACAATAGATGAAGATATTGCTAAGAGTTCTCTGGACATTATGGAAGTAGACCGGATGGGACTTGATTTGATTGACCGACAGCTTCTGCTTACGTTGATTGAAAAGTTTGGTGGCGGGCCTGTGGGCCTCGACAGCTTGGCTGTGTCCATAAACGAGGAATCTGAAACAATTGAGGATGTCTATGAACCTTATTTGATACAATTGGGCTATTTAATAAGAACGCCCAGAGGACGAATGGTGACGGAGCTTGGATATGCGCACTTTGGTCTAAAGATGAATGAAAAACCTACGCAGCTGGAATTCTAATTACTAATGAAGAGGTGTGCTTGTGGATAAAACCGTTTATGTATTTGGACACAAAAGTCCGGATACTGATTCAATTTGTTCAGCCATAGCCTATGCAACGCTAAAAAAGCAGACAGGGTGTCCTGACGCTGTTCCGTATAGGCTTGGTGAAATTAACAACGAGACGCGCTTTGTGCTCGATTATTTTGGTGTGTCTGAGCCTGAGCTTATCCATGATGTGGGGCCAACATTATATGACCTTGAGGTGTACAAGCCTGAGGCGATCCCTGAGGATGCGCCTATTAGGCAAGCGTGGCATCAGCTAAAAACACTAACCGGCAGCCGTATTTTGCCTGTTGTGGATAGGGCAGATAAATATATCGGGATTCTGTCTGTTTCAGATTTACCGAATTTTTTCATGGAAAATATCGATGAAAATACTGTTTTTGAGTATGAAATTCTATTTAAAAATATTTTGAACGTTCTGGACGCAACTAAGATTGAAGGCGAATACAAGTATGAAAAAGTCGAAGGTAAAATCTGTATCACCAGCATAATGGGCGACATTGAGCTAACAGATAAGGATGTGCTGATTACCGGCGATGAACAGATAGCTATTAAAATAATAAACGAAAATAAATGCGGCTGTTTGATAGTCACAGGCGGGATTAAAATCCCTGAAGTTCAAACTGACTGCTGTATAGTATATGTTGAGACAAGCTTATTCAAAACTGTGAACCTTGTAAACCAAGCGGTATCTGTGGGCTCTTTGGCACGCAAAGAAAATATCATGGCTTTTGCACTTGACTCACGAATCGATGATGTTATTAACATTGTCCAGTCATCTTCACACAGAAATTTCCCTGTTATGGATGCTGACGGCGAGTTCGCAGGCGTTATCTCGCGTAGACACTTAATCGAATACAACAAAAAAAGCGTGATTCTCATTGATCATAATGAAAGAAGCCAGTCCGCGGAAGGACTTGAGCAAGCTGAAATATTAGAGATTATCGATCACCACAGAGTCGCTGATGTGCAAACTGACGCACCGCTGTTAATCCGGAGTGAGCCGCTGGGCAGCACTGCCACAATTGTTTATAAAATGTTTATGGAGACTCGTGCGGCAATTACGAGAAAAGTGGCGGGCATGCTTTTATCTGCGATATTATCAGATACTTTGATGTTTAACTCGCCAACCACCACAGAGGATGATAAAGCGGCAGCTAAGAACCTTGCAACTATAGCGGAGCTTGACATGGATGTGTTTGGACGCGAACTGTTTTCTGTGTCTACGTCACTCAAAGGCATTAGTCCAATAGATATACTTGCGACAGACAGAAAGCGTTTTGTATTTGGCAAATATGTTGTATTTATATCGCAAATAAACACACTTGACTTCAAGTCCATTTTAGATGTGGAAGATGCGCTTAGGCGGGCTATGGAGGCGTTCATCGAGGATCACGAATGCCATCTATATATACTAATGATTACCGATATAGTCGAATGCGGTTCGGAGCTGTTGGTGGCCGGGCGCGCCAGAGATTTGGTTAGCAAAGCCTTTGGCATGTCAACGATAGAGAGCTCTGTGTTTCTTCCCGGCGTAGTTTCTAGGAAGAAGCAAATTGTGCCTAAGCTAACTTATGCGGCACAAGTATAAACCTGCGTTCGGCATAGTCTAACATAAGATTAGAGGTACTAATGAGACTTTTCAAATATAATTCTCCGGTAATTTTGACTTATGCAATTTTATCATTCGCGGCACTTATTCTTGCCACCGTGACCAATGGCATGGCTAATTGGTATCTTTTTAGCGTATATAGAGGTTCATTTACTGACCCCTTGTTCTATTTGAGATTCTTTACGCATGTCTTTGGACATGCTAATTTTGAGCATTACTTTGGTAACTTCCTTACTATACTTCTGATAGGCCCTATGCTTGAGGAAAAGTATGGCTCAAAGACTTTACTCAAATTGATGCTGATCACCACAGTTGCAACAGGAATTTTGCATGTTATTTTATTCAACACAGCACTCTTAGGAGCAAGTGGAATTGTGTTTTTCCTTATACTGCTTGCGTCTTATGCAAATTTTGAAAAAGGACGCATACCTGTGACACTTGTGCTTGTTATTGGCATCTTCCTGGGGCGCGAGCTCATGGGCGTGTTTTTCTATGCGGACAATATCGCGCGAATGACTCATATATTTGGGGGCGTTATAGGCGCGGTGTCGGGGTATTATTACAACAGCAGGGGTAGGAAGAGAAGGTAAGGGTGCGGTTAAGGCTTCTGTGAGAGGAGTGCACGTTTTGAGCAGACGATACATAACAACTCGACTTGTAATGAGCATGATTATTGGAGCTGTTGTTTCGGCTGTTATTTCAGTTGCTTCCTCTTCTATGCCGGATTTTAGAAGTGTTGAAAGGAATTTTCAGAGAAATGGTGAGGATTTCGTTATTGTTAGGGATTTTTTAGCAGCACAGCATCATACTAGAATTCAGGTGCTCAGGAATGACCGAAGGAATGTTGAAATGATTCTTGGACATTCAAGGATGTTAGGTGGAGAATCTATGGCTCAAATAGATGATGAGGTTGTGCTTGCATCTTTGAATACCCTTCATTGGCATGGCTACAGATGGATATATAGGCTTGATTGTAGAATTTTCTTTGTTAGGCGGGACTCATTTTATGCACACAGTGGTATTGTATATTTTATGGATGGAAATGCTCCTCCTGAAGACATTCGTTTGACTCTTTATATGACAGAGGTAGTACCATTACATGAAAGTGGATGGTATTTTTATGTGGTAGATATCGAGTGGTTTTTCGAAGAAAGCTTACATCAGTAAGTTTACCAGTTTGAGCACATTATAATATTAATACCAAAGCGAATTTATCCTAACACGATAAATTCGCTTTTTTAGTGGACATATATGTTTCCAAAAAGTAAACATTGCTTGAACAATACAACCAGTGGTTTGCTCAGCATATTAGATTGTGATAAAATAGGAACCATCATAAGAAAGCTAAGGAGGAACCATGAGAAAAACACTTACTATACTGATCTCACTTATGTTTATGCTGAATATTACGGCTTGCGATACTGAAATTGAGTATGAGCAAAATGACACGATAGAGGTAATAGAAATCATTGATCCTACAGACCCTGTGCTGCCAGAGCCATTACGAATTCCGGATGCTTCCAATGTAGCAAAGCTAGGGCTGACATTCGCGGCAGGCGGAGCGTCGAGCTTGGCGATAGATTCTGAGGGAAATTTATGGGCTTGGGGGCTTAACTCACGCGGGCAGCTTGGCGACGGTACTACGGAAGACCGTCTCTACCCGGTTAAAGTACTGGATGATGTAGTTAAAGTTTCGGCAGGCATTGTGGATGAGTTGACAGAGAGAGATGAAATTTTCACGCATGCAATGGCGATTCGCTCTGACGGTACGCTCTGGGGCTGGGGCGCAAATGGCGCAGGCCAGCTAGGCGACGGGACTATGGTAGGCAGGCCCTATCCTGTGAAAATAATGTATGACGTGATTCAGGTTTCGACCGGTGGACTGCATACAATGGCACTTAGGGCTGACGGTAGCTTATGGGGTTGGGGATGGAACTCAACAGGACAGCTTGGCGACGGCACGCTCAACAATCATACGAGCCCTATAAAGATAATGGATGACGTGGCATATGTTTCGGCAGGATATGCCTACACCATGGCAATTAAAAATGACGGTAGTTTATGGGCTTGGGGCTGGAATCGCTTTGGCGAACTTGGCGACGGCACGCTTGAAATGCGTCGTTCCCCTGTGAGGATAATGGATGATGTGGCTTATGTCGCTGCTGCAAGTTTTCATACAATGGCAATCACAACAGATGGAAGCCTTTGGGGCTGGGGCGGCACTAACACGTTTGGCCAAATTGGCGGTGGTAACAGCACACGTAGCTATGTCCCGATTAGAGTTAAAGAAGACGTTATCGCAGTTTCAGCCGCGGGATCATATACAATGGCAATCACATCGGATGACGCGCTTTGGGCCTGGGGCTGGAATCGCTTTGGTCAGCTTGGTGACGGCACTGAAGTAAGCCGCATCCGCCCAACGATGGTTATGGAAAATGTGGTTGCTGTTTCGACTGCTCGCACGCATGCGATGGCAATGACAGAAGATGGTAGACTATGGATTTGGGGTGGCAATGAACACGGCCAAATTGGAGATGGTGCAACGACCTATCGCACAAATCCAGTGGTTGTGCTGGATAATGTGGCCTATGTTTCAGCAGGGCAGGGGCGCGCGCATGGCTTCACAACAGCGCTCACACAGCAGGGTAATTTGTTTGCCTGGGGCTTTAATGGTGATGGACGGCTTGGTGACGGCACAAATGAGGATCAAATGAATCCAGTGAAGATAATAGATGATGTCCAGACTCTTTCAGCCGGATATGAGCATATCATGGCGATTACATCCGACGGCATGCTCTGGGGCTGGGGCGGCAACGCTTCAGGCCAGCTGGGAGTGGAGGGCGAGGCAACTAATACTCCTATACAGATTATGAACAATGTGGCCTATGTCTCAGCGGGACATACCCATACATTGGCAATCAGGACAGATGGCACACTATGGGGTTGGGGCAATAATTCGCACGGACAGCTTGGCACAGGTGAGCTGGCTGACGAGGACATGGAACCTCAAGCACCTGTATTGATTATGGAAAATGTGGCTCATGTTTCAGCCGGATATGGCCATACACTGGCGATTAAAACTGACGGTAGTTTGTGGGGCTGGGGTTTCAATATTGCAGGGCAAGTGGGTGTCAGCAGCATGAACGACCATGAGCCTGCGCCAATGCATATAATGGATAATGTTGCTTACGCCTCCACCGGTTTTGGCCATAGTGCAGCGATTTTGGACGATGGCAGCTTGTGGGCTTGGGGCTGGAATGTGTTTGGTCAAATTGGTGATGGCAGCATGAATGACAAAATTGAGCCTGTGAAAATTATGGATAATGTGTCTCATGTTTCAACAGGGTTCGCTCATACGATGGTGATTTGCTCAGATGGCAACCTATGGGGCTGGGGCTTTAATGAGAGCGCACAGCTGGGGGATGGGACTTCTATAGACAGGCGAACTCCTGTGCAAGTAATGGAGGAAGTAGTACATGTATCGGCCGGGGCTTTTCACACAATGGTAGTCAAAGCAGACGGCAGTCTCTGGGCCTGGGGAGAGAATGCGAACGGGCGGCTGGGCGATGGAACGACGGGGCACAGACATGTGCCTATGATGGTTATGGATGAAGCTTTATTGCCTTGAGAGGGTTGAAAATGGAGATTCTTATACGCGAAATTGAGGAACGTGACTACGCCGATGTTTTAGGAATATGGAATAACGAGCTTGGCAACCGTTATTTTACCGCTGAAAACTTTGCTTTACACCATGAAAAATTTAGGGGAAATGAAAATTACAAGGCATTTGTAGCGGAGTTGGAAGGCTGTGTAGCCGGCATTGTTTATATTATGCAGTATGCTCCTTGGGGGACTGAAGGTGAGCAGTTTTGGATTCAAGGCATTGCTGTTAGGAATGATATGCAGGGTAGGGGAATTGGTAGAAAATTGCTTGAGTATATTGAGGAATATGGTAAGGAGAAGGGCATTGGATATATTACGCTCAATACAGGTATCCAGCGAACAGAAGCTCACGCTTTTTATGAGTGTAATGGGTATAGTTCAGGGAATTATTGTTTTGGGAAGAGGGTTTGAGGAGTCAGTAGTTTACGATGACGGATAAATGACAAAGCATAATGTCTTTTATTTTACCTACGAATCTATAACGGAGGTTGACAGATGGAATGAGGTTGTTCAGTCCTTACCTAATATCATTTGGGATATTTCAGAAGTTAGTACAACAGGCGCGACGGGGGATCCCACTAAGGCCAGTGTTGAAAAAGGCCAACAGATGCTGGACATTTTTGTGGATTTGGTGGCTGATGCTATTGAGGAAATGAATCGTTTGGATTGGGATTATTTAGGCGTTCAGCTTAAGAAGAAGCCTTAAGTTGAACTAAGCCACATTACTTCGCGTGTGCCTCGCCTTAAGCGCTGCACCTGTGGCGTAGCGCTTAAGGGGCGTTCATCAACTTTTAAATACTTCTCAGTCTCTCAGCGATCGCCTCAATGAACAGCTCGCCTTCTCCTCGCTCAAACGGGCTTGACAGAGCCTCGTAAGTTTCTGCGTCATAAGCGGATTTGTCGCATACATAGCCCATATAGCCGTTTGAATATGTGACAAAGAGAATATTTTTGCCCATAAGCGCTTTCAAAGGATTGGTAAGTGCGGAGAACAGCTCACAAGGCACAAACACAAACACAAAATCATTTAGACTAACAAGCTGCACACGAAGCTCATTATATTCCCCGGCGTCTGCAAGGCTTTCGGACATTGCCAGATTAAGTGTGGCACCTTCAACCTTCGACTGGAAGGCGCGAATATTGCTCTCGCCCCTGGCAGCGGACTCGTCCAACGCTTTTTTGTAGTGTTCAAGCTTTTGAATGGCAGCAGGGATACTGTCGATTTTCTTTAGTTTTATTTTATGAGTGAATGCGTCTACTTTGATATTTACTATTTCATCAGCCTTGGCACTATCAAGCGCTTTTTTGATATAATCATGGCACATAGCTCCCAGGCGCTCCATGTTTTCAAACGTAGGTGCTTCACGTGTGAATCTTGTGCTGACATCTCCGGCGCTGCCGTTAAAAAAGACAGTCATTTCGTACTCTGAGCCTTCTGCAAGCTTTGCAACGCCATAAGGCCAGTCGGCCGTGACGGCGGTGTTTTCAGCATGCATAACGGTAGGATGGCAGCCAAAGTTGTATAGAAGAACTTTTTTGCCGTCTGTTCTTATGAACTCTATGGCAGTTAGGTTAGTATCGCCTGTTTTTTCTTTGTCATTTCTGTTTGTAGCTATACCGTGAGCTTCTATTTGACCCGGACGCATGGTGCCGTCACATTTATTCGAAAGTGCAGCGTCAATGGCATTATTAATGGCTTCAAAATACGAGTTGCACAATTCCTCGTTGTATCTTCCTCTAAAGTTCGCATTGATTTCAGACAGCCCTTCGACATCTTGCAATAGTCCTTTGGGTCCGGAATGGGTGTGGGTGGTGCCAACACTTATGTTTTTTGGGTTAATGGCAAATTTTTCTTGAGCCTGAGTCTTCACTTTATCTGTAAACGCGTAGTCAAGGCCCAGCAAATCACATTGCACGAATACAAAATCCTCGCCACACGCCTCCAACACAATAACACGGGCAAATAAATCATCGTGAACTGATGTGGCGGCTCTTATTGCTCCATAGCCCGCGAGCTCTACTCCCATGGGCGGTGTGATACAGACTTTAGCATATCCGAGTTTAAAATTTTTCATAGTTTGCCTCCAAATTTGATAGTATTCTACAGCTCATCATCATGTACCTCTAAAAGTGGTATCGACAGCTCGCTTCCTGTAATGCCTTGAAGATCGCCGTAGAGGCCATATGTATTACTTATTACAGCGCGGATGGCTTTTTCTTGTTTACCCCACCGGATTTCGGCGGCGCGGCGCTCTTTTTCCATTTCTAAGAGCAGTGCGTTGTAATTATCGATTATGGCTTCAATGCGGTTTCTGAACTCGACGCCTGTAAGGAACTTGTATAGTATTTCCATTTTCACATCTTTGTTTTCTGCGCCCAAGCTTGCATGGTGTACTTGAAGAAGGGTTGAACGAAGAGCTGACGCGAGCGCAGGCGCAAGCTTTGGTTTTACAACCCATACATTATTTTCGATGCTATGCATGTCACCGTACATATCCGGTAATTCGCGTGAGACAAGTATGCCTATTGTGGCGTTTTCCCTGCGAATATCTTCCTTCATTTTTGTGACCCAGTCCTTGTTCCATTTTGCATTTTTGACTTCCCAGAGCAAAATGCCGCAATCATCAAAGTGTTGATTTTTCACATATTGCAGTATGTCCGCGCCGCGTTGGCCTTTTTTCACTTCCTCGATCGTATCAAAACGGAACTCGTTTCTTAAAAGTGTTTCAAGTTCAAGCTCTAAAACTTCGCCTTGAAGCTGCTCTGAGCCTTGCTCAGCCTTTCTGCGCGCTTCGTCAAGGGCTTTTTTTGTATCTTGTAATTGCTTTTGCAGCTCTTGTTCTTTAAGACGATGAGACTCATCAGCTTCCTTCCTCGCGTCTTCTCTAATCCGGGAAGCTTCCTCGCTAAGCTTTTTCCTAGCAGCAAGTTCTGCATTATCCTTTGCTTTTTGCTCCTCCAAGAGTGCTTTGGTGAGATTTTTAATCTCTTCGCGCAGCTCTTTATTAGAATCCTGCAAAACAGAAGTGTTATTACGCAGTTGCTCCATCAGCATCTCCTGTTTTTGGGAATTTCTCTCCGCTTCGAGCTGGAAAGTTGACTTCAATTTCTCCCTCTCAAGCTCATAGCTATGCTTTGTTTTATCAAGTTCGATAGAGAGGCGCTCTTTCATATGTGCTTCCGCACGGCCGGCGGCGTCAGTCTCAGCTTTTTTCAATGCTGCTTGATGGCGCTCGTTTGTCTCTATCAGAATACGCGACTCAATCTGGCTTTCCAAGGCTTTGTCTATCTCTATCAACGTTCCGCATTTCAAGCATTTGAATGTATTCATATCGCAGCAACTCCTCTGTGATTTTCAAATGAAAGTATTCCTAATAACAATCATACTTATTGCCGGTGACGATGTCAAGCTTGTATGCTGTTGTTAAAATGTGTTGTTGATAGGACTCCTTTGATATTTTAACGAGGCACTTATTGTCATTATCTACGAGCAATCGGTTTTTGTTGATTTTATTAGCTTTTTACTGTATACTGTATACGTAAGAAGAATATCTACAAACAACCTGAGGTGATTTTATGAGCATTACAAGAGTACTTTCTTTTCTGATAAATGCAATTTTCAGTCTAACTTTACTCGTGCTTTTAGCGTATTTTATTGTTAATTTTACAGATATATCATTCAATATGGGGCGCGAGCTTGGTAATAGTTTGACGGAAGATTTGCCTGAAATGGAGGCAACTCTCTATGTACCACAGGGAGCCAGCATATCGGATATTGCGGCGATGCTTGAAGATGCGGGTATAATCAGGTCTTCTTTGTTTTTTAGAATGGAATCGATTTTGAAAGGCAATAATCAGGTTTTTGATGAGAACAGGGTGACTGTTAGTACAGACATGAGCTATAATCAGCTAATTTTCGCATTCCTTGACCGTACTGTTTTGGCTGCTAATGTGGTTGTCACTATACCTGAAGGTTCCACGATTAATGATATTGCCGCATATTTGGAGTATAGGGGCCTTGGCTGTGCCGAGGAGTTTGTGAGAGTTACGAATGAGTCCGTGTTCAATTTCCCATTCCTTCGTGATATCACACCGGGCAGGTATAGCAGGCTTGAGGGGTATCTTTTCCCTGATACTTACTTTATTCCCGAGAACGCACATCCCGAGCTTATAGTACATCAGATGTTGACCCGCTTTGGTGAAATCTATGCGACGTATTCGCAAGAAGCCTCTGAGAGAGGTTTTACAATGGATGAGGTTATTATAATCGCGTCGATTATTGAGAGAGAAATTCGTGTGCCGAGCGAGAGAGTACTGGCCTCGCAAGTAATTCATAATAGACTTGGCAGAAACAGGCACTTACAAATGTGTTCGACTGTGCTCTATGCACTGGGTGAGGGGCGTCGCAGGCTTTTATACGCAGATTTGCTGACAGATTCTTTGTACAACACATATATGCACAACGGTTTGCCTATAGGGCCTATTGCGAACCCCGGTGTTGCTTGTATTCGCGCGGCGCTTAGGCCATCTGAGGGTGATCTTTTGTATTTCGTTCTGAGAGACGAAGCCACAGGAGAGCATTACTTTACTAATAGCGATGCGGCTTTTATGGCTGCGAGAAATCGTTATATTGGGGATTAGAAAAGAGGCAAATAACTTGGAGATTATTGATCCCGGAATAGACAAATATATAACCGATATGACAAGAAAGTTTGACGGCGACGTGGGCGAACTACAGGAGTATGCGCAGAAAAACTCACTTCCTGTTGCATCGCCGCAAACTGCGCGGTTTATCTCAGCTTTGCTTGCAGCGCTAAGGCCAATGCACATTTTGGAAATTGGATGCTGCATTGGCTTTTCTGCTGGGCTAATGTCGGAATTTTTGGCTGCCGGGGGGAATGTAACAACCATTGAGCGCTACGATGTCATGATACAAAAAGCCCGTGAGAATATAGAGAAATACGGCTGGGGTGAGAAGATAACGCTCATGGAAGGCGATGCGGCTGATATATTGAAGGCTCTGGATAAGAAATTCGACTTTATTTTCATGGATGCGGCAAAGGGTCAATACTCACGGTTTTTGCCATATTGTATTGATCTGTTGAATGTTGGTGGAGTTTTATTGGCAGATGATATATTTAAAGATGGCTACTTGGTTATGGATCGAGCCGATGTGCCGCGGCGCCAGCGAACCACTCATAAGCGTATGCGTGAATTCGTATATGCTTTAACGAATACGGATGGACTTGAGAGCGCGCTGCTGCCGATTGGCAAAGGGCTTGCTATGTGCACCAAGTTAAGAGAAGACATTTGCATTAACATGGAAGGGTTTGAGTATATTGAGTAAAAAAATTGAGCTCCTTAGCCCCGCAGGGGACTTGGAGAAATTGCGTGTAGCGATAAATTATGGCGCGGACGCTGTGTATATGGGTGGCAAGGCTCTGGGGCTTAGGGCAAAGGCGAAAAACTTTGATTTTTCGGAAATCGCGGAGGCGGCGTCTTATGCCCATGCGCATAATGCAAAGGTCTATATTACCGCCAATATCTTCGCGCATAATGAGGACTTTGAAGGCATTGAGGAATACTTTCTTGAGCTTGGGAAAATAGGCGTGGATGCTTTGATTATTTCAGATCCGGGTATTTTTAGCATAGCACGGAATATTTTGCCTGACATGGACATTCATATAAGCACCCAGTCCAATACGACGAACAGTCATGCTGTTGCGTTCTGGCATAAGCTCGGTGCGAAGCGCGTTGTGCTTGCGCGTGAGCTCTCATTTGATGAAATTAAAGCGATACATGACAATATGCGGCTCTTGGCTCCCAATTTTGAACTGGAGAGTTTTGTCCATGGTTCTATGTGCATATCCTATTCAGGGAGATGTCTTTTGAGCAATTACATGAGCGGCAGAGACGCGAACCGCGGCGAGTGCACCCATCCTTGCAGGTGGAAGTACAACTTGGTTGAAGAGCAACGCCCCGGCGAGTTCATGCCTGTTTATGAAGATGAGCGGGGAACCTATATTTTCAACTCAAAGGACTTGTGCATGGTTGCGCATTTACCGGAGCTTATAAACGCGGGTATTTCGAGCCTCAAAATCGAAGGCCGTATGAAAACTTCATATTATGTTGCCTTGGTCACTAGTATTTACAGGCAAGCGATAGACTTGTTTTTGGCTGATGAGGAGCAGTACAGGGCTAAAGTTCCTTATTTCATTTCTGAGCTGAAAAAAGCGAGTCATCGAGGCTTCAGCACCGGTCTTTATTTTGGTAAAACTACCGGCGATAGCCAGGTATATACAGACAGTTCTTATATCAGAAATTATGACTTTGTTGGCATCGTGAAGAGCTATGACGATAAAACAGGCCTTGCGGAAATCGAGCAGAGAAATAAATTCTCTGTGGGCGATGATGTTGATGTTATGCGAACCGACGGCGAGATTTTTGCTCAAAAGATAGATAAGATTTATGATGAGGGAAGGAACGAGGTAGAGAGCGCACCACACCCACAGCAAGTGGTATATGTAAAAACTGAGAGCCCGGTAGGTGCGTTTGACATGTTGCGTAAACGTTTATAGTAAGCTAAGCACTGAAAAACCTCATTCTGACCGAATTGCTTCAAATTCATTAAAATACATCGTCGCGTGTATCGCGCTCGTACTGAGCTTCTGAGAAAGGAGTCCTGATAATGCTTGAAGTTTTGAAAAAAACTTATCCATTCACCGCATCAGATATTGACTGTCATAGGCACTTGCGCCTTTCAGCGCTTTTGTCTTATATGCAGAATATGGCGACGGAGCATGCAGTTATACTACAAGTTGGCGGAGATAAAATGATCAAAGAGTATGGCGCTGTTTGGATGATGGCGCGGCTGCACTTGGAACTTATGCGCCCAATCAGGGCCCAAGACGAAGAGATTGAGATTCATACATGGCACCGCGGCGCAGGCAAGTCGACCACAGTATTTAGGGACTTTGACCTTTTTGTGCGCGGTGAGCGAGTTGGCGAGGCCGTTACTTCTTGGGTGGTGGTCGATATGAAAGAGCGCAGGCTGATAAAGCCGGATTTGATTCCGGAGCTTGTAGACAGCCCAAAGCCGGAGCGAGTTAAGGATATTACACCACGAAGAGTCAAAATGCCTGCTGAACTTCAAAGCAAGATTACGCGGACAGTGACTTACAGCGATACAGATATCAATGGGCATATGAATAATACAAAATATGCTGATATCGCGTGTGATGTGATGAGTTATGATCAATGCACAGACCAGTTCATTACAGAGGTACAGATAAGCTACCTGAAAGAGAGCTTTCCGGGGGACAAGCTTTCAATCTTACATACAGCGGAGGATTGCACCCACTATATATGCGGCAGAGACACAGACGGCGACTCGCGGTTTGAGATTCGCATAATGACAAGTTTGAGATAGTCTATGGGAGTACATAATGGGGATAGTAAAAAGTATATCACTACGATTGTGGATTACACTAATTTTAATCGCATTTCAAATCATAATAGCCGCATCTTTAGTGGGTCTGATTCTCTTGAGGTTCCCAGCCATTACATATGTAGGCTTTTTTATCAGTTTCTTAGTCTTTCTCTACATAGTGAAGAAAGACGTAGAGTCAGCGTACAAAATATCATGGATTATAATCGTGCTGCTTTTGCCAATCGTCGGTGGTCTGATCTATTTGCTGTATGGTGAAGGGCATTTTGTAAAAAGAAGAATAGTCGCGCATGTTGAAGAGCATGCGCTTATTGCCAAATTGCTGGATATGGATCCGGATATAGACTTTGCAAACCAAGTACAATGCGATAGGATGCATAGCCTTATGCGGTATGTAAGGAATGTTTCGTCGTATCACGCATATCAAGGCACAGAAACCAAGTACTATCCTTTTGGGGAGATCATGTTTGTTGATATGCTTGAAATGCTGTCAAATGCGGAGAAGTTCATTTTTTTGGAGTATTTTATTATTCAGAAAAGTGGAATGTGGGAGCAGATACTTGAAATATTAGAGCGCAAAGCTAAAGACGGTGTGGAAGTGCGCCTGATTGTGGACGATTTTGGATCACAGCGGCTGTTCACGAATAAATATATTAAAGCGCTGCGAGTAAAGAATATTATGGTTCTTAGGTTTAATCCTCTGGTTCCGCTTCTCTTCGTGTTCATGAACCATCGCGATCATAGGAAGATTTTAGTTGTAGATGGTAAATCAGCCTTTGTCGGAGGGTTAAATATCGCGGATGAATACATAAACAAAAATGACCGCCTGGGCGTCTGGAAAGACACAGGTCTTAAGCTGACAGGGGAGGGCGTTTGGAGTTTTACTCTGATGTTCATCGAAATGTGGGATACTTTTTGCAAAAAAGATGAACGAATTAACGATCACGCTCTATATCGGTATAAAGAAATTGACAATAAAACTGATGGATTTGTTCTGCCATATGGCGACTCACCTCTTGACAGACAGGCTCTTGGAGAGAATATATATATCGATATTTTAAACCAAGCCAAGCACTATGTATATATCTTCACGCCCTATTTAATTATCACCGGAAAAATGATACATGCGCTGCAAGTAACAGCACGGCGCGGTGTTGACGTGCGCATTGTAATGCCGGGTATTCCGGATAAAAAGATAATTTTTCGCCTTTCCCGCTCTTATTACACTTGTTTGTTGGAGGCCGGGGTACGGATTTATGAGTACACACCGGGGTTCATGCATGCCAAGTCTTTTGTCTGTGATGACGAGATTGCTGTTGTAGGCACGATCAATCTGGATTATAGAAGTCTCTATTTGCACTTTGAATGCGCGACGCTCTTATACAGGTCGAGCACGGTGAAAGACATTAAAGAAGATGCGCTAGAGACTATGGCTGAGAGCCGTGAGGTTTTGCTGGAGCGGCGAAGGAAATATTTGTGGACAGACATGGCTGATGCCGTATTACATATATTTGCGCCATTGTTGTGAGAGCTTACAGAGGAGGATGTATGTTATGATGCTTGAGTTGCATGTTATCGACTGGACAGCAGTAGCCCCAATCACTACAGGATTGATGACCATTGTAACTACCATTGCTGTATTTGCGGCTTTTCGTGCTAATAAACAGGCAAAAATTGCAAACCGCATTGCACAGGAATCCTTGAACGAGTTGAAAAAACAGCGAGAGATGCAGCAACAAAAGAACCATGTAGAAGAAAAAAGATGGATAACTGAGCAACAAATCAATATGAGCATTTTGGAGTCAACCGGTGAGCAAAGCTTTGATAACTTTTATCATGAAGAATATCCTGAGTTGGTAGATGAGCCGAGCAATGAAGAAGTTGAAGGCTCTAATGCAAGCAAAAAGGCTGTCGCAAGGTGACACCATAGGTATATTTGTCGAGCCATGTTGTCATTTCTGAGTGTTATACATTATAGGTTGCAGGTATGGTATGATATTCTACAGGATAATTTTGTTTAGGAGCGGTGTTGTATGCTTATCAATAATGATAATTATTTTGAAACCTTGGAAAATGTAAAAGCACAAATCCAAAACGCCCA
>Ga0123355_10004504_pt1 | contig 20275 bp, 11 predicted proteins | sample TergutEmb28metaG_3_FD_89872 | JGI IMG/M metagenome (GOLD analysis project Ga0123355, IMG submission 89872) | Embiratermes neotenicus P1 segment gut microbial communities from Petit-Saut dam, French Guiana - Emb289 P1 | ecosystem: Host-associated > Arthropoda: Insects > Digestive system > Gut ...
AAGTGCCCATAACTCCGTAACCGTCCAAAATCGGACACATGTTTATATGAACTTTTTTGATCACAAACACCTTGGAAATCACCTCCTGAAGTTATGTCCCAAAGTCGTGAATCACCCTGTATTATGCTGTAAATTGTAAGTAATTTGCTGGGGCATTGAGTAGGAACTGGTACTCTTTGATTGACAGTGCCACTATGATTTGTTATTTTGAGCCATTGTCAAAAATGTTTGAGAACTGCTGCTTTCTTTGAGATGCTGTTATCTTATGAGTTACACCTTGATATTCCTAGTGAAGTGTGAGATACATAATGTAACATTGTTTGATAGGCAAGTATGCTACGGGTCCAGATCAAGTGGAGCCAATGTTTCGCTACCTCAAGTCCTCATTTACATCGCTCCAACTAGTAGTAGTAGTACTGCCAGGAAAGACACCTGTGTATGGTAAGTGATGTGAACATTAAACATCAAAGCCTGATGATTGTATTAACTCATGGTATTACAGAGTTTTCCTTAAACACAGGACTCTGTGCTGTTCACCAGATGACATTGCTGCTGCATGAGGAGCAGAGATGCCATTGCTGTGTAATGCTAAATCTTTTATTGAAAGAAAATTCTATACACAACCTGTGGGCTGCATGAGGTCTGCTTTTCTCTTTTATATGACCCTCAGAGTGAGTGAAATATGTTTGCGCTGTAGAACATACCATTGTATTAATTCAGTAATACATCCATCCATTACACCTACTAATACAATTGTTTGTACAGTTGGTCTGACATGTTGCATTTTCTTAGATTTCTGTAAGGGTCTTCACACTCCCTACGCCATCCATTGAGGTTTAAGCCCGAACCGAAAGTGACGTGCAGTACAGTTGCCATCCTAATTCGAGTCGTTTTACTTTCCCCATATTTGCGCATTCGTGGAGTTTCTCTGTATTCCATTCATTACAATCAATCACACCGCATACATATTAACTGAAGACAACAATACATTTGCTTAATTTGAAATTAAAACATTAATTAAACTTCATTAACTTTCCCAGGTGTGAGGCTAACTAGCTGTGCTGTTAGGGATGGATGAGGTGACCAGACCATTCCGTACTTACAGTCAGCAGGCGTAGCCCAGGCAGTTGAATGCATGCTAGCAGTAGCCTTTGGAAACAAACTATGTTGGTTTGAGTCCCACTATTGGCATATTTCTTTATGTAGCCCAGGCAGTTGAACGGGTACTAGCAGTAGCCTTCAGAACACACAACACTCACAAAAGACAGACATCCATGTCCCTGGTGGGATTCAGACCCACAATCTCAGCAGGCGAGGGGCCGTATGCCACCTAACGCCACCCACCCACTTGGACCAAGTATCGCACCTACGCATAGAAAATGAAAATTAATACTGTAGCCCTTAAAAGGGCTGTTTTCAGAAATTGACCTCTTTAATAAGAAGTCCAGAACCCTTCTGCTTCGACCACTGATTTCATTCGTCGTGTCATGGACTCAATCAGTGATCGAATGTAATGTGTAGACGAAGCAACTTCATCCCACGCGTCTGACACAAGGGCCCATAGCTCATCGCTATTTCTGGGAGGGAGGACAGGCCAGGTTTCCTGCATTGTCCTTTTCACCTCACTCTGCATATTCTCGATGGGTTTCATATCAGGCGCTCGCAGTGGCCAGTCAAGGAGTTTGATGTCGGCCTGCCGCGATAGCCATTCTTGAACCACACGAGAATCATGAATGGAGGGTCTTGCTGTAAATGGATTTTACCATCGGGATAAAGCATCCATACAGAGGGCACCATTACGTTCTGCAAAATGTGCTGATACTGCAGGCCGTCCAGGTGACCTTCTATATGATGGAGAACTCCAGTCCCTTCATGGGAGATCCAGCCCCAACAATGGATAGACACATGACCACTGCGTTTGCAGGTAGGCATATGCTGCGGGTTGTAACGCTGTCCCTGAGGTCTGTAAACTAAAACCGGCCCATCATTTGCTGAGGTAAATGTAGATTCATCAGTGAATGTGACTCTATCCCACTTGCAATCTACATTTGTTTTCAAAAATGTGAAACGGTATAGTTTATGTTCATCAGTGAGAAGCTCCTTCACCGCAGCATGCCGTGCCCTGAGACCTGATGCCTTAAGTCTCGAAATAATCATGTCTTTTTGCCCAGGAAAGCCAGTAGCAGCTTTAAGATCCCTTGCACAGAAGAAAGGGTTTCTCTCAGCTTTGGCTACTAATGCAGCATCCTGAGCTGGGCTGGAAACGCGCCATAACCCAGTTCCCTTGCGCCTTCCAACTTGCCCATCCCTCCGGTATTTCTGTAGCCATTCCCTTGAAGAAGACATGGGAACACTGTAGTTCCCCTGACAGTGCTGACAGACAACCCACCCTTCTTATCAAGAGCGATGACACGTTTGTGAATAGACCTGTCATGGTGAGCCATCATGATCAGAATGAAGAACATGTAGCTTAAAGTGCTGATACACAGCGAATAATGGCACTTTCACTTTTATGACAGTATTTGTCTTGTAAAGGGATTTGGCCTCCACTCAACTCAGGGTTAGTGACTGTATTGTCACAGCCAGGTCAGTTTTCAGTGTTTGGTAATTCTCTACCCTCCTTTTTCAACCATGACCAGCAGCAAATATCCTGTTTTGTCCACAGTTCTAAAATTGTGAATTACCATAATGCTGTTGTGGAAGACATTCCCTTCACTTGGCAGAAAATTAAAAGCAACCTGACTTAATTTAATGAGTGCAGCTCTTCATTGCCTTTCATTTTATTATTAGTAAAACATACACATTTTGGTTTTCATAACCACAGTCATCTGTAGCCAGTGAGACTTTTAAATATGCACAGTTTTTAAAATGTGTAATTGTCTACTAAAAGGCCACATGAAAGAAAAATTATGAACTGTTTCAAAAGCTGAAAGCTGCACATTTTCGAACAGTATTTCACTCCCCACCCCACCCCTGAAACAAAGCGAGAGCATAACCACCCTGGGTCCCAAGCACACCCATCATACACACTCAGCAGTTCCCTTCAGTAAATGGCTTCAGTTGTATGGATACATAAAGAAATATGCGAGTAGTGGGACTTGAAACAACATAATTTGTTTCTGAAGGCTACTGCTAGCACGTGTTCAACTACCTGGGCCACAAAGAAATATGCCGATAGTGAGACCCAAACCAACGTAGTTTGTTTCCGAAGGCTACTGCTGGCATGTGTTAATTGCCTGGGCTGCATAAAGAAGTATGTCGATAGTGGAACTCGAACCAACATAGTTTGTTTCCGAAGGCTACTGCTAGCACGCGCTCAACTGCGTGGGCTACGCCTGCTGACTGTAAGAACATAACTGTCTGGTCGCCTCATCCATCCCTAACAGCACAGCTAGCTAGCCTCATGCCTGGGAAAGTTAATGAAGTTTGATTAATGTTTTAATTTCAAATTAAGCAAATGTATTGTTGTCTTCGGTTAATATATACGTGGTGTGATTGATTGTAATGATTGGAAGACAGAGAAATGCCATGAATGCGCAAATATGGGGAAAGTAAAACAACTAAAATTATGATGGCAGTTCCAGTTCGGGACCTAGAAAATTTTAGGCTGATGGATTTTTGTTTGGCCGAGTGTACATGTAGTATCAAAACTGTCATATTTTACATTAGGATGATATACCTTTGTTAAAATAATACCACATATATAGTGTTACGGTCTCTTTCTGTTGTCATCGAGCATTCATATCCACCATTTGTGTAACTTTTGACACATTGCTTGTTTTGTCCCATTTCCACATATGTTTGGACAGTTATACAAATTTGTAATGGATGTATGGTTTATTTCACGTGGGTGTTCTCAAGTGCGGTTCTTGAGTAACAGCTGTCATTGTCTTCTGTCTGTTGATGTGAGACCATCAGGTAATGTTTGCTGGTGAATCTCTTTATGACAGAGTAACCATTTACTGGAGTAACTTGTCTGAGACATAACTCAGGGATGTTGAATTTGCAACTAGATTCAAACAAGTATTTTTGGATAATGTGCTTTGACTTGCTGTTTGAAAGCAATCAGCAATCATAGACTGTATTTTGAAAAGGTAAGTTCCACTCATCTGCATTAAGTTCATCCAGTTCTGTTTGCAGATGTTTTGCATTCACAACTGTGCGTGTAATTTTGCAAGTTGGTGAGTATGGTAGTAAAATGTGATCTGTGTTGTTGAGAGAAGAGTATAGACTGACAGTATTTGAGAGTTGGGGTGCTGAGGAACATAATTTGAACCTAATACAGACTGAGTAACAAGAGGCTGGAGAAGACTGCAAAATGAGAAGCCTTATTTCTTATTAGGATGATCAGTTCAAGGGAGATGGTTGGGCAGATGTCGTGTACAGAGGACAAGAGAAGTGCGTGCAGGGGTTTATGTGGGGAAACCTGAAGGAAGGAGACTGCTTCTAAGACTCATGCACAGTTTGGAGGATGATGATAAAATGCATCTTAACATTTTGCCATTGGGTCACGTATGTGGATGTTTTCTTACGTGACATCCTGCATATGCTTTTATGAGATGGTCTGGCTCACTTATTGCTTCACGGTTATTGACAACTTGATACAGGATGCTTGGGTCTCAAATTACAAACAAACCTCTCCTGACCGCCTGTTTTTAGAACCATAAAACTGCAACAAAGAGACCACTGATTCAGATACCCTCTGTGTTTTCTTTCGTAACTCCATCAGTTGGAATCATGGCTTTGCGTAGGAGTGTTATGAAAGAGGGCTATATTTTGTGTGAGTTATATGAGAATACACTTTCTAATGTCTCTGATAATGGTGAAAATTAAATTTTGAACAGTGACAGTGACATCCCCACTGCTAGTTCATCTAAGCAATTGCGACCTGCTGTAGTTTTTACTAGTGACAGTGAAACAAGTACAGAAGAGGCAGGAAGTAGTGAACTGGAGAGCTGCGATGATAAAACAAGTGACGTTTGGTGTAAAACTGATAAAAAAAAACCAAGCAGTGAGCCTTTTCTAGGAACCACAGGTCTGAATATAGTAATTGATAACCCTGAGTCTGTTGTGGAAATCATGAGTTTAATCAATCACTAGTTACAATGTTATGCAGTTACCTACTGAAGAGTCTAACCTGTACCATAGTCACATTGCACAAACATGGAAAGTCTCACCTAAAACACTGAAGTGGTCCAATATCACACCTGAAGAAATGAGAAAATTTTTGTGGGACTAATAATTTTGATGGGGCAAGTCGAAAGGAAAATGTAAGACTACTGGTTCACTGACCCCCACAATTTTCACGCTCATTTTTCTTCACACTCTGAGTAGAAACCCTATTGAATCCATTTGGGAGGCCTGGCATTTTAGTGACAACAGCCAGCAAACACGGGATTCAGGGCGGGGATTCAAAATATGACCTGTGTATGAATATTTTGTATAGAAATTTGGGTCACTTTACAGCCCAAAACAAGAACTGTCACTTGATGCAGCCATGATCACATGGCGGGGGTCGCCTGAAGGGACTTCTGATCCAGGGAAAATAACAAAATATGGAATACTGGGGAGAATGGTGTGTGAGGTGGTATTGTGTTTTATTTGTAACATGGAGATATGTGCAGCTGAGGGAAAGAAGTTGGAGGACACAGTGTTATCACTTTTAGACTGAAACTTAGGCCACAGTCATCACATATATCAAGACAGTTTTTATACCAGAATGAGATTAGCTCAGACATTGCTAGACAGAAATGTGAGAGTCTGTGGCACCATGAGGGCTAACACGGGCATTCCACATGACCTAGAACATGAAGGTAAACCCTTGAAAAAAGGACAGTCAACATTCTGGAGGAAATGTGACAAAATGGTGCAAGTGTGGGAGGACAAAAGACTTGTGCCAATGATAAGTATGATCCATGATGCAAAAATTGTGAACACAGGGAGGAAAGACAGAAAAACAAACCTGGAAATAAAGAGGTCTTACTCCATTGTCCAGTACAGTAAATTCATGAAGAACATAGGTAGGACAGACCAATACCTTAGTTTTTACTCATTTCTGAGGAAAACTGTAAACTGGTTGAAAAGGTGGTTTTGTATCTGCTAAGCACTGCATTCTTCAATGCCTTTTTTTGTGTACAGAACACTAAATACAAACAAAAAAGTAAAGTACAAGAGCTTCCTGCACATTTAGGAAGGTTCTGGATATCAGAAGTCCAGAATAAAACCAAGTCAAGTCCGATGACCTTTAATTGCCAGAGAAGCACCATAACACCAAGGGGGCCTAAAAAGGACCCATCATGCAGACTCTCCTGGGATTTCAGACTGAAAAACATTGTTGCTGGTTGGAAGGGAGAATAGAAGTATCCTGCAAGACAGTGTAAAGTATGTGCAGCACATAAAAGTGAAACTTTTGTAAATTATGTGTTGTTCTGCTTCACAAAGGGTCCTGTTTTGAGAAATACCTTACAGTGAAGAACTGCTAAACTACCTGTTTGCAGTTTCTGCAGTCTTGGGCTCAGGAGCATAATTTTCAGGGGTTGACAATTCAAAGAATTTAAATCGTCCGAGAACTGGGGCATTTAATTACAAGGCCATCCATTTGGCAAAGTGTTAAAGAAAATGGATCAAGGGGCATGGGTTGGATCAGGCTGTGTTGTGATAGGGATACAGGGCTGGATTTTATAAGAAAGTTAAGAAGAGGGTCTTCTATAAAACTGCAGGACTGAGACATTCAAATATCTCAGTCAGTTGGACCACTATGTGAGTTCGTCTGCTGTGGTTATATATATAAATGTGGTTGATTTGAAGACATCTGTAATATGTATTGGGAATCTGTTTTAAAATTGCAAGTTTTGAGGTTTCTGAGTTGTGTAATTGAGGATTTTGATCTACCATGTCACTGGCTAAGTGATTTTTTTATGTTCTGAAGGAATGGGAGCCATCTACAAAGTGCAGCAGGGTCATCTTGTGAGACCAATCTTTTAAAATGAAGGTGGCTGTGTCTGTTATTCTGCTTGTGATGCAAAGAAATTGCAGCAGTCTTACCGTTACAAAACTGGTGAAGTCTCTAGTGGTTTGGATATTTAGGAAAATGGAGCTCATTTTGCTCTTCCAGAAGCAGTGATACAGCCTCATATCTGGTTCAGCTGTTAACTGATGCTGGTGAACCACTGTACTTAAGGTTACAATAGTAGCTTTCATGCTTAGGGGCCATCTTGCCTTATAGGTATTGCATATGCTTTTATATGTGCTGTGAACTTTTAGACTACTGCTGCCTTCTTGCACCCTTAAAATATATTCCTGTATAATGTACCTCCTTGTTCAGGATCAAATGTATCCGTGATTTCTGCTTTCCTTCTCTGACCCAGCACCACTAACTGCATACCAGAGCACTGTTTCTCATCCTATTGTTTCTTTTTATGCATTATATCTTGAAGTCATCAGTTTCTTTCCACACCTTATACATGAACAGAGGCTGGTTCTTCCAGCTGTCTCATATGATCCACTTATGGCTCTACACTGCATGGCACTGCTGCTGCTGCTGCTTCACTGTCTCAGTCATTTTCACCTGTATATTGTTTACACATTTTCTGGTGTGGTTACTCTTGTTAGACTACTAGACCCTGAAAATGGAGGTGTTATGCTCGTCCTAATGTTCATTCCTGTTTACCAGTTGCCATGGCATAACATGCATATTCATGTTTTATGCAGAAAGTACAAATTCTCTTCCTCATCTCTGTCCAGTTTCCATGCCCTTAGCCTTTTTACCAAGCAGTTCTTTCGTTGCTTAAGATTGTGCATAATGATGTACTTATCTTCCAGCTGAGGTGAAGAGAGTTGGTGATACTGTTTTGGGTATGGCCACACAGTGTGTTCAAGCAAAGAATGTGAACAAGACATCACCACAGACATTGTCAAATCTTTGTCTGAAGATAAATGTTAAACTGGGAGGAATCAACAGTATCTTAGTGCCGAGTATTAGGCCCAAGGTAAGTAGTGTATGACGCTGGACTGAACAACTCTGCAGTGGATGTAAATAAGAATAGTTGTACTGATACTGACATGACATAAAGTGAGGGAAATAAGATTTCATGATGGCACTGTGACATACACTGAGCACAAGTTGGATTTTAGTTCTTGAGGTCTAAGATGTACTGCTTAATGAAGCTCGTATTGATTTTTATGAATCTCACTTTATACATTGTTTCAAATCCACTAACTTCGAGGGACTTGAAGTATAATTATGTAGGTGCACTTACAGATGCTACAAATGATTTTCTGTGTTTGTGACTTAATGGCTTGGAAATGTGCGTGGAGATCAAAATTAGCATCAGTAATGATGTTTTGCAACTTATCTGTATGGGATACATGTATGTGTTTAGTTCTGGGCTGTAGTGAACTTTATGTTCCATCTAAACCAACTTTATTCTTAAAAGTACAAACAGCTGAATCTTGTAGCCAATTTAAATAGCCATCATAAGACCTAGCATGAAGAAAATAAAAGGGATTTACTGTTACAATTAATGGTTTGAGATATCAAACTTACAGAGGTTATATTAAATAATACATACAAAAACAGAAAGAATATGCATTTTCAGGCATAATGAAATATGATGTTAAAAAGTTGTGTGTTATAAATTGATTGTAGGTGGGTCTTGTGTATAATAAAGCATAGTATCTGTGGTAATTAAATTGAGGGCAGTTTAGGTGAATTTACATCGAGACTGGCTTGTATGTACTGTATTTACTGGAATGCAAGATGCCACTAATCTAAGAAGACCCCAGATAAAATGTGTCTGACAAGGGAAAATGTATTTATTGACATCTAAGATGACCCCCCTCCCAATAACATGTCAGCTAAGAAAACATATTTTCTTTTAATTGGATATACTTGATACACAAAGTGTGTCAGATTCTGTCTTTACCAATCTATGCTTCTCTCCCCATGTTCACAGTCTGTGCCATTATATACCTCACACTAACTCCTGACTTTCCCATCCTCCTCACTGCCATTCCACAACTTACCAATGGTGCCACCCATTGCATTGAATATATAGCACTTCTAAAAACCCTTCACATTCACTTCTGGTGAGATGCCCTGCCATGCCGGTATGATCCCCATTGACTCAACAATACATTCTTATCTGTAGGTTTATAAACGTACTTAAATGCATGAAGATTCACAGCTGTACAGATTGTGTTAGTGGTGGTAGGAATATTAAATACGTGTGTCATTCTGAGTTCAGGACTGTTTTTATGGTTTTTAATTTGTGGATTGGTCCAGGTTTTATTTTTTTGAGCTTTGTAGTTAATTTTTAAATTTCAGTAGCCATTTTCCTGTTACTTCCCTTGGACTAGATTTATTCTCAGAAGCATATCTTAACAAGTTACTGTTTCTGTGGTGCATAGTGATTGAGAAAAACTTTGTCTAAGGGGTGCACCAGGTTGGGTGCTTCTTTACCTGAAAACGGAAACAGGGCAGGGTTCCAAAATGTTGTGCTTCTTTAAAAAATTAGACACTGGACAAAGTGCCCCACCCCCCAAAATACTGTGTCAATTAACTTCAGTCATGTTGTCTTCAATCTTCGGATCTCTTAACGTTTGAAAATGGGACCAGTAGGTTGTCCTGAAGCGTCGGTAAGGAATTGCCGCTACATTGCATAATGTCTCAGAATTGTGCACATCTCACATGACGGTTTGGTGATGCAGGCCTTGGTTTGGCTATTCATGGTGTGGTTCAGTGCTTTTTATGCATATTTAAGATGATGTCACTTAAGCATAAAATTTAAGGAAAGAACCTTGTCTTGCTTTTGAGTAAATACAGTATTTGTTGGAAGCCTTGTATCTGGTTTGATGGTGGTGTGTTGGAATGTAGTTACTATTATGTCAATAATGTTACATCATTTGATAGCTGCTGTTAGTTGTGTGTACAAGATATTTAGCTGAAGTATATGGAGGTTCTCTTTTACACCTTATAGAATAAACATGCAAGGATTCATTTCTTCTTCTAATTCTGAATGTGTGTTTAGTATGTGTTCTTGGTAAAGTTATCAGGTTCACAAGCCATATCTATGTAGATTTCCCTAACAGCCCTCAGGTTAATCATTGGAGATTAGTAGTGGCTTACGGGATTTTGTTATGGTAGGGCTGGTGCTAGTATAGTTGAAACATATAGCTGTTCTTTGCCTTTAAAAATGAAGTTGTGTTTAGATGGAACATGATTTTTATTACTTCTTGTGACATTGTAAACACTGCTGGGATAACTCACCTTAAGAGCCCGTAAAACAGAGCCTGTTTTCACATAAGAATTAATTAAAAACACCTAATGGTTTGTCCATTGTAGGTACTGCTGGATGCCAACAAAAACAATATTAATTGAATATTTAGTCATAAAAATTGTTGATGTGAGAGTGAAACACTGTTGTTTGGGGCAATAATGTACAAAAACTGCTTATATAACTTATTTTTTCTATTGTGTACCATTTTTTAATAATTCTTATATCAGTTTGTAGAACATGGGATCCAACAGTTATCAGGAAACATTTGGCATTGAATGTTTATTACAAATATTTACATAAAGAGTGGATTGCTGGATGATGACATATGTATAACTGAAACATGTAGCAAAATACCAGCAACACAGATATTTTAAAATTGTAGTATGAGTTGTATATGTGTGTGAATGTGTATTTCCTAAAGGCTGCGAGAGATTAGAGCATGTTGAACTGATTGCAGAAATGTATGTGTTGTATGGTTGACTGATTCGCTTAATATAGTTCTGTGATCTGAAATTTGGAAATGCCGATTCTTTCATAGGTATTTAATGAGCCTGTGATATTCCTGGGAGCGGATGTTACGCATCCTCCTGCTGGTGACAACAAGAAACCTTCAATAGCAGCTGTTGTAGGCTCAATGGATGCCCACCCATCGCGTTATGCAGCCACTGTGAGGGTCCAGCAGCACCGGCAAGAAATCATACAGGAACTCAGTAGTATGGTCAGGTTAGTTAATAGTGTTAACTAACAGTATGGTAGTAAAACCCAAAGGTTCAACACTGCCAACACCTTAAATGTGAAGGCATTAGTCCTTTGAAACACTCGGATTTTCTTACCCAGTCGCACTGCTTAACATCCCAGAAGACTCAAATCTTCATCAACATAACTGTAAGGTCCACACGTCTTGCATCTGTCAGAAGGTTATCCTCCTGTCCTCAAAATGGCTCTTTTTCCCACGAGTTTTTATTGGAACGTTTTGTTATTAGTTCTGCTTTCTACCATTCTGACTACATGCCAATTCCAGTGTAACCTCCCACATTTTCAGACTGTAGTAAATGACCTGCATTCCTTATTAAATAATATCTTAAATTTCTCACATATTCTGTTTAGGTGTGAATATTTTCTGGGCACTTTTTTTTCAGTCATTATGTTCTCTGCAAAGTAAGAGGCATTTCACAGTCGCTCAAAACAGATGTCAGGTTTATGGTTTTGTTCTTGTTCCTTGCTGCTGCGGAAAATATATGTAATGGTCGTTTTCAGATCAGAATATTGAGAAGCATTTCATGATTGGTTCTTATAATTTCATTCTTAACTTATGTGTTTGCTACCATTGTTCCTCGTAGGCTGGGAGCTAATGAAAATATTCAGTCCATTGTGTGGTGATCCTGAAACGTTAGTAATCTTTTGTGTATAAGTTTTTTACTCTCCTGTGTTGCATACATGGGGTGGATGACTGGATTGAATTCCTAACAGGTGCAGTTAGTTCTTTCGTCTTTGCCATTGTCTCCACGTAGATCCAAGACCCCGGCCAGTTATCTTGTTTGTGGATATATGTGTACCTTTTCATTTTATAGTTTTGATTCAATTGAGATGCATTTTTAGTTATAAAAGGACTGACTTTATATGTGTAAAGAACTGCTGTTGAATGGATAGTTCACCTATTTCCTTCAAGATCTTTTTTAATGCCCAATGAAGTATCATTAACCCACAATGTTCAGCTTTGCCATCTCATATGATATGTGTATAGTTAGAAGGAAACAGTACCTCCACTAGTTAGTGACTGAATAATACAATTCATGTTTGACGAGTTGAATGTTTTGAAGAGGCAGTGATTTTTTATGTTGGAAAAACCTAAGAAAGTCACTTATAGTGCTTAGTGAAATGGGGCATTATATTGCATGCTGCCCTGCATTGTCATCTTATTAATGCAAAAAGTTGTATTTTTTGCTTTTGGAATGTGATTTATGATGGTGGTATGTTTTCTCCTCTACAAGTCTCTTAATACTTTTTGACCCAAATATGAGATGAGAATTTTTTCTAATCCCGTCTTTTTCCACGAGAGTGGAAAAAGAGGGGATTGTGTTAACCCTTTAATGCCAAATTAAATCCCTCCACCCAGCGGCAGCCTGCCAAGATTTTTAACTGGGGATTTTAACTTTTAACACTTACTTCTAGAAAATAGGGCATATCTCATAGACTTTGCCTTCATATTTAAGGAAATAAAATTTTGCAATCTGTTTATGAATTGGTTAATTTGGGAGAAAATGTTCACCTATTCTTATAACTAATTTAGGCCTGTGAATTTCGTGCATTATATAAAATGTGGTGTAAGTAGTTTGTTACTCACATAATTCTGGTTGCTGCAGGAGGTCTGTGGCACCTTGGATCACTATTTTATCACAACACACGCTACTCACAATGGGGGTGATATACAAATTTACTCTGGTGTGATATTTCACGAAACAAGGCACCACACAGAGGCCCATGTCACATCTGGTGCACTTATACGCTGTGCCCTTTATTTGGCCATGAGATGAACAGAGATGGCAATGGAGTTTGGTGACCACTGATTCTAATGGCGGCCCTCAAGTCGCACAGCCTTTGTTGCAGCCACACTTGGTCTTCCAACCAATCTGGGGGTAGAGTGATCTTGGCTTTTTCCAGCTTCTTCAATTATATTGCTCACCAGAAGGAGACTGAAGTCATGGTGGGTATATTTATCCCCACATGAAGATAATAGAATCCATCTGTTTAGTACTGTTAAATACAGAAGGTGAAAAAACAATTTTATGTTCCACTTGAAAGTACATCGACTCATCAGCTGTTGACCATACAATCAGAATTGTTGATATACCCCATGTGCTGATTGTACCACTCCATGATGTGAGGTTTCACAGGAGAGTTGCTGTCATCACAAAAATTTCCTTCTGCTGTTGGTAGGTCCATGTTAGCATGTTAACTTCTATTCTGTCCTTCCAAACTAATGCAGTCAAATCTTCCCTGGTCTTCACCCTTGTGTCACCCTTTTTCACTTTCAGTTGTTTTGGCCCATGTCTTTTCTGTTGGGCCATACTGTCCCACATGAATTTATTTTATGTCTGTCCAAGTCATCATAAAGTCTTCGCGATGAAAAGAAATTGTCCATAAATGTTTTGTGTCCTATGCCTTCAACTCTGCAAGTCAAGTCTAACAGTTGCAGTCGTGTTGTTGTTGGCGGAGTGTGAGACTTTACTCAAGTGTACTCTCATGTCCTATGTATACCTTGATTCATCACAGAGTTTGTAAATTTTGATGCCAAAATGTTTTTCTTTTCTTTGGAAAGTATTACCGGAAGATAACCCTGTCCTTGAATTTTACAGTTATCTTGTCCACTGCAAAATGCTCCAAGGGGTTATAGAATTTAGCATAAGCCTTGTTCAGTTTGTCAAAGACAGTCCTTAATGTCCATAGTCAGTCATATTCTTCGCCTTCATCAGGTCTCTACGAATTGTCTGCAAAATGCAGGAAAGCAGTATGTGTAAAAATCTGTCTTGTTCCATGGTCTTGCTATAAAATGGAACATGTAACTGTCATGGCCATTAGTCGTGTAGTGTGTCTTTCATGTCCCATCTGCAGAGCTAAGGCAATGAAAATCATGTCCAGCAGCATAATGTCAGGCAGTCAGCAGCTAGGTCTGCCTTGTCCATCTAAGTGTTGCTGGTAGTATAAGTTGGTCTGTCCCACCAGCAGATGAAAAATTTCTGTGATAAACAGCATCAACACTGACAGAGGCGAGCTGTCTTTGTCATTTTGTGGAGCCCCACTTTTTATTATTCCTTTTGCTGGACCAACAAAAGGATAAATATTTGTGTTCCTTCCTTGAGGCGGTCCCCAGGTTGGTAATCCACCACTTGTTGCAGCCTGTGGTTTCGTCATCGTCGTCGTCGTCATCCTCCTCCCCCTCCTCTTCCTCTATTTCTTCCTCCATTTTGTCTTCAGCATCGCTAGCCTCAGCACCTGATTCTGAGTTAGTGTTAGCAACCAGAATTTCACTGATGGCTTCCTCCTTGATTTTGATATTTTTCTGCAGCCATTTCTCAACAACTACAAAGGTGGTCTGCCTTATTTATACTCCCCTGTATGACTGGGCACAGTTGCAGAAACCTAATGCCACGAAGATATGAGCTTCTACTACTGTGACAGCAAAACAGATCTAAAGCTGTGATGTGACTACTGTATAAAATTCCAGCTATTTGAGGGTGCCCAAGACAATTGAGGTAGATTGACAGCTGTGTGTTGCATTGTTACTGCCCAACAACCCCTACAGAGTACCCCAGCATGTCTCTGGGCAATTCTGTAGCTGTAAACATTGATTTTTGTGGATATCTCCAATTTTTGAGCAGTAGTTTTGTCTGAACTCTGTGTGTACAGTATGCCACTAAAAACCTTTCTGGTCAACAATTAGTGCTTGTTTCATAGACCAGTGTTGATATTCATCCCACAGTGGACTCCAGTGCGAGTGATAAACAAAAGCATGCTGTGTCTGACACCATATTATTCAGCTGGGACAAATGCGCACTTGCTATGTGTTGACATATAAATCAAGGTTGTTGGAGGGATTTAGGAGGTAGAGAGGGTCCATTCTGGCTCCACAAAGAAACCCTGACCTTCAAGGGTCCTTCAACATAGCATACCTCTGCAGTGTATTGGATAGGAGTGAACAAAATTCCTCCAAACTTTGACACACTGTTTGCGACCACTTTATGGGTCGTTCAGCAGTAAGTGGTTAATCATGCAGAATGTGTGTTTACAAATTTCTACAAACATAGAAGATTATGAAGGTGGGTTATATTATAATGGGGTAAATATAGTGTCTCACTTCAAATTAGTTTCTTTCCATAGTTAGTTGTCAGATTTGCCAAACTGATGTGTGTACATTGAGGCTTGAAAGAAATATTTAATTCCCTAGTACCCAGAGCCTCATAGTTAGGGCAGGTTGCCACACAGGCAGGTGAGAGTGTGGTTTGGGTAGGAGATGTTACTGGCTGCACGTCACTACCTGTTGCAACCAATGAGACAATGGCACTTGTAGGACAAAGCCCAGTAAAATGTAAAATTGTTGTGTGTAACAAATGTTTATAACAAGTAAAGAATTTTACATATCATCGTTGTGAAATTTCCTATGAAAATGAAAAGTGTTTTGAACAAAAAATAGCAAAACTTTCTCAAGTACTGGGAATTCTATACAACACTTTTTACTAACCTTGGTCCAGAAATCTTCGAGAAATAAAAACATGTAATACACTGGCTCTCCCCATTCTACATGGAAGTGAAATTTGAACCCTCAGTAAAAGGATAAAAAAAGATTGACATAAGATGAGATGAAATGTTTTCAGAAGAACAGGGGGGTACACCAGATTTGACCACAAAAGGAATGGAATGAAGAAATTCTGGACTAGTTGAAAGTAGAAACAGTTGACTAGAAACTAAGAAAATATAAATCAAGTTGGCTACTAGATGTAACAGGAATGAACAACAACAGGATACTAAATGTAAGATTGAAATATAGACCGAATGGACGAAGATGACTTGGAGGACCCTTGTAAGAGACTATTATTGAGGGCTGTAAAGATCTAGTAAGGCGCAATTCATGGCATGATGATGATGATGATGATGATGATGATGATGGTTACAACTTAAGTTAGTTGTGTCCTGCAGTTGACTTACATTCTCATGAGAATATGTATTGTTTATGTGTCCAGTGGCTGAGATTAACTCTTTCTGACAGGCCCTGCTGAGTAAGATCCCCATTTGAAGGAGGCAGATCTAAGAAGTCTTCGGGTTTCTGGGCTGATGCATAGCACTGGAGTGTAGTTTGGTGCTGATATTTTGGGAATATCTGCCTGTGCTGTCTTTGGTCATTCAAGTTATGAAGATGGGGCCAGTAGGGAGTTCTAAAAATGTTGGCTCCCAGCTGCTTTCCAGTGTTGTGTAACTGCCCAGAAAACTGAAGATTTCATTTATATGGCAGAAGGCGAAACTGGTCCAGTTTTGGAAGTGCAGTGTTGTAATCAACCTAAATGATGGATGGTGTCCAAAACATTAATTGAATTGTAACAGAAGTTGTATGTTTCAGAGAGTTGCTGATAATGTTTTACAAAAGTACGGGAGGCTACAAGCCGCATCGGATTATTTTATACAGGGATGGAGTGTCTGAAGGACAGTTCTTGCATGTAAGTTGCAGTAGTGCCACTATCATGGTTGCATGTTCTAGTGAAACTACACTGTAATGGCAGATACCTGTGAATTAGTAATTTGAGTGGAGCTGCAGTATAGTTAAAATATTTGTGTCATTTTTGGAGCTTCCTGTAACATTTATTTACATTGTGGTTGACAGTAACACAATTTTCATAGTAGTATTTGATATACAAGTGCACTGAAAAGTATTTCACTCATCAGTTATTTTCTCAATTGTCTCTGTGAATTATCTAATTTGTTGGTTACTGATTTACATGATACCTCTCATGCAGTGCAGTTTTGAATGTAAATTTCACACCTGCAGTTTGCAAATTATTTTTTTCCCCTCCTCCTCTCCTACTTGTAGTGAAGACAAGAGACAAACAAAATTATTAAACAAATTATTTAACAAAAAGATTATTGAAAATTTGTTCTAAATTGAGATTCTGGACAGTAATTCAGACATGTGGTGTGGACTTTTGCATAGTTTGTGGTTCACATAAGCCCTTTTTAATGTTGAGGTTTTTATAACAAAAAAGGGGAGGTTAGTAGAATGAAGTACTGCCTTGACAGTAGTACTGTGTCATAACAAACTTGGGTGGTAGTACTGTGTCATAACAAACTTGGGTGGGTTGTTGCATAAAAACAGTGTAAAGAGTAAAATACAAGGCGTGTTCAAAAAGAAAGAAATTTGGTGTAAAGACTTCATTGCTCATTTTACAGCATTTTAAGCACTGTCCCCTTCACAGTAGTCCCCTCTGCTGGCAATACACTGGTCCCAACATTTCTTCCAATGTTGGAATGCTTTCTGGAACGCACTTTCTGTAATGGCGCGCAGTTCTCTTATCGCATTTTCCTGAATCTCCCCTATGGTTTGGAAACAACGTCCTTTCAAAGTGTTTTTAAGTTTGGTAAACAGGAAAAAGTCTGCTGGGGCTAAGTCCAGAGAATGGGGTGGATGGGGCACAACGGATGTCTGATGTTTTGCCAGATAACTGCGGTTGAGGAGCGACACGTGAGCTGGCTAATTGTCATGGTGCAACATCCAATTCCCACAATTCAGATCTCTTCCTGCGCACAGCATCCCTCAAATGCGCTAAAACTTCCTGGTACAACCATTTGTTTACCATCTGACCACGTGGTACAAATTTATGATAGACACTGCCTTTCCAATCACAAAACAAAACCAACATTACCTTGATCTTTGACTGACTCATTCATGCTTTTTTTGGTCGAGGAGACACTTTCCCCATCCACTGTGAGGATTGCATCTTGGTTTCAACATCATACCCATAAACCCATGTCTCGTCTCCTGTTATGACATTCTTAAGAAAGTTTTCATTACCATTTGCATTGGCAAGCAGTTCCTGACTGATATCAACACCGTTTTCTTTCTGATCGTTAGTCAACAAACGCAGCACGAATTTTGCACTGACGTGACACAGCTGAAAATTTTCAGTAAAAATTAGATGGCAAGATCCTTTGCTGATGCCCACTTCGTCAGCAACTTCTCGGACAGTTAAACGACAGTTTCCACGAATCACTGCATGAACTTTCTCGACATGGTCATCGTTTGTTGATGTGGAAAGTCGTCCAGGCCTGGTATCTTCACCAGCCGACATTCTGCTCTCTTTAAAATGTTTAAACCACTCATAGCACTGCATTCAGCTCATACAGTCCTCCCTGTATGCTTGGTTAAGCAATTGAAATGTCTCTGTAAAATTTTTTACCAAGTTTGCAGCAAAATTTCACACACACGTTGTTCTTCAAGCTCTTTCATTGTCACTTTGTCATTAATCCGACAAACAGCTTGTGCACATGCTCAGTTCAGCGGATGTAGCTTGACGACTAATGCTCATAGTGAAACAGGACAAATGGCAGTTTGCTATAAAATCCTGACACTAGGTGCACTCAGTAGCCGCAGCACACTCTCTGTGCGGATTGGCGCGCTGTTTAAAAAGTTTGGTCTCGTTTTGAATGCACCTCGTATGACTGTCTTAGCAAATTGAGACACATAACAAGCGCTGAAACTTAAATCTAGCTTGCTGTATAGTGGGTATATAAATTTCCTTTTGTTGCTGCTCAGTGTAGTATTATATTTTTGTTGCATATCAGAAGGCTCAGATATTTATATTCCTCTTTGTTATTTTTGTCTTAGTCTGAGCGTACATGATATTCATAAAATATACATATTGCATTGTTTTTATTGTGATTTGTCATTTACTGTGGTTATGTAGTGTCAGATTGATAACAAACTAGGAATTGGGAGTGGTGTGTATTTGTGGCCTCTTTACGTTATCCTCCAACAGTGGGATTGAGGATAATTTCAGGAAAGCTGTTTGTATTGGTGCTGTTCTGACTGCGATTTGTGTCACCAGAAGCTATTCTGCAGTTGTGTAGAACATTATTGTTCCATGGTTCAGGCAGTTAGTCACTGGCCTTCCACTGCAGAAGTCTCATTTCACTCCCAGGCCAGTTTGTGTGGGATTTGTGGTTAACAAATTGGCACTTGTTCAGGTTTTTCCTTGAGTATTTCTGTTTTTCCTTTATTTTTGCATTAATGTTCCATAATAACATACCTTCCACGTATAATTGAGAAGTTGTAATCTTAGTAATTGAAGTCATTAAATGAAACACTTATGTGTGGGACAGGTTTTGCAGCATGAACTGACAGCAATCAGAGAAGCTTGCATCAAGCTGGAAGGAGACTACAAACCAGGCATCACATTTATAGTAGTGCAAAAGAGGCATCATACAAGGTGAGTTAGTTTTATTGGCTCTTGTTAGTAAGCTTTACATTAGGAGCACACTGTGCCATCTAGATGAATGTCAGAGTGAAGTTAATATATATTTGAAACTACTTTAATACACGCAGTCTTATTCATATATTGTGTTATTTATACTTGTCATGCACATTTTCATTTATTCGGCTGACCATTGTGCAGTGTACAAAGACTACAGTTACTTACTTGGAGATTAATGTTGTTAGTAATATCTAACCATGAAATATTTTTGTGGTGTTTGTAATTAAGATTAATTTTCTTGCACTTATGGCACACATTCCCCAACTTAAACAGTAGTTACATTCTGGAAGGTCTATAACAAGTTGTATTTTTAACAAGTCAGAATTGAGTATGTATATGGTCAACTATATATGTGTATGCTACGGAGTCCAGTGTGAAGTCCAAACTCCAACATGCTGGAACCTGATAAGCTGCAGCATGACTGCTGTACTGCTTTTGTCATTGCCCAGCAGTATTCTTCTGCCACCTTTGTCTCATTGCACTTCCCTACCTGCAAGGAAAAATTCAGCACGTGTTTCACAAATACTATTATTATTTCTTCCTTTTTCCCTTTCTTTCCTTTAGTTGCATAAGTTTGAAATTACATAAGTTCAGGAGTGCCTGTTCATCATCCCAATAAACATATGTACCATCAAAGGTATGTAATTGAGTCTGTATAAGACAAAACTCTTATAATTACTCATACTGAATTGTTGGTACACTCAGACCAACAAAAATCCATCGGCCTGAAATTTTCTAAGTCCCGAACTGGAAGTCATGTGACGTACAGTTGCCATCATAATTTGAGTCGTTTTACTTTCTCCATGTTTGTGCATTCGTGGCTGCTGCTAGTCAAGTCTGAAAAGAGGGTAGCGAATTCCCAAAAGCTGAAAACTGACCTGGCTATCACAATAGAGTCATTAACCCTGAGTTGAGTAGAAGATGAATACTGTCATAAAACTGGAAGTGAAAGTAAATGATGGGCCGGATTTAGTTCACAGA
>Ga0123355_10004505_pt1 | contig 20274 bp, 14 predicted proteins | sample TergutEmb28metaG_3_FD_89872 | JGI IMG/M metagenome (GOLD analysis project Ga0123355, IMG submission 89872) | Embiratermes neotenicus P1 segment gut microbial communities from Petit-Saut dam, French Guiana - Emb289 P1 | ecosystem: Host-associated > Arthropoda: Insects > Digestive system > Gut ...
GTGGCGCATATGGGTGAGGAGAGGGGGGTGTACAGGGTCTTGGTGGGGAAACCGGAGGGAAGGAGACCACTGGGGAGACCTAGGCGTAGATGGGCGGATAATATTAGGATGGATCTCCAGGAAATGGGATGTGTGTACATGGACTGGATTGGGCTGGCCCAGGATAGAGACAGGTGGCGGACACTTGTGAGTGCGGTAATGAACCTTTGGGTTCTGTGAAATGTGGGGAGTTTCTTGACTAGCTGCAGACCAGTTAGCTTCTCAAGAAGGACTCTGCACCATGGAGTGAGAAAAGAACTGAATAGATAAAAAAAATTATCGTATGGAAGATACATAATTTAAAATCTATGCATCAGGGAACAAGGCATAATTTGTCAGACAGGTTTATCTTCCAAGGATCTTGACTTTACAACACAGATCCAAAAGTGCTGTAGCCAGGCTCAAGGCACAGAGTACTCCACCTATTTGCTATTCATGCAACAAAGGGAATGAAAGTAATGATGTTATACACAAACTATTTATCTGCTACAAAAAACTGAAAACTAAGAAATGTACCCAGTTCTAAAAATCATCGTTTGTCAGTTGTGGTAAAATGGGCTGCTACATAATACTAGGATCAAAATAAATTATTAGTAGATGACAAGGGAGAAGTTACAGAAATGGGTTAGTACTAGGAAACTAGTAAGTAAAACCAACTACAAAAAATAACAACTCTAAGTCAAAGAGAGCTTAGAAACTGGAAAAGGCTATCTTCAAACTATGAAAACAGATGTAGAACATAAGCCACATAGGGTGAGTTCATCATATAAAAAATGTGTGAAGACTTAAATAAGAAAATAAGAAACTGCAAGAAATTAAGTCAACATAAATTAGAACTTCTTTACCATTCTACAGAGATTTAATAAATAGTACTTTTTATGGAAAATATGATAAAAGAAAATCAAAAAGAGCATGAATCAGGTAGTGATGAAAGTGTGACAGTCAAATCTGGATTGAGTGACAAAAAATTTAGTGAAAACAGGAAGTGGTAAATTTTGAGCTAAAGCTATCCCTGTGCATAACATGAAGGCATACAGGGGGAGTGAAGATATAGCTATTCTTAGGCAGCTTTTACACAGGCTACTCAGTGGCTGGACATGCAGTTGCTAGTGACTGCTAGGTCCTTGGATCTTAAAGAAGTCTTCACACACACATGACATAACAGGCTGAGTGACATCCACTGTACTCCCCATCTGTAACTGTGCAAGTGCAGTAACATGCAGTTTTTTGTGAGCATTCACATGAGGCACAGCTAAGCCCAAAATGAATACAAACAGTGTGTGTGGTGCAGAGATTCAATGTAGAAATACAGGCAGGACATGTTACGTGACAGCTACACATACGCTGCCAAGCCACTTGGGTGTTTATGGTTGGAATAATAGTACTTTCCCTCCCAGTGGTCCCTGTCAAAGCAGCCTTAACCTCAGCACTACAAGAAGTAGTAAAGTTTGGGATAAAATAACAAACTCAGAATAATATAAATATTGAGCAGAAAAGTTTCAATTCCTATTTTTCAACTTTGAAATAAATTATATTCCACTGAAGAAGTAAAGGTTAAATAAAATAAGAAATGTAATGATTGGGATGTTAAACAGAGAAGATAAAAAAATACCCAAAAATTTACAGAGAAACAATGATATAGACTATACTTAACACATTCTACAAAATATATTCAAAACTTTAAAACAAAAGACTAGAAAAATACTCCTAAAAATTTCATGTGTGAAGCCAGACACTGTCCCAGTAGTTTGTTTAAATTATGATGACTAAAAATTAAGAGAATACAACCTAGGCACACATTATTCTTCAATTATGAAAGGAAATTTAATAGCTTACCAAGACCGATCCTACTGAGAGGTAGGAAACTGTATTCTGTATCACTTCACATCATGCACAAATTCTTACTTGCTATATTTCTGGATATTTTGAGGGTGACAGTGTCTCCAGAACTCTGCAACAGAGCTATTGCTTCTGAAAGAGGTTTCCCCCTTAGAGATTCTCCATTGATTGCCAATAGTCGGTCTCCCACATGCAGTGCCCCTGTCTGTTCAGCCAGGCCCCCTGAAATTAATAAGTACACCTTCACTTTTCTGTTAACAATCTGACCCTACAAATCACCAATTGCCAGTTTTGATTCTCTTTTAAAACACATTAATTTTTAAATAAATTTATATGTGCCTCAGTGCATTTCAAAGGAAGAACTTGTCTTCAGCAACAAGTATCATTCTGCAGGCCCATTTCTAATTCTTAAAGTTTTCCATTTTCTCCAGCAACTCAACTTGTCACTTTGAAGGGCGTTTAATTACATTTTCCATACATGATTTATTTTTGACCTATTTATGTGATTATTACCTGCAGTTACATGCTTAAAAGCAACATACTGAATGTACGCTCCCCATAAATTATATGGCCCATAGGTTCTAACAAATAAAGTTACGCAGAACATAGAACATAATACTTGCGTTGGGCAAGAATCAGTTGCAATATAAAACACTGAAGTTGTACCTGGTGTAAGACCTGATATTGTTATTGGTTCATACGGCTCTTCTGAACCAGCAATTGTTATCCCAAGAGGACCACCATGCCGTGGAAGTTCTACAGTGTATACTACACTGTGGCTGTCTGGAACATCTACAATTACATCAATTTACATCTTATTACAAATTATTATACCAAATTAAAAATACATACACTCTAATTTACAATATTAGTTTGTCAAAGATTACAGCAGGGAACCCATACCAAATATGATTGATATTAATTAACCTTCTCACTCATTGGTTTGTGGACACAGTAGTTGAATCAAGTGCAGCTAAGATGAATTGAGTACACCTCATGAAGATGCTACAAACACAGACCCACTTTATACACCTCTGTCACACTGCAAGAGCCTAAATAAGGTGACTGCAGCTGAGGGTCTACTTTCCACCACTCTGGTGAGACTGACTTGATTCAACTTGGCAATGCCCACAACCTTACTGTTGACTTAACTGCAAATCTGTTTGGATCAGATGGTGATTTATGCAACTAGTGCTTCCTTTTCTCCTAACTTTTCTGCCCCTCCTTCTATGTACTTTGAGATTTAAGGCAATTTTCACCTGGGAACGTATCATTCTTCTGTATCCTGAGCGTAACAATATCTGAAGACCCCTGCAAAATTTGTTGAGTATCCTCCAGGGAACACTGATCCAATCTGAGGCTATCGATGGCCAGTAACTTGTCTCCAGGTTGAAGAGTCCCTGTCCGATGAGCTACAGAACCACGCCGGATGTCAGAGATCACAAGAGGTTCTCCTGACAGGCGTGACTTTGAAGCTGCCAAAACAAGAAAAAATTAAATTGTTCTTGTAACCTAATAAGAACTTGAATATTATTGACCTATCAATTGAAAATCAAAGAAAGCATCAGCCTACATGTATGGAACAAACAAATCATATCTGAAGACTTTTAAACAAATGACAATAAAACAGCAACTGCAGCAGCAGCACTCTGAAAATACTATCACTCTTATGACAGCAATGTTACAATGTGTAGCAGGAAAATGCAGCCTTTCCCATTCAATTACAGATCACAAATTAAGACCCTAGCCAATAACCAGCAACTCTACGAAACAGGTCTCTATACTCTTACCATTCAGTTAAGATTTGTACTTGCATGAAGAACAGAAATACACAACTTACCCATACTACTGACTGTAAAAACATAATTCACCTGATAACTAAGCCTCTCAGAATATCTACACGTATGATAGCTTTACTGACCATTCATTTTTCTCTTAATGCATTTGGATTTAATATAAATAGATTAAAAAGAATCTGTTTTGTTATGATTATAAGCATTTGGCTAATGACAAGATTACAAAAACAGCAGTAACCTTTCCTACGAAGATGTGTATTTATATGTACATGAAACAACAGATATCTATAATACAGTGACCAAATTGACCCACGTGTTTGAGATCACACAAAAATTAAAATGATAGTATAAAAAGTGTTCTTTCCAAAGTTTTATGTTTATTATTGCATACCTGTTATTGTGATACCAAGCCCATGGCCTCTTCTTGCCAGTTTTACAGAAAAGATACCACTAGATGGAACAACTGCATCAGCAACATCAAACTCGACATGGAGTGTCAGCAAAGCTCCACTATCACAGTCCTCAGCACACAGTAAGAGTTGTGTCACTTCATCTGCATTCAGACCGTCTAATGCTACTGACTTGTGGTTTACTGCTACAATCCGATCACCAACTTGAAGACAACCACATCTAATAAAGTAAAAAAAAAAAAAAAAAAAATCTAAAGCTAATTCAAAACCAATCGGTCATCCAAAAATTACTAAGCTGCCTAACTTTCACTACCAACTGTAGTACTTAAGAAGTATAATAATATAGTAGAAAACTGCTGAATTTTAATCCATCTGTTCTCTAAACTGGAAAGGGTGACACCATCAACATTCACTACAGACCAGGATAATTCTACAAAGTAAACTTATTGCTACACACAAACTTAGGCCAGTACAAAGTCTCCTTATCATACCTATCAGCTGGTCCTCCAGGATCAATACTATTGATAATGAGAGTAGGAAGACTGGGGTCTGGACTCACTACAGACAGTCCATAACCGTGATGATCAGGCTGTAGAGTGATGTGGAGGGTCTCACTGTGGCATAACACCCCACCTGTGTAGCTCCCAGGAAGAGACACTGTGGGCAATACAAAACATATGGCAATTAGACACACCTTAAGATGTTTTTGTAATACAGTACACCAATCAAGGCAGTAGTAATACATTTAAAATACAACCAGATATATTTGGCCTGCAAGGCACAGGAAAATTTGAGACAGTATAGTAGTACATGCATGCATACACACATATGAGACCTCACATTCATCAGTTCTTAGCTCAAAATGGCAAAGTGACAAAGGATATAAAGGAAGTAGTAGTAGTAGTAGTATTAGTGGCAGTGGTGGTGTAATTAATGATCCCAGAAGTGTGGTAAATACTGAGATCTTCATTAATGTTCTTCACTACTTTAAAGTGTTCTCTAATTTAATGTTCAATTTCAATAATATCAGCATTAGACTGCCTCCATTTAAGATCTCCCTCAGTTTAGTGTTCAAATTCACTGCTCTGCAAATAAATCTTGAATGGCAGTTTCAATACACATTTCTTTTAATTTCACACAATAGAAGCTTTATTAACCCTATGGGCCAAGGTCAGTGTACTGATCATGATGGACATTCTTGACCAGGCTTACAGTAAAAAAATACACCAATAGGATAGAAAATAAAGAGTTAATTGAGAACATGTCTATTTAATAAGCCAAAATGAGCATGTTCCTTCACACATTTTAATTGATATTGTCAACAGATCCAGTTTCTGAAACACTGTACACATTTTCTATATATATATATATATATATATATATACACACACACACACACACATATATATTACTTAAACATTGTGTGATGGGCAAAGTCCAAAAACTGAGCAGTTTTAAAAGTGTTCTGGATTCCAGCATCTTTCCATAGGAGATGAGGAGAACAAATAAACACCTGCTAGGGTACTTGGATCTGAATTCCAAGCAGTCACTTCTCCAACAATACTGTCACACATTTGCTAACTAATCTCCATCTGTCATTAAGTGCTTCACCCATCCATGTGTTTAGTCCAATACCTGTATCATGACAGCTGCTGCTGTTACTGTCTGTTGTGCCCAATCTATTGAGCCGTGGATGATGATGGTGATTATGTTGTCTGCTACGATGATGACGTGAATTCAGCGTGCTGAAACCTGATGGACTTGGGCTGGGAGAATGGAGGCCTAATGTTTTGCACTTTGGCCCAAGGAAACCTTCAAGGCAAGGGATACAACTTTATCAAGCAAGGCAGTGCTTTGGAATATATGCCAAACCAAACACTGCACTTCAAATTACAGCTATTTTTTTCCAGTGTCCTGAAAGGTCTTTTTATATCACAGCACACACTTCAACAGACAACAGCACATTAAAATTGCTGTCTTCTGGCTTGTGGCACCATGTAGTTTGGTACAGCAGCATCAACCTTTTAGAATAATCCACTGTCTCAACTTTCTGTAATGGTATCGACAGGTTTGTCTGAGACACTTGCACCCATCTGCCAAACTACAGGATATCACATCACAGAAGATCATAACTTGTTACTCCTTGTGTGAACCTCACATCTCACAACAGCGTATTACATCTGCAGTGGGAAAAATTTTGAGACAGGCCAGGTGCAACTAACCAGATGTCAAGTGTTTCATATGTGGATGTGCTTCATTTAGAAACTCTAAGAATGGGAGAATTTTAGACGTTTTTACATCGTAAAATTTGAATGGTATTCTACATATCAAAATTTATTATGGATTATAACACATTAGCAGCATAATAAACAGCAATGCATGACTGCAAAATACAATACACTGTAGTGAGATCACATAAGGGAAGAGAGTTCTGATTTATAGTTACAACATTTTCTTGCAATTTCTTTTAACAAAACCCACTTTCGTATAGGTAACAAGGTTAATTCTTTCACCATAAATTACTCAATCACTACTCACAATATAGGCTCATGGTCCTCAGTAAATGTTAAGAAATTTTAGTGAGCATCTACAGTTTATTCTTCATTACATATCGCATTGGACTATGGTAATTTGATTGGAAATATCTAAAACTCGATGCACTTATTAATAGACATCTGCAAATACCTGTTTAATTCCACTTATTTGTGATTTATTTAATGATGCTATTAGTAAATCAGTCTATACAGTGCCAAATGGCATCATGATTGATGAATAATGAAATGGAAAGAATGTGGAAATGAGCAGCTGTGGCCTAATTTCCAGTACTACCCTGAATTTTGCCTGAAGTGACTGGGAAAAACCACAGAAAAATCCTAGTCTGGACTGCCAGTATCTGGTTTTGAACCTGGGACATTCTGAATACCAAGCAAGAGTTTTGCATTTGCCTCAATAAAACAGTGTTTGTTTACTGTCATATTCAGAATGGCAGCTACATAACATAAAAAGTTTTTATTAATCTGAACATCCTGTGACATAAGCAGGCTCAGGACAGTGATAACAGAAATGCATTGTAAGACACATATGGGGTAATAAAAAAAGTATTATCACATATGTCTATTTTGTTACGACTGCATGTACGCTGTTAAAATCTACACTGATTTGGACATCTCACTGATTTACTCAAAGCTCATGATCATGTTAAAGTAGCTAACTAGCCAGAATAATCAGATAGCAATGTGTAATGGCATTTATTTTTTAAAATTTTAATATAAATACAAACTTTAGTAGCTAAATGCATTAGGAAGACAGCTACCTGATGATTGCCAGATTTAGTTGACACATGTCAGCATTTTGGTAATAAACTGCTAATTTATGTAAATATGGTTGTACTCTGGTGGCTGCGGTTAGCATTTGTCACTAGTCTGCCATTAAAACACAAGCTGCTGAGTGTGGTTCACTGACCACTCTGCCCTACCTCTGCCACGAACACTGTTTTCAGACAGCCTCCAGCCACAGTTTAACTGTGACAGTGGTAGAATCTCCAGTGTGATTTTAGGACTGTTGATGTTCCTGAGCAGCTGCATTACTTCCACAGCAGTTGTGGTCACTCCATCCACACGTGTCTCATTCACTGCCAAAATCTGATCACCCACATGTAGAGCACCGCACCTATAGTGAACAAGTGTTCAAGTACACTGTATCAAGTGTTTTTATTTCCACAAAGCAAACAAACACTGATTTGATGGTGTATGAGAACAAAGTGCTGAGGAGAATATTTCGATCTAAGTACAAACAAGCAACAGGGTGACATACAAAAACTGCTTAATGAGAACATTCACAATTTGTGCTCTTTGTGTAGTGTCAGAATGTTAAATCAAAGACAATGGAATTAGTGGAGCATAGGCAAGGGACTTACATGCACAAAAAAGTTTCATGAGAATGTCTCATACAAAAACAATTACTTGGGAGCCATATGCACAGATGAAAAGATGATATCAAAATGGTTCTTAAAAAAGTAGTCAGTGCAGAGACAAAGCTAGGAGCTGGACAACAAATACATGAGCGTTTAGTTCCTGGCTAACACAATGGGTACTTTTCTTCTTCAAAGCATCCAGAAAAGTTCTGGGGCACACCCAGCCTCCTATGCAATAGGTACTGAGAGTTCTTTCCAGGGAGCAGCGCAGCTGAAGCATGAAGCTAACCACTTACCCCCACCTAGGGCCAAGAATATGAAAGAGAGGAGTTATATATCCACATCTGCATATACCTTCATGGCTTACACAGAAACAATTTTACCCTCACAGTTTACCTTAGAGAAACAGGGTGCTAGGGTGTGAATTTTCCCCACATGGTGTATTTATTGGTTTTGTATGATTCTCAGAATAAACAATTGTAACTGGAGATTCAGTGTGTTTTCTGATGTGGAAACTAAATTATTAAATACTTACATAAATATGAGGCTTCAAATGGTTTAGTCAGTTCATATGAAAGTCATAAAATAAAATTTTATTTATCATTCTAAATTAAATCAAGTTACAGGTATTTTACACATTCTCACACAGGTGACCCTCACCTTTCTGCTATGCTAGCAGGCTTGATGCTCTCTATAATGATGATAGATGCAGCCTCGCCTTCTTGACGTGAGGTGGCACTGGCCAGAGTGATACCAAGTTCCTTAACAGGCGGCCGTTCAATCTCCACCAATAGTGGACCAGTTGCTTGACGAACAGACTCCAGCAAGCTCACATCATATTCAATTGTTAGCACTGTGAACTTGGAGTCTGTGTGGTTGAGAGCACTTTGAGCATCTGCTAATGTAGCACAATGTAGAGATTGACCATCTACTGCTACTAGACGGTCACCACTCTTCAAGGAACCTTCCCTACAAGAATGCAATCACATATTATCAAAGTCAAACATCAAAAAAGAAAACCCATCATAAGTGCTTAAGACAAAAGTACTTTGCACTGTTGCAGTTTTCTAATGCCAAAGAAGGTATATTATGAAAACCCAGCATCGAAACCTACCAAACAAAGAAACAAGAGTTAAATATCCTCATCATTTATGTAATGTATTCTCACTGTCTTCAACAAAGTATGCTGCATTAGTTTTAACATCAGCCGTGTATGATATTCCTAGCTGATGTACAATATAACATGTCACCATATAAATTGCACATGTTATTTTATAATGATTTATCAGTTATTTTAAAAGAAACTATTATTATATAACATTCACAAGTCGAAAGATTTGAGATTCTAATAATAGTACTGATGAAGATGTTCTGGGACATGATGCCATGTAGATTGTCTCTATTTGGCCTACCCTGAGGGTGTAGGCAAAATAGTGCTCTCAAACACTGTGGCATATACACCAATCTACATGCAGTCATTTTCCAGAAGACTGGACTCTTTTATAGAATGTTCATTTTACCAAGTCCATGAGAATGGCAGCTTTACAGCAAAGGAAGTCTGCATCTGCCAGAAATTTAGAGCACTTCAAGACTCTTCCATGAAAGACAGTCATAAGTTTGAATTGCAGGGGCAACATGAACACTGAATTCCTGGTGGACACAGTATTCTGATGTGATAAAGCTCCCATGACAGCTGTCATGTTGGGACACAATAAAATGGACACCTATATTTCAAAGTTGTTGCTGTCTATTTTTTGTACAAGAAATAGTATAACTCAAAGCATTACAATTTTAGTACATATTATCAGATAAAACGTCTGAGTCACATAGAGAATGTGCATGACAATATACTCTGAATTGTACCAATTGTGTTTACACCTCACAAGCCTGCACAGCTGCCAAGTATTCTTAATGTTACAGATTCAGAAAATGTTGAGATGAGACAGTCCCCACCAGCATCACAATTTTAAAAATGAATTTGATTAAAACTGATCAATTAACATCTGCACATAAATAAAGGGATGGACAGGCAAGTGCAATTTGCTAATGGGTTCTGAAAAAGGATCTAAGAAAATACTAATGTGATGTTACATATTAGAATGGCATGAGGCTAAGTCCGTTGCTGTTATGGCATAAACCAGCCTTGAAGGAAGAGGAAAATGATATATGTAAGTATATTCCATTACTGGAATGATGATTGGCAGGGAAAAACCAAAGTGTTAAAAGTGTTAAAAGAAAAAATCGACCTCACACAGGCTGCCTTGAGATTGAACCTGGGCATCCAAAGTAAATTGTAAATACCTACCTCAGTGATGTTATGGCCAACCCTAAAGAGACTGACAATAGTGTAAATCTAAAGAAGAACACAAGGGGATATAGATGGGCTCCCATGTGTACCATTCATGACTACAAACAAAACTGTTCTAGCCTTACCAGATTGTTATACATGCAAATATTGAACTACCATCAGTCACAAACAAGACAGGCAATGTACTTACAACATGACACTGGGGCACCTACATGCAACCACTGTTGCAGGGGAAAAGCAATAACAACTAGATATTCTGAGTGTGTGTTTGAATCCTATGGTATCCAGCATGCAATGCACATGTGCCATATTGTCATCTGAGGCCTGCCTGACTCTACAACTTACCTTACATGTTATCTCTTCAAAAGCACAATTTTCAAAAAAAACGTTATTGAACATAAAATGTGTGTTTTGATTTTCTCTACCATTTTTGTGTGAAACATTTCTCATTCTAAGAAATGCGTGAGATGTGACCATAAATGTATAGAGGTCTTCACATAAAGTACCCATTATTCTTGTGAGATTTTAATGAAACTTGAATTTTCTTGATAGATTTTTTAAAAATACTCAAATATCAAATTTCATGAAAATCCATCCTATGAGATGAGTTGTTCCATGCAGACAGACAGATGGGCAGACATGATGAAGCTAACAGTAGCATTTTGCAATTTTGCAAACGTGCCTAAAAATGTATGTTATGAACTGATTCATTTATCCATCCATTTTTAGCAAGACAGAAAATCCAAAAGGATGACAATAAATAAAAATGTAATGCTGAGAATTTCAAGTACAACACTGTATTCAATAGACTGGTGTACTTCCAACAGGAAACCAAGACAACACAGCTAATGGTGGATGCAAATACACAAACTAATTCACAGACTCACCTGTCTGCAGGTCCGCCAGGACGAACGTAAGTTATCACAAGAGGCCGTGACAGGAGAGGGTCTGGATGAGCTCCTCCTCGCAGGGTGAAGCCCAGACTACCTGCTTCTCGTTCTAATGTCACGTGTGTTACTTTTGGGCACACACATAATGAGCTTTGTGATGCTAAGATAAACAAAAAATACAATTTATACATTTCTTTTGAGCAGGTTACAAATAGCAACCAGATTCATATTTGGGATCACAGGCTATTCTAAGCGTGAAAACAGGCTCTTGTCACCTGCATATTTCAACATCCCACTAGGTAAACACTGGAACAATATCAACAGGGCATGTCCAATCCTACCAAATCTCCCTAATTAATAATTCATAGTAATTGTCCCATTAAAATAACAAACATATCCACAGGTATTCCTCAGCAGAAATGATCAGTTACAAAATTGTAATACAAATGTATGAACAGCAGTTAGAAAGTAATGACTCCTAGTCTTGACTTACTTACTTACCTACTTACTTACTTAGTGTTATATGAAAGTGGCTGTCATGTCAATTAAAAACCAGACATATAACACTAATTTAGCTCAGTTACAATTAACCTGACAGATAGGAGTGCTAAATTAGTAAATGTTGGACTTACACCTGTGATTGAGACAATGAATGGTGACTGAATTCTTGGTTGCTAAAGGTGAAGAAACATCTCACATATATAAATAGTTGTAACAGGTGAAAGACAATGCAGTTGTGATGGAACCATTCAGCAGTGAGTGAAAGCTATTAATCAGGTAGAAATTGGAGAACAACATCTGCATGACAAAATGGAGTTTGTCTCTACTGCAGTGATGTCAGCAAGAAATCCACAAAAATCATTTTTCTCATTCCAAAAACTGATAGCATTATATATTCACATGGGTAACATTCTCTTAATTTCTACTTTCCTGATGAACTTGTGTAATGCTATTCTATTTACTAATTCTTGGACTCTGGTCCAAAAATATAAACCCACATCTCATCCCCTATGACCAAATGTGACAAGACTGTCTCACCTTCCATCCTGTATTGTTGCATGAAAATGGTTCTGATACCTTTTCTTGCATTTGTGTGCATCAGTCAACATTCATGGCACCCAACATGTCAGACCTTGGTAAGGATGTCAGTAAACATTATAACACAGCCCCTCCCAGCAGACAACATGCTTATCAAACATGTTTGACTGGCCACACAACACAGAATGATATTTGTACCTGCAATTGTTACACCACACACCTTTTGTAATTGTCTGGGTATGCAAATTGGTTCATCACTTTCAGCAACCAAGAAATCACACACCAGCCACTGTTTCAAAAAGTCATGTTCTGCCACTTTCTAATCTAGTGATATCATAGTACCATTTCATTCAATACATAGTCTATCTTACGACAGGTCCATAGCCTTTTCCAAAGTGAGTTCTCCCATGAGGACAATCTTAGAGGTTCCTCTTTGAATTTCCAGTATCTTCTCATTTCCATTAGGTTGGCCTACGTCTTCTTCCTCATCTTCCCATCACTTCTCTTCGTCCGTCTGTCTTCCCTATTAGAATCTATTGGATTAAAATGTAAATAGCTAAACTGATGTTGACTGACTGGATATTATGACTGTGAGATTGCCACTTGCATATAGTAAAAACAAAGGAAGAAAAGAATAGGCAGAATTACTTCTGCTTGTCCTTCACTTTTGATTACAATTTTCCAACATATTTTTGTACAAATTTCAGCTTTGTTTCATAAAAGGTATGATGTAAGGGGATTTCACAGCAACTATGATTAAGATGACAGTCTTCTGGGATTTGAAACAACACTCTTAATTACCAACATTGCAGGGGCATTTATCCCTTCATCATCAATAATTATGTCAGCATTGGAACTGCCAGGATTTTACTTTAGGCGGCAGTCAAAAAATCTTCTTACATACTTATGTTGAAATCATTATATAATATTTTTACAAATTATTCAGCCACTGTGGCTTTCTAAACTGTAACACAGAAAAGCGTGGCTTGCCTCTATGCTGATGTCTACATGCATGAGTTTCTTTGCAGCCTCCTATTAACAGCAATGTTAACAGATTCTTAACCTCTGGCACATTGGAAATTTCAGCTGATGGGCACCATATTTAACACACACAAACTAACAATACACACTTTTTTCTAATTACAGCATGTCTTAAGCTGAAAGCTAACTTTTCCTCGTCCCCAGTGCGGTGAGCAAGACTTACGGAAATTGGGTAGAGGGTACTCCAGCTCCAGAACAGCTCTGTCCTCTACCCCTCGGAGCAGACTCACGATCTCATCGTGCTTGAGCCGACTTGTGCTGATACCATTCACGGCTGTGACACGATCGCCTGCACATAGCGCATCACAGCGCTGTGCAACACTGCCAGGACGTAAGCTGGTGATGCTAGGACACAGGCCCTTGTCCACTCCACCTGAAAACCAATAGGTCACACTCTTGCTGCTTAATTTTAGGGTTTGGCTGTAATGTTCAGGAGCTTCAAAGAATCGAATCACTGGGCCTTCCACACAGATTTCATTTACAGAATGATTTAACAACACAGACCACGGAAAAATGGTCCATGGATGATAGCTGTCAAAGATTCTCTCTTTCTAGTTAAAAAAAAAACAGTAAATTACCACCGTCAATACAACTTCATTATCGATAAAATATCTTGTCAGTCACTTTGGCAACACGTTTCGACGTTGAATCGTAATCACCAAGGGAATCTGAGGGTATAAAAATACACAATATAAGACTTTATAAAGATGAATATACTTGTGTCTATTTTTATGGAGTGAGCTCTCATCACTTACAAGGTATTGTATTGCAGACTTAATTAATGTCTTAATCAATGACGATAGACACATAACATCTAGATTTATAATTTAGTTTTAAGTTTTACATTTTTATGGTCTCAGATTAGTCCAACAGTGACGATTCAACGTCGAAGCATGCTGCTAAAGTCACTGACGTGTTATTTTATCTACAATAAAATTGTACTGACGGTGGTAAGTACTGTTTCTTTATTATTCTGTAAAATGCATGGGATGCCAAACATAAAAAATCCCCCTTTCAACTTACTGCCGTATGTCCTCCCAGATTTCACTGCAGTCCAAAGTGCTTGCTAATAGCGTAGATTATCCGTTGTTATGAATACCAATATTACTGGGAACAGAACTGCTGAAGGGGAAAACGGGCAAGTATGGTGGCGGACGAAGCGTCACAGCATGTGGAAAATGCTAAAGGGCCGACCCAAAGGACGTCTTTCCGTGATTTCAGTACATGTTTTGTCTTTGACTCGTCTGTTTGATTTCGGACAAGTTCGTCGTGTTTCTGGCAATAACAGTAAATACAGATATGTGTTTGCTTCAGTCCGTCATCATCTCTCCCAGCTTCAGACACTATAACGTACAGTAATTACGAAAATGGAAATTTCGATTCGCTCAAAAAATAAACAAAACAAGAAAGTCCCTGCAAACCGTGCATCAGAAGGCGAAGAGTCTCAAACATCCCGGTGCTCTACTAACAACAACCTGGTAATTAAGATTCCCAACCACAATTCCGATAAGCAATTTAAACCGTTTCACATTCTACCTTCCAATGAAGTTTCTAGGCCCTCTTGTGGCACACAATTCCCCTATAACATCTTTAACAACTTATTATACAAAATTACACCTAACAATTTTCAGCTGTGATAGGAAACACCCAGTGCCCAAAACGCATCAGAACGCTGATACCTGAATATTGCACCTTATGCTTCTAACATTTTGGTAGTAATTGCTTGTTCAGAGGCGGTACTCTCCCCTATGGAGACACTGATCTGTAGGGCTAAAACCATTCAGAGTTTAACACTTTCTTCATCTCCATGAACAGCAATGGCCGTCCTGGAGTGTGTTGGACTATTGTTTCGGAAAAGCAGGATTTGCGTTCACAGACTTTCAAACAGTTACAGTTTGCCTTCCTTTCGAGGAAAATCCCTCTTAAAGTGTTCAACGGTCCTAGGAGTTTGTGTACTGAGGGCAAAGATCTTAAAGCAAACACAGCATATATAGTAAATAAATATGTCTTAATTTCCTATAATGTATGTTTCAAGGAAGACTTGATTTCTCTGCGAATGTGAATACCTACTTTCTCATTATTTCCATGTAATTCGCAATTTTAGGGTATAAATTCAAAGCATACAGTTCTCTGCATACAGGAGATCTGTTCATGATATCAAATCCAGAATGGTTGATCCGATTAAAGATCTTTCGTAAGCAAACATCGCCTCCAACACATCCACTTCCATCCCTCTTCGGATCTCATACTTTTGTCTTTTAATTACAATCATGCGAACTCGAAATTTATTACAACTACCACATGAGTGAGATAAAAGCAACATAAATTTCTGGGACCAATTGAAAACTAAATTTGGAGCCCTCACTCCTCATAGTCTTGAATGAAAAGTGGACGTAGAGCATAGTAAGAAATTACATAGAAGAGGTATGACACAGAATCTGAAAAAAGGGCCAGCGTTATCAGGGTCATCCATAATGTAGAGTCCCACGCTGTCGCATAAACTGCGATAAACTCAAACCGCCCTAGATTCAGGACAAAATGTGGATTTTTCAAACTATCTGCCGATAGCGTACTGTGCTGCTTTGTAATTACGTCTAGCAGTGCAGAATGGAACAGAAAGCTTTGAGCAAGCTGTCAGTCCACTATCTGATCAGTTGACATTACTGTAGTACGTTAGATAGAACACTGCAGCAGCTGAAGTATAAATAAGTTGAATCCCAGCTAGTCACACTGTACAGTTCAATAATGAAATTACACAAATATTACACACACATGCAATCTTCGCCCGAAGTTCCACGAATAAAGATAAAACTTGGCTCGTAGTAGCTAATAAACCTCCACATGTTAGACAGAATACTTTTCTGTGAGCCATCTCTCTGGTACACACTTCTGAAGAGACAATAATTTTTTAAAGAAACTAGTGCGAATTTATGACTTGCATCTAAAGTAGACATTACCCTCTTTAAACTTCAATGCAGCTTTTTGTTGGTAAATTCGTGTCAATGCACGTTGCTGTGGGTTACAGCAATGTGAGGAGATTTTGTTTTCAACAGGCTCTCTAATTGTGGTTTGTTCCTAAGCACTGATGTTGCTACTAGTGAAGAAATGTCATCAGATTCATCCTCCAAGCAGCACATTGATAATTTACAATAAGAAAATCATGAACAACGTTGAACACAACCAATGCGTTTGTCCTTGCTGCAGGAGGTTTGCAGAAAGGGATTCTTCTTTGAATGAACCAATGTTATCGCACACAAATCAGCAGCTGACTGCAGTGAGTCGCTTCAGTGGTTTCATCCAAATACAATGTTGGATAGGCACGTGCTTCACATCTCCCCGTCAACTCTTTTAAGAATATATGAAGATATCTTAAAGTCATTAATCGCACATGAAAGTTGTATTTCTGCAATATTCTGTCCATGGTTTTTTTTGCAAACATCAGCTTTATCATTTCTATGGAACCAGGATTGATCAAGGTTTATCCAGCCGTGTATTACGTCTTGTGATAGGCAGTTAAATAATTCACCGGCTAAGATAATCCCAGGTCAGATATTTTAGTTGAAAACATCATCTTCGGTAAAGAACAACACGAATCAAACCGAGCGTTCCTTTACTCGAAATCACAAATACCATCTTCAGTATTTTCAGGATGAATTTTATTCCATTTGTTTACGTAGCTGCGCACGTTTCAAACAGCAATTTTTACACAGACAGCATCACATTTCTTGGTGTTGGAGTCCCCCTACGCCCACGGGTGAAAGTAAAATTAAATTCAGTGTAATTCTCAGCATACTTATCTTTCTCGGAGGACGTACTGAACAATTAATTAAACTGAGGGTATAATTAATTCTCACTATACCTTGTTTTGTTGCTGAGATGCAATGTTGCTGATTTCTGCAGTTCGCAACGTTGAACTAAATTATTTTGATTTCGATGGACTCCATAAGGCTCTCTGCGGAAAATCGTGAGAAAACAGGGGTTTTGTTCCACTTTTCGAAATATGAAGAATATTACCATTGGTATATTCTATATGTATACATTACTTTTCATCATATGAGGTAACATGATAAATATGCAGAATAGGGGAGCGGATTGCAGACCCCAAGCTTCCCGGAGAATGAGGATATTAACCACCCACCCCCATCTAGCGCCGAGGTTAAAGAAAGAGTATTCTCCCTCCGTGTCCTCATGGCATGGTTTAGGAAAAAACTTACCTTTTTTACCTTTTACACAGTAGGCTATACGTACTACAAGTGCTGTATATAAGTAAATTTCATCTGTGTATAATACAGGCTTCCATTCTGATTTCACATGTTACTTAAACTTATATTATCTTTCTACATAATTATAGACAATGGGGGTTTAAGACGTTAAATACTACACAAATATTGGTCAGGTAACGCATGTATAAATTATGACGGTATCTTTTTTCGCTGACAGTAAATTTGCTGTACTTACATTGTTCTTTGTCTCGCATGCTGTTAGAATATTCATTACATGTAAGCGACTTGTTGATTTTCGACGTTCTAATAACACACAGTGTATTCAAAAACTCCGTAATATGAAGCAAACATATAAGAAAACTACCGAAAAAAGGAGACACCAAATGAACGTATATCATTGCCCCAGACGGAGTAGCAAGAAACCTCCAAAACGGAGTAAAATACGTCTATTAACTTTATCGTTTGTACGTATGAATTGGAAAAGACGGCCGTCATTCAGAGTTCTACAGCGGAACATCTTGGTCCAGATCGCGGAACACCAACATTCAAGGAAGTACACTTCGGAAATTACTGAAGTGTATACGCGGGGCTTTCGGAAAGTGATGCCTCCACTCAAGTATTCCGCGCAAGTGGTGTGGCCTGAAGCGGTACTTGTTCCAACTTGTTCAGTGTGCCTTGAGCTTCAGTTTGCCATGCGGTAAGGCGTGGTAGATAGTGATTTGCGTTGTATTCTGTTCAAAATGTATCACTCGTTGTCAATCGTGTAGAAGCGCATCAAACAGCAAGCTGTTACTGAGTTCTTAAAGCACAAAAATGAAACTACTATCGAAATTCATCGGCGATTATTAGCTTTCTAGGGTGAAGATACAGTGGACGTAAGTACTGCGCGTCGTTCGGTGAGGAAATCAAGGGACTCTGGCGGAAATTTAGACCTGAACGACTAGCAGTGGTCTGGAAAGCCAGTCATTGCACCCCACGACTTGAACGTGGAGGAAATGACGACGATGACGAGGACGATACACGAAGAATTTGTCCACGAAAATCGACGAATTTCTCAGAGATCCATAGCAGAAAAGTTTAACACTGGTATAGGTAGTATAAATGTGAATATTGCACGTTTGTTTAACATGAAAAAGTGTGATCGACTGTATTGTGTCTCAGTATTCTCAGTAACTTAATGGGCTTTAACTTTACCAACTGAGGCCTACATGTTACATGTATTAAGGAACGGGACTAACCAGGGTACCGTACATGCAGCAAGCCACATAAAATGTCATCTGGTTCGTATGCAAGTGTCAGGCACTGCCAGGCAATTTGCGTTGTCATCAGACTGGTAACCAGACAGGCATGCTTTGGCATGCCCGAAAGAACTGGAATTATCTACACAGCATTTCCCAGTTGCTTTGTGTGAAGAATGTGCATGATTATAGACGGTGTATTTCGGGAAATGTGTTCAATAATACATTTCAAGTTTCTAACACCTTCCAAGGCTCCTTATGGGCTCCAGCGTAAGAACACACGAGTCAGTGGATCTAATATAGAGCCTCTTGTTTAATTCTTATCCAGAATGATCACATTTGGTTCATAGATATATAACATTTAAACGTATAATAAATACTTTCGTCATCACCACTTTCATCGGCCAGTGTACTGGGAGCAACAAGTTCAGGAATAAAAGCAGTTATGAAGAGTTTGCTATTACAGCCTCCAGATTTTCAATATTCATGAATGCCTTCCTTTGATATTATATCATGATCAACATAAAAAAGTCGCAAGAGGGTACAAGCAGACAAGCACAAGGAACGCATGACCATAAAGCTTCTCCTTCACTTCAAAAACAAGGTTTAATAACTAAATTTATTATGTTTAAAAGGAAAGGGGAAAATTTGTTGCATTTCATAAAATCATACATTATACGATAAAAAAAAGCAATTTGTTTGTTGGACTTACGGAAAAAGTGTGTTGAGCATAAAATGTGTCCCCCCCCCCGTAACCTTCAATGTAAAGCATTCTTCGCTCCTATAAATTTAGCGAGTAACAAGCGAAATTCCTGCAGCAAAGCATTTCAGCCATAAATGCTCTCACTATTTGGACTTTCTCCCTCATCCGTGCTTCAAATAAAATTTAGACACCACGTTCCGGCGACAGGATCGGCTCCAGTCCTCAGGCAGAAGATCAAAAGAAACACCTACGCAGCCGGACTGATAGGCAAAGCTATTCATTCTCAAATCATAACCAGCCCACGTACCCTCACGTATCTACACATATACGCCTAAAATCTGGTAAAATAAATAGGAAATAGTACAATATTTTTACGATGACATTTATCATTTCTTCTGTAATTTAATCATACATTACGCCAGGGCTGAATAACATGAGGTCCACCGGCCGCATGCGGCCCTTGAGGAAAATACTTGTGGCCCTCAGTCATCTGAATAGCTTCAGTAATACAGCTTGATAAACACAACACAGCAGACCTACAGAACATAATATGGCAACTTCATTAGCAGAGAAAATTTTTATGAACTTTAACTCATCACTTTTAAGGCAACACACAGTAAACCAATCGCTTGTTGTGTTTTACCGAATTTAGTAAGGGTTACTACCTTGTCATTCAACCGTACTTGTAGCTAACGGATACCTTGTAAATAACGACATTCTACTTGCTTTAACACCCCCCCCCCCCCCCCCTCCCTTTTCTCTTTTTTCCCCTTTATTACCAAATGAGGGTTTGGGTTGGACATGTGGCATTAACAATTTGGGAGGGAACGAGGCTA
>Ga0123355_10004506_pt1 | contig 20274 bp, 9 predicted proteins | sample TergutEmb28metaG_3_FD_89872 | JGI IMG/M metagenome (GOLD analysis project Ga0123355, IMG submission 89872) | Embiratermes neotenicus P1 segment gut microbial communities from Petit-Saut dam, French Guiana - Emb289 P1 | ecosystem: Host-associated > Arthropoda: Insects > Digestive system > Gut ...
CAGCGGTGTGAGCGTTTGAAGTACTCTTCCCACTATCAAAAAAAAAAACCCCCCAACCCCCCCCCCCCCCCCCCAAAAAAAAAAAAAAAAAAACTTTCCCACGGCCCACACTTCTTCTGCAATGCCAATACAAACCTATCAAACAGTACATTCCTCTCTTATCACGGACACACACAGACCGGCTTTGTATATATATTAATCAAATTTACTTCCTAGGCGCGCAGGCCTGTCGCTGCAGCGGAATATTTCGGTCACGAAACGGCAATTTACCGTAACCCACAAAATTCGTCAAACGGAGATTGCCGAATTACTAAACAGTTACAAACCTTCCGTCAAAATGTTGAGTCCAAACAAAACAAAACAAAAAAAAAAGCTGTTTCTTATATTTTAGTTAAAGCGTAGCACGCTTAAGCGTCTTTAACTACTGACGATCGGTTGCAGTCTCCTGTAAAACTGTGAGTCGGTGGGTTAAGACTAACAGCTGTTTCACGAGCGATGTCAGCGAAGTGCACAGTAAAAGAGTTCGGCCGCATGAAATCTACGCGTTAACCTTATAAAGCCTACTGGTTACGTGATGCACCAACAGGTTTAACATTCAACAATTGTACGCTCTGCCCACATTGTGTTTGTGTGTTTTGTATTTATCTGAGAACAAATAGCGACTTGTGCCACTTACACCATAAACTGACTGGGTTTATAACCGAGACGAAAAGTGTTTACTGCGCGGTACGAACTGGATCTTTAAATAAAGCGTTACAGCGTTAACTCACCAATATCAATAACTAATGATTACCGCACGTGCAACCTGGTAGTGTGATCCCTACGATTTTTTTTTTGTTTTTTCCCAGAATATCTTATTTCTTTAAACGGAACAATGGAAGGTTTATGACAACCATGCAGTTTGTGCGTAGTGTTCATCTCAATTTCTGGGCCACCTACGGAATTATCGCGGAACTAATGTAGGTATTAGACATTACCCCATTGTCAACTGGTAATAACGTGACTGGCACTAAGAAACAAAGCAGGTGGGAACGACACGCTATCTAAAGTTAAGGCAATCCCATTACAGGTCTGGACAGACCCTGAGGGTTCCAGGAGTTTGAAGCTCCCAGATTTCAAGATAAGTGGCACATGAGGATGATACGTTTGCCAGACCTGAGCCCTACGCACCGGCCTTTACCCCCAGGAAACATTCCTGGTACTCATTTCTGTTAGAGGCACACGATATCTAGACGCTGAAATTATAAATGAACTGTAGAAAAGTAAATAAGCTACGTTAAGAATACAAGTCACATGTATAAAATCTATATCTGACTTCAACTTTGATGGTGGTATACTAATGCACCACTGGAGTCAGAAATGTGAAATCTCGTTACAGAACATGAGCGTACCTGCATATGACACACAAAACGACATTTCTAAGTCACCACTGTATTACACACAAGTGACAGTGCATAACTCTGAGTTTAAATCCGACAAATTGAACACACAAGGAAATCATACTTGGGTAATAACTGCTTCGCAAAATAAATTAAAAAAAAAAACACTAGCAGCAGGTGGTCAATAATTTCGTTCGGAGTGTCAGCCGATTATGGCCGGGGAAAGTGCAAACACATCTGAAGTTGAAAGACACCTCTCTTCCCATTTTCATCGCATCTGCACGTTTTAGGACCAACCAAGCTCCCTGAATGCTAAAAATACTCAAACACAGTGACAATACACCTCACATATAAAAAGTGGGTATCTATACTAATAGAAATATGTAATTAAGAGTGGACTTATTAATTTTCAATCCTTTCTATTTTCACTGCACTGGTGGAATGGCGTGATTTGGTCCTGTCCAGAATATGATTAGCGGCTATATGGCAGAATACCTTTAGTCACTATTTTTATAATTATAAACCCAAAAATGTACAATATAGAAGTATAAGAACTATCTAATTTTAAAAATGTATACATAAAGACTTGTACTGGATTAGGTCCTCGCGTGCCGTAATGACAGGCCCTATTAAAATTTTTATATGACTGCATTTGAACTGACGCGGCATGGCCTCGATGTAGCGTATTGTTTTATAAAACCCTTTTTTTTAACTCGGTTTGGAAATTTTAGGCCAGGACAAATTTAAGGTGGTGGTGGTGGTGGTGATGGTGGTGGAGAGATGTTTGTCTGCAGAGACTTGCTGTCTGACAAGCACACACCGTAGCGAGCCATACCAACTACGCCATCCCGGCCGTCCATTATGAACAGTACTGTCCTAATTATGAGACTGTCATTTTATGCTTTTTATATGGTTATCATTGCCATATTATTCACGTCAATAAGACACGTTCGAACCGACACAAACGAAACAGAAATCACACACACACAAATTCCACAGTAGTGTTGGATGGCATTATCTTGGACACATTGCACGAAGAAAAGACCAGTGCAAATTCCAGAAACATGTGGGATACGGGTTTTTTAAGAGATGGTTACACAACCCGTGTTTCACCAATAGGTATATCACGGGATATATACAGAGACTGAGTACAGATTTGTAACCAATGTACCAATGTCAACTAAAAACTATGAGACGATAAAAAGATTGAGTTTAAACAGGCAAAGCCTAGTGCCTTGAAGACTTTATGAAAGAAGTCCAAATCTTCTGTTAACTTATATACCTAAATTAATACACAACAACAAGAAGAAATAAGACAACTTATACCAACATGAAAAAGAGAAAAATAATTTAGCTTTGGGGGTTCTAGTCAGTATTGCAGTCGGTACGTTGTTTTGGAGTTATGGAATTTGATTGCACTTCTGTTGTTCTTGGAGTGAGCGGAGGACGTTTCTGAGGAAGCTTGTGACGCCGACGGTATTTATGTGATGCTTTAGAATCAAGAGGTGGGGGAAGAGTACGAAGTGCTGCTGGTCGTTCCCTTGAGAATAGGCTGCATTCTGTCATTAGGTGGTGGGATACGTTTCTGAAACGATTCTTTTCAGGCAGGAGTTTTCGACATCCAAGACGAGCGTCGAACCTTTCACAAAGGATTTCGTAATCTCAGGCTAGACATCGAAAATCGTCCAGCAGAAATACAGACAGATACTCTGGACACGCGGGAACACTCTACAATGTCGAGCAACTATAATGACTTCTCCCAAACAGCATACGTTTTTCATCCTTTTGCAACTTTCTTCCTACGAAATATTTTCCATACTTCAGGTAACTCTCTGGTACTCTTGCAGATTCGGGGCAGTGTAAAAGGACTGGATATTAAATGAGACTGGTTTCAGGAAAGAGCTTTATCAATGACAGTACTGTAACCACATAACATCCCTTTCAAAATCATTTCCATCAGAAGCCTCGCCGCTCAATACGAGCCTTCCATGTGTCGAATCACAGGGTGAAGTTGTGTCTGAACAACACTACCACTTCTCCAGACATCTTTCGTTAACAACTTACACGCTTCGGAGGCAGATCTGTTCAATTTCACAACACATCTGATGCGTACTCGTCCAGTTCATTCACCAAGCACGACTGCGGCAAGTTTAAATAAAACATTCCTATAAAATACTCTACACTAAGTCAACACAACGGGACGTGACTGGAGAAAGGATAAAAGTAACCAGTATGTTTTACTCTGGTAAACAACGCTGAAGGTGGGCTGTTGCAAACGTGGTGTCATTAACAGAAACAGCTGGCACACAGGTGATCAGGTTTTTTTCAGTTAAGAAAGTGTCTGACGATCACCTTAAATATGTAATTCTACTGGCGCGTACAAAAGCGCAGCCGACCACTAAACAAACTGCAAGCCTCAGAATAAATGACCTCTTTGAGGGCAATTTGAGCATCAAAGAAGTACATGAGTGGACAACGGAAGTACACATGTTTGTGTTATAATTTTCTGTTCCATATGTTTTAAACGCTAAAACCTTTTCATTCCTTAATGCTTCACGCACCAAGAACGCCGTGGCGTAAATTAAATCACGTCACTGTCAAGAATATGGGGCGGTGCTTTCGGTCGAATCCGTAAAGAGGCGGAAGTGGGAGGTACCGTTTGCGAGCTAGACCTACAAAAAAATCGTACAGTTTTCTCTTTTATAAGAACGGTGGCAACCATATAGCCGAATTCTGAAACAGTATGAGAAGCGTTAATATGTAAACTGCGTATTGCAAAACATGCAGCGTTATCCGTAACAAAGCAGTATTGTAGCTATGGGCGGGTTCCGCTTTACGTTGTACATCCGGTATAACACAGCTACATTTTCATAGTTATGAAGTGGAACATTCTAGAGGGCCAAATCTATGGCAGGTAAGAAGATATGGTATTGCCGTTTTGTGCTATGGCGTAACGCTTACATCGTCAGAGAATGAAGACTGCAACGGACACAATCACACAAGCACGGTTTGGTGCATATACCAACAGTAGCCCATTTCTGTTCCTTAATGTTAAGGCTTTCAGGGATTATAGAGAAAATAGAGTTCTGACCTCAATAAGTTCATTCTTTAAAGCCTCGCGCGTTAAGACGTGTGATAAAACATCCAGTGCTGGCCACCGCGGCACACAGCATCAGGTCATCAGCGATCAGTCTCCAGGATGAACTCGACATACTCCAGACGACTTTATGGAACAACAGCTACACGCGTCTAAAATCCGACGTGCTCGCAACCTGACTCAGCGAATTTCCGAAAAATCCACGAACCACTTCAAAATTCTGAACGACAGTAGTGACATTAGCAAAACCCAATACACCCAGGCCTTGTTCTACGCCACAGTTACTTTCCTGAAAAGGTGGGCGAAATAAAAAAAAAAATTGCATTCCCATAAGACATGAAGGGTTAGCACAAGATAACGTGACCAGCCGACGGGCGTTAAACCGAAAATGAGAAAGGGCAAAGAGGCGGTGTAAACTGGCAAGGGGGGTTAAACGTGGGTAAAAATAGGGCTTGGTGCACTACCAACTCGCAAATATTAGGGACCACAAAACAAAATTTAGTCTCCACCGCGACCTGGAACCCGGGATTTGTGCATCCCTAGACGACACACGTTTGTGCAACAGGCCAGATGAATTCGAACAATAGCTAAGCCAAACATCTGCAGATGCAATGACGTGTAATTCTAACGCCTAATTTCTTCAAAGGAGTGGATTAAAAAACAGCTTGCACGTACCTTCCCGTCCCAACCTAAGTCTGAAACAGGAACAGCCTTCCACACGACAATATTTCACAACCTAGGACTCAACTTATTTTTTCCAAGAGACGCCAAGGTTAATTGGGCTCTACAGCTGGTTTACACGTGGCTGAGCAGATAACAGCCTTGGAAATTATTCAACAGCTTTTATTCCTACTGTCAACAACTTGCATATCAAGTGCGGTACTTGCATCTGATCAGCAAGGTCTGAATAAAAGTGTTTACATATAAATAACACTAACTTTTAAACGTAGGAGCCAATGAGAACAAATTCTTTCGGTATGGAATGTGCACCTATTTTCCAATCTTACCGTGCAGCTTTCCCTACACTACACGTCCAAGAAGGAAGCTCCGCGGTAAAAGGACATACTTCCACGCGATTACCATTCGACTTCACCCCATCTACACTTGCATCACAAAATGTGCTGTACTATACAAGTTATAATTACACCTGTAGTGTATCGCTGTGGTGTTCCAAATGCAGTAGCCCAAAACCTCATCTGTAAAGCCTTGTTTATAGTTTAAGGGTAGTTCGCTAATATAGTGTAATCCTGTTATAACAACACCGGTTTATGCGACACTTCGTCTTTCACGTCAGATATTCCTTGGTACCAATTAATTCCTGTTAACCCTAACATTATAATCATCGGTTCGAACAACACTTGTTTATAAGGACACAAAATATTTAGTCCCTTTCGTGACGTTATAACCGAGTTCGAATGTAGTTAATTTATTGAATTAGCTGCTTTGCAGCCTTTGGGAATTCCTTTATAATGAATACGTGTTACTATTCCATGCTTGTATACAAGGGCGACACACCACAGGAGGTGGGTAAATGGTCAAATAAATGCAAGCTAAAAATGGCCCGAAAAGAGAAGCTGAAGACTGATAATGTACCAATTATATTAACAGAAAAACACTGCTCACAGCAATGATACCATGTCTTACGAACTGCTTCTTGACCATGCTTCACGTATCTGCTGACATCCAACGAATAATCCAACTAAGATTTCGTGATGGCAGTTAGATATCAGTTTCAATTGTGTAAATAATTTAATAGCAGCTGATTAAATGTTTACAAAATAACTCTACGATTACTAATAATCAGTTCAATACAAAGAATACTGAAGTGTATATTCATACACATAATTTGACAAATAGTCCTCAATGCTAAATTACTAATGTATGGTCTAAGTTTGTGTGGCATCAAAAACCATGCTTAGGAACAGTACACCAAAATGGTGCCCAGCAAGTATAGCAAATCTGCAACAAGTTTTAGGTACAGTTACAAGGTATAATTAAAAAAGAACAGCCCATAAAGGCCCAAAGCTCCCGCTTTGGACCTTCGTGGGCTAAATGGTTGCGTGGTCAACGCCACGTGCCGGCAGCTTTACCCGCGGGAAACAGACCGAGTACCCAATTGCACAAGTGGCTGGGTAGGCCCCAGGACTGTGTGCATGAGTGCGAAAAATCTCGTCCCATCGGTATTCCATCGCCGCACTGGAAATTATGTACATGCTTTACTTAAGGAACTATGATTGTAATTTCAAGATGTAAATAGTTAAAGCATGATGACGTGAAGTCTCAGGTGAGACACATTTAGTAGTACTGAAGATGGTATAATCAGTGTTTACTCCTACGAACCAGAACGTTGTGCATGAATGAATGAATGAATGAATGAATGAAAAAACCTGGAAAGTCGCGTTGCCAGTAAATAAGAGTGGATAAATGGAATTCGTGTTGCGATTAAATTTTATTTAAACAAACGAATATATCCGCATACAATAAGCGTCACTATTTATCAAGAAATTGGTGTCCATTACCATACATTACACAAGGACCTCGTAGTGAGCTAAGACGGTGGGCATTCAGAATTCACTAGAAACCGCACACATGTGTACTCTTTGGAAATAACGTTTCATATGAAAGGGCTAAATAAAAATATACTCTTAACAGAAAGAAGCAGTAACACAGACGATTCAGCCGGGGCGGTTAAACAAGGCAGCGCACCCTTTAATACCATGAGACCATTGCAGGACACGTGAAAAGAATGTATGAAGAAGAGTTTACAATATGCTGTGAAGTACTAGCAATGGAGTCATTCAAGGTAAATAAATGAATATATGTAAAACACTAACTCGCTGTTGATAGAGTTTACAATATTTTCGAAAAATGAGGTTCGGCTATAAATAAAACTAGATATGACAGTTGCTGCGTCCTACCAATAAAAATTCAACTGCCCTTCAGGCTTCGAATACAAATGAACAAAGAGATGCAAACACTATATACATCACACGCAACAGCAGAACCGTTTTATATGTCCCCATATTCAACACTCTGGGTGAGGGATGGGTGCACATACTTCCCAAAAATCTAGAAGGCACTTCAAAGCTATGGACGCCAGAAGCCTAACATGAACCGAGTACCATACTGAGGACCCACGACACACATCAGCCACCAAGGCGACCTGGCCCTTGGAATTTGCGCACCCGTGCTCTAGGTGTCCGGAGAGAAAACGAATCTTTCATTAAATTACATGTACAATAAATCCCTTTGTCAAATGAGACAATCAGGCGAAGTATTTGACAAGTGTCACATACTTAATTGCAAGTAGCTGATAAAATGCTATTCGAATGGTTTGTTTAGTATGCAACTTTGACACTGCAAATCTAGATCAACTTCTCGTTTACATCGAACATGCTCACAATCAAGGTCGGTCCGATACCTGCGTGTGCCCCGGGCCGTCTAATAATTTGGCGCCACTTCAAACCGATAGACTTTAAACTCTTCGGCCTAGGACATGGCTAACGAACATCTTGAGGGCGCGTGCCCAAACTGTAGATAATTTTGGGAGAAATTCAGTCGCGTGTGGAGACCTGAGTTTACAAGCACCATATTTCCGATTACTCCAGTGACGTCTTACTGCCCTTTATAGTTTGGCGCCGTGGAGAGCTGCTCAGCTGGACGGTCCCTACGCTCTGTTCACAAATGACCACATACAATTTGATTTCTTGTTTTGCAGACTTTACAAACAGTGGCGAGTGACATTATTAACAGTGTCAGAACTTCTGAACACAGTTCCAAATCAATGCCAGCGGTATGGAATGCGTGATCCATCGGCTGGTGGTAACTGCCGGAACCATACTTCTGGTTTCAAAGCAAATCGTGTCTGGTTGCGCAAAGAGTAAATTTCGTATTTAAAAATGTGATATAAAGTCAAGAATTTTCAACCAGGTCTAATCCGAAAAAATCAATGCAGGCAACATTACTGCTATTTCATACACGCAACATGATTTTCTATAAGCGAAGTCCCAAAATGTGTATATGACTTCCACGATTAAATGACAGAATTTTTCTATCGAAAGGAGAAAATCGTATTTAAGGGCGTGTTCAGTCAAAATGGTAGGTTTAATCTAATTCAATGTTTGGCTGATTTCTTTGAACTGTTCACGATATCTAATGTTTCGTGGATCCTTGTAGAAGAAAATTAAATCTTCGAACTGAAACTGAATTTACACAAACGCCAAAACGGAATGAAAAGCATTCATGTTTTTAATTCTTGCTTCTCGCGAAATACAGAACGAAATCTTGCCTTCTGACAAGAATGTGCATGTGCGCAGTTTACAAAATTCACGTTATTTGCCTAATGTCGAACTTTTTCCTTTGGTAAAAACACCTTTCACATTTGACGTTGACATACCAGAAACTCAACAGGGAATTTATCGAAACTATGAATCGCACGGACATCAAATCATATTTTTCTTCCTTTTCGGAAACCTACTTTATGATTCGCAGACTCCAATCTGAGGATCAAGCCACTGGCAAAACCAAAACAGGGACACTGCCATTACGCGGAGCTTACGAAGTGATTTTTTCAGTTATTACAATGCTGTGCCTACAGTAATAAATAAGAATGTGTACAGCATAACATTGAGGACTACAACGTTCTAAAATGAATTTCTAGTGACTACGTAGTTACACTTCTTACAACACGCACAAGCTTGGACATTAAGAGATCCATACAAACTACATTACATTTAAAGTCCCGATTTACCACTGTTATGTCTAACACAATATTGATGGAATATACGTGTATATTATATACGGCAAAGTGAATTGTTACACTCCGTGGAATATGCATTCTGGCCCCGAGTTAGTACTCCGATGAGCATGTGGAGGTTCTGATGGCAACTCTAGTACTTAAGTTACATTAACACTCATTACAGACAACTGGGGGGTAGTCCCTGAAATCAGAGTATTTTGGTTGTAATTTTTAAGATTATGTACACAATATCTGGTTTGGTAACACCATATCGTATCTGTGATGTCCATAGGTATGTTTAGGCCCTTGCCTCGTAAATTAACTAACATAAAAGTCTCCCGCAAGAACCAGCATTTTTTCATACACTAGGTAGTGGGTTGCTCAAATAAAGGAGGTGGGCAGGGCATTAGGCACATAATGGAGATAAGAGGTGCATACAGGGTTTTGGTAAGGAGACCTGAGGAAAGGAGGCCACTTAAAGACCCAAGCGTAAATGGACGGATATTAAAAAGGATCCTCAAGAAGAGAGATGAGGGGTAAGGACTGGCTCAGGACAGGGGCTGGTGACGAGCTCCTGTGAATGCCGTAATGAACCTTTGGGTTCCATAAAATGCGAAGAATTTGTTTATTAGCTACGTCTGTCTTTAAACCCACGACCTAGCTAGCTACGTCGTGGGTTTAAAGACAGACGTACACACAGCGTAACTGTTATGATACGTTCAATCCTCTAAAAAATGAAGCTGCAGACAGCCTGTATTATTCCGCCTTATCCTAGCAACGCCTCTACAATCGAACACAGTAGCAACTGCGCATGCACGGAGAAACGCAATGTCCTAACGCAAAATAATCACAAAAACTGGCGGACAGACATTAAAAACGACAGGACTCAAGTTCCGTTAAATCTTCCATTACTAAACTCCGGAAAAACTCATTCGGAGGTTCTTGAGTTACTACATGCGTCAAGGACAATCAGTCGACATCGCAAAAATGGGGTTGCGACAGAAACAAAATGGTAAGAACTACTGCTCTAGTGGCACGCACAGGTATGAGCCATTTTTCGACATCATTTCACTCCAGGGTGACAAAATACCAATATTATGTTTTTCGGAGCAGTACAAGCAACTTCAAGCAGAACCTAAAGTCCGCTATCATTCTGCGGAGATTTCTAGGTCTAAATAACCATGGGCAAATGGGCTAAATGCCCCGGTCAATACCCTTTTTTTTTACTTAGGAACAGTTTTTTTGGCTACTGAGTTTAAGAGGGGCAAATAAAAAAAAGGGTGCGGGGAAAGGGGTGTATGTACATTAAGGACTGGTTCAAACCAAACTTCCCCTTCTTTCTCGCTCGACTTCTTCGTAAATTGAAGTTCCCAATACCCGGGGGGCTCTTTGCCCCCCCCCCCCCCCCATGTTATTAGACAAGTTACGCCTATGTAAACAACCAATACCATCCTGGCTGTCGTTTCATTTTTGTGAATAACGTAATAAGCAGAAAGTTTGACATTTACACGGCCGCGTGACTCAGAAATTAGTTCTTCTGCCATATATCCCTGCATCACGGAATCACCGGTTCACGGCGTTTCGAAGGATCGTAGTTCCTTCAAAATCAAGTGTCCAGATGTCCAAGAAGATCTCGTATATCTGGACCCTTCCAGATGAACTACGAACCTTCAAAACGTCGGGAACCGCTCACTCAGTGACGCAGTGTCACATCCCAAACGGATTCGCCTATGTATTAACTTAGCGTTCATACTGTGCGTTAAACCTATCAGAATGAAGTTTCGACACGTTGCCACGTCTGTTATTCTTGGACTCCAAAACGTTATACTGCGCGTAGGTATGCGGCCCCAAACTTTACATGCATAACTCCCCTGATTCACTAGTTACTGACAACAAACCAGAGTTGCAGCAAAAGCCCGCGTGACCGCCATTTTGCTATTTTAAATTCTACAAAATGTTACCTACGAAACGTTATACTTTCCAAGCACTATAACTTTAATAAACATGACTGGCACGCCATCGTATAATTTTATCAATAGCTTTTCATACAACCATTTTACGACATAATACATACTAATCTTGAAAGCTAACCATTCTTTTTACAGACAAGGTATTTCCCTGTTCCTCCCACATGAATGCCGGAACGTAACTCTAGGTCGACGGAACTTCACCTTGCTATAACTTCATACACATCGTACATCAAATTACACCGGGCATGTCATATTTACTTTTTACCCGGAAAAGTCTTAAATTGACATCCTTTTCATGGCAAAGAACGCAGTATAACATGTTTAGTATACGGAAGCTCAAGAAGGGGAAAGGAAAGGATCACATACATACAGCACTCGTCATGGACAACTTCCTCCTCGTACTTGCGGCGTGATAGTCACGTGATATCAAACAGACGCACGTGTGGATGAAACTCCTTACGATGAAAAACATTCGTTACGCACGCCAATGCAAAACATCCTATTATCCCTTACTGCTGGAATATGCATCTAAATGACATCCATATTACAGGTTTTTGTGGGAAACTTATACCTTCCAAGGACGTCCCCCACCAACGTCAATGTTTCCATGCGAGTAATATCAGGAAATATTAAAACACCCGCTATTTTTGGCACGGACTCCTGAAAAGACGAGTAACCGAGGCGCCCCACATTCTATCCTGACCGAAACAACCAACCAATCGATACGTAAACAGAAACAGTGCCAAAGAAGCACACAACAAGCTCCACTGACCAGGTTGCCTGCGGACAAATCAGTTCAGCAGCCCTCAAGCTAATATTTCGAGAGGGGTATGTTACGGCTTGGGCGTGGAGGAAGGCAGAGAGGGTTAAGAGGGTGAAGCACAAAAATCGATACTTGCAGTTGCACCAGTTAGGAATCTAGGCTATGTGTACAATCCACGACACAAACAGAGACATATATGCGGGATGCGTAAGGAAAATCGTAGCAAATACTCATGTTTTCCGAATGAGCATTTGTGTCTTCTCCGAGTCTAGAGGACGCACATTTCACGTTTACTGAATGGAATACTGCAATGTGGGGAAGAACATGTGAACCATCAGCCATCCTCAAGACACGCTCATTCACAACTACCTATGTTTTGTTACAAAAATGTCTACTAATTACATGCAACGGTCTCCTCCTCCAGAAGCTTACGGTCGCTCAGCTATTCAATAAATTCTTCGTCCTTCTAAATTTCCAACAAGCAAGGCAGTTTATGTAATTCTCTTTTATCTCTTATATTACATGTTTAGCCTGATGATGACCGATTAAAAAAGACCGAAACATGTCGCTTTATTAAACACTTGGAAAACTTAACTGTGTCGACTACTTCGTACATAACCATTAGCTGGTTTCTCCTTCACGACAATGCTCCAGTAAACCGTTCGCTTTTGGTGATGGATTTCTCAGCGAAAAACAATTTGAAAACAATGAAACCCCCCCCCCCTTCTCCTGACCTAGCTCCAGCTGATTTTTGCCTGTTCCCTCCACCAAAATAAGCGCTGAAGGGACGGCGCTTTTGTGATGCTACTGGCTTCATTAAGAATGCGACGAAAGAGCTGAAAAGGTTTTCACAAAATGGCTGCCAGGAAGTCTCCAACACCTTTACAGTCGTTGGCAGAAGTGTGCACATGGGCACTACATTGAAGGAAACGAAGTTTAAATAATTGTACTGTTTTGTATTTCTCATAAACAAATGCTATTCCGGTGACATTTTGAAGCTACCTTGCGTTAACTGTGCACATCTTTAAATTAATGTCTCACTTATCAAAGTTCGTACCCAGGTAAACGTGTTAATATATGAGTCCAACGTCATATCAGTTTACTTATATGCAACACGAATTACGCCCTACACTGCGAACTAGGACCTCAGACTATCACCACAAAAAAAAAATTAAAAATGCAACTGTCATTTACTTTATGAATAATATGGGGCTCAAGGTGCCCTAAAATATGAGATTAAAAAATCTTGCCACACACCCTAAAATTCTAAAACAGCTGTGCTGACGGAAATTACATAATAAACTGTAATCTTAAAAAACACAACGGTGTATCTAATAAGAAATGTACATCACAGACTGTACTTAATTATCCTCAGGTCCACCCAAATGTACACGCAATTATCCCACGTGCAAAGTGATCTAAATCCTACGACCAATTTAATGTGCAAGTCATCACTGACTCGACAAGTACGTAGGAGCCAAAGTCAAGATCGGTTCTTCCATAATCCGAAACATCTTTTAATGAAATTATTTCCTGAAGCGGTTGTCATTTATGTCGAACACTGCCTCCCCGTGACCGAATTTCTGTCATGTATATGTAGTATGTTGTGTTACTCGAAATTATTGGGCTACCCATGATACAACCACGTAATGAAAAAGACTTCTGAAACACAACTTCGCAACTTTCTTGCAGGTCTCATTACAGAACACGATTTCAGTTGTTACGAGGAACCAATACGAGCAGAACCCAGATAAACAGTCAAGATGAGAGTCGACCCATGAATCCTTTTTGTTTGGTGCAGACGCATAAGTACTGCAGTCGAAATTTCTAATATAAAATAAATAAGTAAGAATGTACAATTTGATTTCCAAACCTTAGCAATACGATACACACATATTAAAAAAATTCGAAACTAGTCAATATTGATCCACCAGCCGGCAATAAATTCGAAACTGCAAGGACCTACATTGCCACTGGGTAAGGAAACTTTTGTCTTTCACTGATGAATGTCGTTACTGGGGCGTCACAACCCCGAACCATAAAAAAAAGCATCTGCAAGTGGACCTAAATTTTTAAGACACGTATTCAGAAATGGGTGTAATGGCGCTCTTGACTTTTATTCATACAAACACGCTGACATCATGCAAAAAATATAGGTCTCTCCCAAAATCAATGAACTTGAATGCATACATTTCTCAGCTCTGTGACAACTAGGTCAGAAATGGGGAGGAGCTAATCAGTATAGGGTAGTACAACATGCTACAGCCTGCAGTGCAGGGAGTTACTTACTGCCCGCGTTCGGTGTCGAGATGATGCGGAACTGGCCGAGGGGCGGAGGCGGATGCTGTGGTGGAGGGTGCGCGCAGTGAGACACGAAGCAATGCATAGTCGGCTCCTTCCTACCCCCGTAACGGGATACCATGGCTCAGTTCAATATACCGCAGTGTACAACAATGCACCGCTCTATGGTACCTACCAATACGAGGAACTATGTGGAAATGCAACACCAATATTCGCCAGGCACACATTCCCTTTGAAAGAGGAGTGCGTGACCTCGAAACCAAAATAACAATCTGTACTTAAACTCATGTTCTATCGAAACTAACTTCTGAATCAATTCTTTACGAACCCAAGCGTTCATTTGCTAATCATACATACTGGTACCTCCTAACAAAAAGAAAACATGTAAAAACGGTAAGTCACAGTTGCCATGCACTGAACTATTGGGATACAGAACTCTAGATGTACAGCAAGATGATTCAGTATTTGTATGGGAACTAAATTTGCCTTTCGTCATGTCAGACTACATGAGTCATGCGCCACACAGTCAATAAAAATTCGTATAGTTCCAAAGTTCAAATGCCTGGTGAGTCACACGCCGCACACCATGCACATTGTCGTGCCAGTTTTATGGACACAAACATTCACACACTTGACACTTTCACTTCCGATCCGGTCCACTGCAGCAAAGCATGCTAGCCTTTGCTTGCATGCAGTTTTCACTAATCGATACGTGGGCAGGGCTTAGGCCTAGTTGCTAAGAAACAATCCGCCAAAGCTTCACTTCCGACCTTTTCTATCACGTTAAAAATTCAACTAGCGTTATAACAACCCACAACAAATATCACAGTTCAGAGTACAAAAACCAATTTACGCAATGCAAACAGATCTACAATAGCCCACTGTCTGTGTCTATGCAAATGTTCGTAACAAACTGCTACAACGGGATGACCATCACACGTGACGCCATGACACTACACTGAACGCTTGCTCCCTCTCTTCCCCCACTCTCCGTCACCGCCTACCACTACCATCGAGGATCGTCATGTACGCACGCGTGCACTGCGGACGGCATGGAGATCCAGCAAGTGGAGCGGAGTACAGTACCGAACAACAAGTTCAAAGGCAACTGCTAATGCTTCGCGGAATGAGACGCCGTGACATCATGTCGGCTCTAAATTTAATGAACGCGCTCCTACCTCCCAGAGTCGTCGCGGACATGGGCATACACTGCCCTTGCGCTTATACACACACACATACGATCTCCTTTCTTCAACTAACGGCACCCTACGCTGCAATTTCAATCGTTTTGCCGGCTGCAAAATAATCTTTACCTACACATGCCTACTTTTTGTGCAGTTGACAACACGAGCAAACATTATATACAGCTCTCAGCAGTTCAAATGCTCAATGCGAGACGTTCGGCAATGATATGCGATCAAAAAAAATTACTTTTCGAACGAATTAGCAGTCACCATGCTCCAGACTGGGGCAAAACGTACTAGACAATGTGCATTTCTTTTCGTTTGTCTCAAAACTGTGCTTAGGAAGTAGGTGGGGTTAGGGAAATTCACGGACCTCGATCCGTCACTAAATTCCATACACTGTAAATTCCGAAGTCGGTAAAACAAAGAACAGAAGCAGGACGCATCGACTTTATTAAGCTGTGCATCCTGAACCACGTGCAGAGTTCAAAGTTTCAATGTAAAACTCACTGGGATGCTGTCAACAACTGCAAGATACACAATGTTCGGTACATGACGAAGCCCACGACCCATGACTTCCTGCAAGCAAGAGTACAGGGTACAAACCCCCCTTCAAGTGATATAATTGGGAGTAAATGAAACATAATTGACACATCGTTAAATTCTACCGTGACGTAAAGTATTTTGCATGAACAATTTCCGAAAAGCCCGAATCAACCTCTCGATACACTTCTTACAAACGAGGATTTATTATACAATTTCTTGACAAAAACTGATTTGCTTACGGACTCTTCTAACACGTACACGTGGAAATCAAGATGACAGACGAGAAGTTATTACTAGTTTTAAGACAATCATTAAAGTATTCCAGCATCGGCAGTAAGCTACAGCGGGGGAAAACATGTAAAAAAACACAAAGCACCTTGTCACAGTAAAAACCCCTAACATCCATGCAGATGTATGTTTACACCACACCGATTACGCGGTACGCGGAAAGATTCTCTGTGGCCCAGGGGCCGACAAGCCTGTAGGCCTACCAATCCGTGCAACAGGAAAGTGAATTTCAAGGATTCTGTTGGCTTCCTTGTGTGGGTACGAGGACTACAACTTTATTATCCTGTCACAACTTTAAAACGACTGTGAAACTCTTGGCTCTAGGGAAGACTTTTCCCGGGTCTACTTGAGTCTACTGTTCCTGTCTCCTGAAAACCGCTAAGCAGATGTATGTTTACAGCAGCAAGAGGTATTTACAGCCAGGAATGCAAGTACCTGACTAGGACAGGGCTAATCAACATTTCATGAGGCGCAGGCAGCTTCGGCAAAATTTGGCCTGCATGGAGGTAACATGAAGTTCAACACACACAAGGAATAAGTATAGTTACGATTATTTGTATAATTTTTCTTGTGTACTTCTCTACACACGTGCAATAAAATATGCTGGTAATAGGAAACATCTACAAAAAGCGGTTCCCAATCTACGCTGGGGTGTCGCCATTTTTCGCATATCTCAATTGTTTCTTCTGTCTTGGCTTTGCCACGGGAAGAGTTAAAGATACTTTCTCAACACAACCCGCGAGCTACGGGCTGACAAGGCCTACTTAGGGAAGCCATGGCTGTTGGAAGTGGAGTTACAAAGGTATACAGAAAAGCAATGCATACAGACTGGAGAATGGAATAAGCGGTATAATGGCAATATACAAATCGTAGATGTATGGAAGTAGCAGGTTGTTCCTAAACTTTGGTAGCCACCCACCATACTAATAACATAACACACAAAAAAGACATTCTTACATTTTAATCCTGCGAAAACAAAGACACTACATGTAAAGTTTGCGAGAAAGAAAATTGGACGTGATTACGAGTAGATTCCTTCCTTTACTGTAAAGGGTGAAAAAAGAGTGCAGCCTTAGATCATCTGTGGCCTCACCGTTCTCGTACAGAATTTATACAAAACCCAAACACCATGGTAATGAGAGGCGTTCCAAGAAGCGGGAGTTATAACTCTCTTCCCGTGGTGTGAAGGGCAGCAAAGTGGTCCAAAATACAATTTTTTTACCGAAAGGTCGAATCACAATAACGTCACATAATTAAGACTGATTTGTAATTATTTTATGAAACTGCTAAACCACACTACGTAATTCTGTGGACCAAGTAAACTTTTGATATGCAAGCCACGGCAGCCTCAGACTGCAAGAGACGGAGAGTCAGCGCTACAGAATATACTGCCCGTTCTTCTCAAACGTGTCTGATATGCAATGTTACATTTAAAACAACACGCGACAACGTGTAACGTTCTACACTTTTGTATAGGCAGTGGCCTGTTTCGCGGCAAGGTTCGTACGGTTGCTCGTGTCGTCCATGTACTTACTACCTTAACCTCGTTGGTGTGGACGTAATCTGCATTACGCAAATTACACGTGTACCAACTGAAAAATAGCGTTAAATATAATTCTTTCCTGGCAGGTCCAAAATCGAGACACCATCCTATGTGAACACTCGACGATAAAAACTATATTGAACTAAATGATATAAAGGCACAACATTACGTGATTCCTACAAAATATGATATAAACTCTAATTAACATCACGGGGTAGTGACATCAGGAAGTGACCGAGTATATTTTATTTCCGGTTAGAACTACGATGTCAGTAGCTCAGCCTACGTAGCCTCGAATGGTAGAAATACTTAAATGGGAAGGATGCGGTAACCGTCGTATCCCTACATACACACACTATACCTAGATTTATCTGAATGACTGAGGAAATAGGATAGCTCCTAGGGCAGCCGATCTCCGGATAGAAACTGAACCTAGGACTTTCCAACTATGAAGCAGCAGTCAATTCGCTCGACCGCGACCTTCAGGAGTACGGTGTGGTGGCGCCGGGATTTATTTACCGACAGTCACTATGAACATTTTCTCGCCACCACATCCAGCGACCGACGAATATCATATCCAATCACACCGTCAGCCCGTACGGGTTAAGGACGACCGGGAAGTGAAGCTTCAAATTCAATACTAGATGCATTTTACCACTTAGCACTGTGACACTAGATAATTAGACACAATCTTCGACGACATAAATCCCTTAATCACAGTCATTAAAGTATAGTTACGTAACGAAGGGGCATAAAACGAAAGAGTAACTAGACCTATGACACAGACGTCTAGAACGTTCAATGGCACTCGCCATCGTCACGAAGGGCACAATGCAGTTTATCACACTTCAGCAGCAGACGCCATCTGTTTGCACGCGCTGTCTATGTCAATCCGACGACAACAGCGTGACTGTAGCCTATTAAACGATATCTGGTCGGCACCAGAAAACCCTCGCCCCTGCAGCACTTACACGAGAACTTCTTAACACCAATCAATATCCGACCTAAAGTAAGGGATGAGTTTACACCTGTGGTAACACATTCGATTCCTGAGTTATACAACTCTCTACGCATATCCAAATTCGTACACAAAACGGGGCAACAAGAACATAGTTCAAAATACAGTTCAGCTGTCCACGTCTGCATATTCCATCTTAAACTTGATTAGTGGGCTTTTGTAAGCAGTGCCTACGGCAGCTGAGTTACGTATGTCATTTGATATTAACAGGATTATCTGTCATACTGGAACCCGTGCACTCTGTTTGGAAAATACGAAACAAAATAATCTACACATCTGGGAATTACTGGTGCGTAGGGCGTTTTAGAAGAATGATCTGTAACTCACATAACTGTTAGTCATACAAAAACACGAAATCGGACGATGTAGTTGCGGGTTCGAATCCCACTACGGGACTAAAGTATGTCAGCATTATTACTTGCTGCGTTTTGCAACCCGGTGAAGGTAAAGGAGTTCTTGCAATGGGATGATAACCCGTTCAAGGCGTCCTACACACTTTGCTACTCTAAGATGTTGCGCGGAGTGGTTGGTTACTGACGTTTCGGGACAACATATTGGAACCTACATCCTGTTCCGAAACGTCGGCTACAAACCACGCTGCGCAAAAACCCAAAACAGCGACACCTTAACGACAGCGTGGTGGAAGTCTGACATCTCACAGAGTCCTACCACGTCTAAAGGGTTCCGAAGGTTGAAAAGCTGATTTCTTCAAGGGAATAGCGACACTACAGCGGTTTATGAATAATAAGTCCGCAGTGAATTTAATATCCATACAGTTAATAAGAAAACGACTTACAGATCCAACGTGCCATTCAAAAAAAAAAAAATGAATACGTCGAGGGAAACACCTAACTAACGTTGGTAACTCACTAAAGTTATGCTACTATCTCAGAATAGGCTGACTGCTCAAGTCACTTTACTTTGTATTCATGTTCATCATCTTGATAAACCGACTTTAATACAGCCTCTACAACCAAATAATCCTGCATTTGCTGTAAATGAAGTTTCAGCAGCGTTGCTGTTTGGGATGCCACTCTTCTGAGATGTTTCGCAGCGTAGCAGAGTTGACAGATCCCGAAGTTTCGAAGGAAAGTAGTACATTAAAAACGTCAGCGATGGGTTAACCCCCGCTTCACAGCGTATTGACCCAGAAGACCAGAAACCCCAACTTGCTTTTACATTTGTTACGCATATATTCGCAGAACAGCCTGCCAAAATTAATCGAAGGTCACTTTATTAGTACTTAAATAAAACTGGTGAGTGGATACACCACATACTGGGAAAGAACCTCCCTACAGTGTTCTACCAGAGCCGAAATGCGCAAGGAAAACAGATTCGAGGGGGGCGGGGGGGGGGGGGGGGGGGGAGAAATTTTTTAGATTTCAATAAGGGGGGTGTTGTTGGGGGGGAAGAGGCCCCTTAAATATCCCACAAAAAGGCCGGGGGC
>Ga0123355_10004507_pt1 | contig 20272 bp, 16 predicted proteins | sample TergutEmb28metaG_3_FD_89872 | JGI IMG/M metagenome (GOLD analysis project Ga0123355, IMG submission 89872) | Embiratermes neotenicus P1 segment gut microbial communities from Petit-Saut dam, French Guiana - Emb289 P1 | ecosystem: Host-associated > Arthropoda: Insects > Digestive system > Gut ...
AATTTTATTATATATATGGAGGTGGGTAATCTGGATATTATCTTTGAGCTAAAAAATGTGCGCAAAGTTTACCGCATGGGTGAAGAGCGCATTGTTGCACTTGATGATATTAATCTAACCTTTGAGCGTGGCAAGACATACTGTTTGCTTGGTACAAGCGGATCCGGTAAATCTACATTGCTAAACCTCTTAGCTGGGTTAGAAAAGCCTACGAAAGGAAGTATAACTTTCCTAGATAAACAGCTGGAAAAAATGAGCGAAAAGCAGTTAGCACTTTATCGCCAGCATTATATCGGTTTTGTTTTTCAATCTTACAACTTACTGCCAACACTTACGGCATTGGAAAATGTGACTTTACCACTCATTTTTCGGAAAGTGGCACGTCGCAAGCGTACTAAAGCGGCGCGATTGATGCTAAAGGCTGTGGGCCTTGGTAATCGATGGCGGCATAAGCCCAGCGAACTTTCCGGTGGACAACAACAGCGCGTAAGTATTGCGCGTGCATTTGTAAACAATCCGCAAGTGGTTTTTGCAGACGAACCCACGGGAAACCTTGACACAAAAACCACATACGAAATGATGGATATGATTACAGGCATGGCACGCCAGCGTAATCAAACTTTGATAATAGTAACCCATGATATAGAAATATCGGAATATGCTGATCAGATTATTAGCATAAAAGATGGTAATGTAGAGAGCATAAGAAATGTAGAGAAAAGGAGAGTGCCAAATGAAGAAAATAATGATGATATTACTAACGCTGATACTAACGTTAACAGTGATAACCCCGGTTCTGGCAGTTGATTGTCCTGTTGGTGATTGGGATTGCCTGATGGATGCATTAGAGGAGATGCAAGCGGAGATAAATGACCTCCGACGTATTAACTCGGATTTGAGGTGGGAGCTATCAAATGCGGGAATGCAGGAGCCACCACTGCAACCTCCGCCGCCACCACCACCAACTATACCAAGAGCCAACACACCAAACCCACGGCTACAAAGCCCACAGAACATAACCGTAACTGCCGGCGAAACGGTGGAAATTGACATTTTAATACGTAATATAGGCTCTGGGGTTGCAAATAACTTCTTGTCTCAGGCAACACCTTCTGCAGGTGCACCGTTTACTGTGGAGTTTTTAAACAATTCCAACATGGTGGGATTTATTAATACAAACAGGACTCACACAATGCGGATTCGTATTACAGTAAACCGTGAAGCAGAATCCAGTAACCATTCTATTGCATTTAATAACCTCTTTCGGGATAGCAACGACGATAATGAGTCTACAACAGATACACTAAGCGTGCGTGTAGTTGGTGCAGATGATGGTGCGGCAAATGTGCGTTTAAGCAACTTTCGTATGGCGGGCACGTCTAGCGTAGTTGGCGCGGGTGAGCATTTTGTAATTAGTGCCAACATTCAAAATATAGGTGCGGCTATTGCCCGGGATGTGCAAGTGCTCCCTCAAGGGTTGGGCACAAGCGGAATATTTTTTGCAGGTGATGTACCTTCTTTTGTAACAATGGAGGCGGGGCATTCCGGTGTGGTTAATTTCACATTTCAAACTTCTGCAGATATTACAAGCGGTTCACACCCAATCGAATTTTATGTAACACATCGAGATGGTTCTGGAACGTTTCCGTTTTTCGTAAATATATATGCCCCGGAGGATGATTCCCTTGCTAATTTTGAAATCCGAAATATGATTGTGCCAACAGGTGTGTTTAATGTTGACCAAACTGCGACTATTTCATTTTATGTATACAATGTAGGGGATGTAGAGGCTCGGAATATCCGGGTAGAATCCGCTGCGGAGAATCCTACGGCAATAGTGCCAGTACAAACGGCCAGTACCCAAACAATTGCAAGCCTTGCCCCGGGAGAATCTCGCCAGTTAACATTCAGCTTTTCTCCACGGTCCGCGGCGACTACTCGAAGTTATGCTATCGGCTTTACGGTGCGCTATGGGGACGATTCTTTTGAGCAGTTTGCCGCAATAAACGTGTTTAACCCGGAAGCTGAAGAAGACGAGGACGACGGCCGCACACAAATACCACGTGTAATTATCGCTACCACTGATTTAAATCCAACAACCCCACGTGCCGGGCAGGAATTTGAAATGGAAGTAACTTTCCGTAATACGAGTGCTACACGTTCTGTAAATAACGTGCGCATTCTTATGGAAGAAGTGATCGGCACCACCCAGCAAGGGCAAACGCCTCAGTTTGCAGGCTTTACCCCTATTGGCGGCAGTAACACCCTGTTTATAGACTACATTGGCCCTAGGCAAGAAGTAACGATGAATCTGCGCTTTTCCACCGTAATGGAAGCGACGCCGGGTTCTCACAATATGCGGTTCTCTTTCGATTATCAGGATGAGGATTTTTATACACATGAGGCAACAGAGCAAATTGCGATTCCTGTAACTCAAGTTTCTCGATTAGAAATTTCCAATGTAGAATTGGCTGAATCTGGAATGGTTGGTATGAGCGTGTGGTTTCAATACCGGATTATAAATTCGGGCCGGGTTAACTTAATTAATGTGCGCACCAGAACAGAAGGACCTTTTGACGTTGCTTTAGCCGGTAGGTATATTGGGCAAATTAACGCCCAGCGTACTGCGGACTTTAATGGGCAGTTTACGCCTTTAGAACCTGGAGAACATCGTGGATCGTTTATCGTTTATGGTGAAGACCCTGCCGGTGAAATTGTAGAACTTGTACATGAATTTGTTATTTTTGTTGAAGGCGGCTTTGGTGATGGCTATAGTGGTGACTGGGCCGAAGGCGGTGGCATGGGTGATATGAGTATGATGCGCCCGGGAGGCGATATGGGCATGGGTGATGCCTGGTGCCCTGTTGCGGAAGAGATGGTTACCACCGGATATTTTAATGAAGAAACACATGAGTGGGTTTCAACAGGTGAGTGGTGTCCGGAAACCGGCGCATGGCTGCCACATGGTGGCGATGGGTTTGATTTTATGGGATTAATACGCCGCCCGATAGTTTGGATAGTTGTCGGTGGAGCTGTTTTAGCGGCGACAGTGATTTCAGTTGTGCTTGTGCGCCGTAAAAGAGACGATTTTGACTTGGATGAGGATTAATACTAGCGCACAAGAGGCAGGAGGTAGCTAATGAGCGGAATTGACGTAATGAGCATGTGCTTGCGCAACTTAATAAAGCGGAAACTTCGCACGTTTCTAACCCTTCTTGGTGTTATGATTGGCACGGGTTCTATTATTTTGATGATATCTTTAGGGCTGGCAACAGATGCTCAGTTTGCCCAAATGATAGAGGATATGAATATAGACTTAACGGAAATTTCTGTATGGCCCCAGTGGGGTGGCATGTCTTGGACAATGGACGGCGACATGCAAGTAATGGAGCAACGAGATTTAACAGATGAAAGCATCGCCAGAATAACCGCAATCTCAAATGTAATAGTGGCAACGCCCAGGATAGAGGTTGAACTTCTTTTTCGCAGTGGACGATACGCCGCGCCGGTGTGGGTAACCGGTGTTAACCTAGCAGCACTTGAGGCAATGGGATATCGCACTGCCTATGGAAGGCTCTTGCAAGAAGGGGACGGTTTTGCTGCCGTATTTGGTGCATCTGCCGAGCGGTATTTTGTTCCAACCGGGATAGAAGGAGACTGGATGGAACTACGCAGGCGCTTTCAGCAATGTATTACCGGTGAAGAAGTTGAAACCCTTGTGGATATCCATAACGACCCTGTCCGACTTTATTACGACACGTCAAGCTTTTGGAATGCATTTTGGGGTGGTGCAAGAGGCGGCGGCATGGACGATGATGATTTTGGTGTTGACATGGAAGAAGCATTTAGAATCGTAAGATCTTTTGAACTTAACATTGTAGGTGTACTTGAGCGTGAAACGGATATGTGGAATATGTGGAACAATGGCGTAGTTTATATGGATATCGCCGTGTTGCAGCAGCTTGAGCAAATGCGTGACGAGGCTCGGGCTCGTGAAGAAGAGGATCGTGAGTTTAATCCGGTATTTAGAACGTCAGATGGTAGTGGCGCGGCAACATATAGCCAGCTTTTTGTGCTTGCAGACAGCCCGGATAATACCCATACAGTTGCTGAGCAAATACAGAGCATGGGTTACCAAGTTGACTTTCATGGGCGATGGATAGAACAGCAGCGGCAAAGCCAGCAAGCGATTCAAACTTTGCTTGCGGCAATTGCGGCGGTAAGCCTTTTTGTTGCGGCTATAAACATTGCAAATACAATGATAACATCTGTAACCGAGCGTACGCGTGAAATTGGTATAATGAAAGTAATTGGCGCGTCTCTTGGAGATGTGCGCAAGTTGTTTTTAACAGAAGCGGCGGTCATTGGACTATTGGGAGGCTTGCTGGGAATAGGCTTAGCATTGGCGGGGTCCTATGCCCTCAATAATTTTGAAATTGAATTTTTGTCAAATTTAAATATGGGTTCGCCAATTACGACGGAAGGCAACGAAGGGGCGGTATTATCCCTTATCACGCCGTGGCTGATGGGGCTTGCCCTTGCAGTGGCAAGCGGCGTTGGACTTGTAAGTGGATTTTACCCTGCATGGCATGCAACAAGGCTTAGTGCCCTTGCGGCTATAAGGAATGACTAGGAGAGATATAGTGTGAGCGTAATTTTGGCATCCGGTTCCCCACGGCGGCGGCAAATATTAGAGCAGGTGGGTATACATCCTGAAATAATTGTAAGTAATGCAGATGAAACTGTTACTGGTGCGCCTGATGTACAGGTGAAGGAACTTGCTCTACGTAAAGCAAATGCAGTTTTGCCGTTGGTGGATACATCTAGTGCAAAAGCCATTATAATTGCTGCAGATACGCTGGTATTTGTAAATGGCGAAGTTTTGGGCAAGCCAGAAACCACCGATGAAGCATTTAGAATGTTAAAAAAATTGCAGGATAACACGCATCAGGTATATACTGGGGTTGCCCTGCTTGAAGTTAGTGGCGAAGCGCATGTATTTGCGGATATGGCCGAAGTAACTTTTCGCCCGCTTTCTGATGAAGAAATTAACGCGTATATAGAAACTGGCGAGCCTTTTGATAAAGCTGGTGCATATGGCATACAAGAGCGAGGTGCTACTTTGGTAGACCGCATAAATGGCGATTTTTATACTGTAATGGGGTTACCGATTTCTAAGATATATCCGCTACTTACGTTTTAACTGCGAAAGGTAAAAACACATGATAATAGGCACAGGCATTGACATTGTAAAAATTCCACGTTTCGAAAAAGCGACACCTCGCTTTATGGAACGTGTTTTTACTGTTCACGAAAGGGCGTATCTTGCAAGCAAGGGCATACAGTCAGTAGCGGGAATATTTGCTGCAAAGGAAGCTGTTGTAAAAGCCCTAGGCACAGGTTTTGCGGGGTTTTCTCCATGTGATATTGAAATTTTGCATACTAAGCAGGGTAAACCATATGTAAAGCTGCATCGCCAGAGGCGCGGCAGCATGCAGTTAGTAAAAGTAAATATTCATGTGAGTATCTCTCATACCAAAACAGACGCGATTGCTTTTGCAATAATAGAAAAATCTTGTAAGTGCTCAAGCCGAGGTTGTAATCACTTCCTCAAGCTTTTGTATCGTTGCTTCTTCGCCTAAACGCTGGCCTTTATTTGGAAAGCTTTGTGTGATTTTTTTTGCCTGTTTTAAGAGCGTATGCGCTTTTGCTGGGTTGTCCTCCACAAAAAATGCATAGGCGGCGGCAATGCGTGCGGTGCCAAGTAGTCCTGTTTTAAGAAATTTTTGTACATCTGCATCGGCAAACAACTCGCGGGCTTTATCGTGGTTGGGTGTGTAAAATGAGTAGTAGTAAAGTGAGTCTGCTTTTACGGCGTACTTAACAGGATTTGGCAGGTTTGTAATGTCTATTCTGTTATGGCATTCTATAAGTGCATCGTATTCGCCGCGTTCTTCCAGCTTTGCAGTCTTATATAGCAGCAAATATGCTTCCAAATAATTTTTTACCTTCTCGTTGCCCTCAATTTCAAATAAAGAATCGTCAAAATCTTGCATTGTGTTGCCGTCTGCCAGTTTTGCATTTACATAAAAAATTGTATAGAGTCCACGAGCGGCATCGTTAGACTTTAAAGCCTCTCGTATGTTTGCACCATCGTTGCCAAGGGATTTTATTGGTAGCAGGTTTACAATAAAGAAATAAAGATTAATACCGGCACCGGCAATGAAAAAAATGAATAAATGCGACATTCCGTCAGTCGGCATTTGCAAAACTGCTAAACCTGACAATAATAAGGCCAAAATAAAATTAGCAATTACGCCACCTAAGTTATACAAAACAAATTTAAAGTCCTTAAAACTTTCCACCGGTTTCATAAGGCATTGGCCGGCGGCAAAATTTTTAGACAATTTAAAGCGTATCCGATTATCTTCTTTATACCATGCAAAAGACCCTAGCCTAAAGGATGAAAATTTGTATCCGGTTAGCTTTCCAAAAATTAAATGTCCAAGCTCGTGGGCAATTATTGATAGAATAAAAAAAATTGCGACAGACGCAATGCCGCCTAAAATAATAAAAAGACCTAAATTAAGTCGTACAAGCCCTATGCCAAGAACAATGCCCGCCAAGTATCCGAAGTTTGATTTGTTTGTAAAAAATTTTTTCATATATGTATCATCTCCGATTAATAAGTCCATTTAAAAAATCCAACCGATGACAAATTGTCATCAGTTGGATTTTGCAAAATACAAAATTACTCAACAATGTAAGGTTTAAGCATTGGCAAAATCTTTTCGGCATTGCCATGAATTTGCAGGGTTAGTGGCTTGCCAAGGTCTAGGCTAAAAATGCCCATAATAGACTTTGCATCTACTACATAGCGGTCAGAAACCAGATCAAAATCGCCATCCAGTGGTGATACTGTGTTTACAAAACCTTTTACCTTTTCTACAGTGTTTAGAGAAATTGTTACGGTGGTCATGTATTTTCCTCCTTTTGAGTGGGGTCATTATACCAAACTGATATATGCCCGGGAATATTTGCTGTAGTTTTATTGTATCTACTTAGTGGTAAACTGTCAAATGTCTGTTATAATACCAAAGTTCACAAATTATTTACAAAATGTTAACCCATACAAATTAGACATTTTGCTATACTAGTTCTGTTAAAAATTTAATAATATTGTAATATTAACAATTAACTTTTTACGTCTGGAGTGAGACAATTGATTGAAGTACAAAACCTAACTAAACGTTATGGGCAGCACAAGGCAATTGACAACATTAATTTCTCCATAAACGCGGGAGAAATAGTGGGTTTCCTAGGGCCAAACGGCGCGGGAAAAACCACCACAATGAATATTATGACAGGCTTTATTGCAGCCACCAGTGGTGATGTGATGATAGACGGCATGGACATAATCGCAGAGCCTGAACGTGCAAAAGCCAATATTGGCTACTTGCCCGACACCCCCCCCATATACCTGGACATGCGCGTAGAAGAATACTTAAACTTTGTAGCCAACGTAAAAGGTGTAAAACGTGGACGCAAAGATATGGTAATGCATGTAATGAAGCAAGTGTCCATAGACGATATCCCACGCAGGCTTATTAAAAACCTTTCCCGGGGATATCGGCAGCGTGTTGGTTTGGCCCAGGCTATGATAGGTGATCCAAAGGTAATAATAATGGACGAGCCTACTATCGGACTTGACCCTAAGCAAATAATAGAAATGCGTGATGTTGTAAAAAATTTGGGCAAAAAGCACACGGTCATATTGTCATCACACATAATGCAAGAGGTATCTGCGGTATGCGATCGAATGATGATCATTAACAAGGGCAAAATTGTAGCCTCTGGCACGCCGGAAACCCTTTCTGAAAGCATAACAAAGGGTGCAAACCGCATGCAGGTTAGGGTAAAGGGACAAAAGCAGCAAATTTTAGATGCTTTGAAAGAATTTGCAATGATAAAAAACATTGCTACAGAGACAGGCAGCGAGCTGGGAACAATGGATCTTGTACTTGCTGGTGATAACAATGAAGACATTCGTGAAGCAATATTTATGTGTATGTCTAAAAATAACTTTCCGATTTTATTAATGAAATCGACGGAACTATCTTTGGAAGAAATCTTTTTATCTTTAACAGAGGGCGACAGGATGGGCATTAGTATGGCGCCGACCTTTGCGGTAGAAGAAGCTGCGGAAGAAGCACAAGATAATATTCAAGATGACGAAGGAGGCGCTGACAATGATCGCAATCTATAAAAAAGAAATGCTTGCCTACTTTACCCATATGATGGGTTATGTTTTTCTTGCATTTATGCTTTTGATTGTTGGTATATGGTTTGTGATGGGTAATGTGATGAGCTTGGATGCAAACTTTCACATGTCACTTGCCAATACAACATTTTTCTTTTTTATGTTAATACCCGTATTAACCATGCGTATATTTTCGGAAGAGGCCCGGCAAAAAACAGATCAACTGCTGTTTACCAGTCCATTGTCTGTTGTACAAATAGTGGTAGGTAAATTTTTTGCGGCGTTTACGCTTTTTTTCCTGGCAACGGGTATTACCGTAATCTTACCAGTGCTGCTTAATTATTATGCCAGCCTGCCTATTAGCCATATTGTGGGCACATATGTTGGGTTTATTTTAGTTGGGGCTGCGTGTATTGCGGTTGGTGTATTTGTTTCCGTACTTACGGATAATCAAATTATAGCGGCGGTTATTACTGTGGCATCCATTTTTGTTATGTTTATTATGAACGTGATTGCCATGAGTATGCCTACGGGTACATTTGCTTCTTTTATGTTTGTATTGTTTGTTATACTTGCGGTGATTGCTATTTGGTATAACGCAACACGTAAAATTATTGCCACACTTATTTTTGCGGTAATCGCCTTTGGAATTGCCGGTGGTTTGTATCTGATGAATAATCTTATTTATGACGGCATTATTGTGCGGGTGCTTCTATGGTTTTCTATATTTGCCCGCTTTGATAATTTTTCCCAAGGGGTTTTAAACGTGAGTGATATTGTTTATTACGTCTCTTTTAGCATGCTTTTTGTTTATCTTACAGTTAATGTCATTGAAAAAAGGAGGTGGAGATAATGAAGATGTTAAGAGAAAAACGTTTTCGTTATGGTACATTCTCCACGGCTATGATGCTGTTTGCGGTGGTTTTATTTGTACTTGTTAACCTTATTGCAGGGGAGTTTAACCGTAATTTTGACTTAACCCGCCAGCAAATATTTACCTTAACCCGCCAGAGTGAAGACTTTTTGGCACATTTGGACCAGGACGTTACCATTACGCATATTGCGCCTACAGGTAATGAGCATTATGTAATTTCTCAATTGCTAATCGAATACGCGGCGGCTTCTAACCATATTACAATAGAAACCCGAGACCCAATGTTTAGCCCTGCGCTCATACATCAGTTTGCCTTAGAGGCAGGCATAGAAGGCGGAATCGCCGATAACAGTGTTGTTATTAGAGGCGCAGATGGAACCATTGTGTTGCAGCCAATGGAAATGATGAGTTTTAATGTGGATATGTTTGGCAGGCCGGAAAGTATTCGCAGTTATAATTTTGAATCTGAAATAACCCGGGCAATACACCGCCTAACCTTAGGGGAGCCGCCAATTGTGTACTATGTTATCGGTAGTGGGGAAATGCCTCTTCCACAAGGATTGTCCCTGATATTAGAAAGCGGAAATTTTGTAATCCGGGAAATAGATTTGGTTATGCAAGAAGTGCCGGAAGATGCAGATATTTTGATACTAGCGATGCCGGTTCGCGATTGGACAGAAGTGAAGGCAGGGCGCATTGCTGCCTTTTTAGAAGATGAAGGCCGGGCGTTTATAGCCTTGAACTACTTCCCGGTAGAAATGCCAAATATGGACGGTGTGCTGGCGGCTTATGGTATCGGCCGTGGGGAGCATATCATTTTGGAAGGTGATGCACGCAACATTTTCCAATATACCAATTGGATTTTTCCAAACACAACAAGCCACGATATTACAGACGGTGTACAAGGGCCACATTTGCTAATGGATGCAGCGGCTGTTGAAACGCTGCCAGTTCGCCGTGTGTCTACAAATATAGAGCCTTTATGGCGCACATCCCATAGTGCCTTTGCCCGGGTAGATACGGAAGATGTAACGGGATCTCAAATTCCTGGAGATATTCCTGGGCCATTTGACTTGGCTGTGGCAATTACAGATACGCAATTTGTAGAGCGAACCTATTTTACCAGACTTGTTGTGGTTGGCAGTAACGCCGCCCTTAGTGATGAGGTTAATAGTGTTATCGGCGGTGGGAATGCGCGCTTTGTATTAAGCGCCCTCCATTGGCTGCATGGGCAGCCGCCGGGTATATTTGTACCGCCGCGTATACCGCCGGGCAGGATCCCAATTATGATAAACCAAGTACAAAGAAATGTAATGACTGGTGTTGCTTTGGGTGGTCTGCCACTTGTATGTATTGCTTTTGGCGTGTTTGTCTGGTTTAGGCGCCGATATAACTAAGATGGAGGCCGTAAATGAGTAGAAAATCTAAGCGTACTTTATCTATGTGTTTAACCCTGGTGCTTATTATTGGTTTGGCCGGGTGGCTGTTATTAAGACCCGAGGCCCAGGAAGAAGATGTGCCTAGGCAAAGCCTCCCTACATTAACGATTAAACAGCGATTAGAGCGGGAAATTTCTAGTATAACGTTTCGTCCAGATGGACAGCAAAGCTATGCAATGGTGGCCAGTGCAAATGATGCCGGTCAAATAACATGGCTGTGGCAGGATGCGCCGGATTATATACTAAACCCAGCTGCTGTAAGGGAAAAAGTGCGCTTGGCCTGGTCTTTGGTTGCAACAGCCGTTGTGCACGAAAATTATCAAGATATAGATTTGGCTGATTTCGGGCTTGCATCGCCGCCGCTTATCATTGAATCCGTATATTACGATGGCACCACAAGTAATATTTATGTTGGCTCGCCAACGGTAGGCAGAGAGCACTACTTTGTAATGGTAACCGGCGACCCTGCTGTGTACATGGTTGCCAACCACTTTATAGACCGCACAACAATTGGCCTAGATGGTTTGCTTGACAGATCTTTACCCGAGTTTTTTTCAGATGATGCGGAGCACGTTTTAATTGCGGTGCGCGATGCGCCTATTATTGAACTTGCCATGGCAGAAGCCGTAATAGATGCAGGCGTAGCACCCATGCCACTAACCCCTGACGGATTGTTCTTGCGTATGATACAACCCCTTGAAGGCAGAAATCTAAACCATTCCAGACTGGATGCACTTGTGTTTGAGCCATTAGATAACCTTCAATTTGACCGTGTAGTGTCTGTTAGCCCTGGAAATTTGGCGCCTTATGGGCTGGATAACCCTATGATGGAATTTATGTACCACGATTATTGGGGTGAAGTGCATCTATTTTTTGGAGACATTTTTATTTGTGAGCTAGGGGCACACCCTGTGCCGCATATATATGTAAAATTTGCAGACAGGCCACATATTTTTGCAGCAGAGTTTGGGCCTATATCTGAGCTGTTTGATATAAATATTTACAGTATAATAGACAGGTTTATTGCCCTTATAGACATACGAGATGTGGAAAGCATTATTACTACACGACAAGGCGAAACGTTTAACATGGTGTTAAATCACTCGCCGGAAGAGGGCAGTAATTCTCTTGAGCCTACGATAAATGGCCAGCCGGTGGTGGAGGCTGAATTCCGTATTGCATATCGGTTGCTCATAGCCATTTCTGCAGATGGGGAGGTTGAAACATTTACACCACAGGGGCAACCGGATACTGTAATTCAGTATTTGCGAAAAGAAGGCCCGGACGTGGAAATTAGGCTTTTTGCGGTAGATAATAATTTTTATGCAGTAAGTATAAATGGTGCAGATGCTATGTTTGTTACCAACCAGCGGGATGTTCAGCTTTTCTTTAATCATGTTTTGGGTATGATGGAGTAGATATGTAAAAAGGTGAGTTTATTACAAACTCACCTTTTTTGTTGCGATTTTATTGCAAAAGACGCTATCATGCTCTACAAATAATATGGTTGGTTTGTGCTCAAGGAGCAGTTCTTCAATTTGTACGCGGGATAGAACGTCTATAAAATTGAGAGGCTCATCCCATACTAGGAGGTGGGATTTTTCGCATAAGCTGCGGGCTATTAGGGTTTTCTTTTTTTGGCCGCCGCTAAAGTCAGCCATGTCTTTTTCGAATTGGATGCGGGAAAAATCTAGCTTGCGTAAAATTGCTTTAAACAAGCTCTGGTCGATATTGTGTTGCAGGGCGTAGTCTGTTAGGTTGCCTTTAAGATATGATGTGTCTTGAGATACATATGAAATTTGAATGCCTTTGCCTATGGTAAACTCGCCGGTGTATGGGATGTCTTCGCCACAGATTAGCTTTATTATGCTGGATTTACCGGATCCATTTTTGCCTTGGATTACAATGCGGTCACCTTGCTCTACAGAGAAGTTAATGTTGCTGCATACAACTTTGTCATAGGCGATGCTTAAGTTGGACACAGATAAATAGTGGGATTTGTGGTAGGGCAATTGTGTGATTTTTAAGTCGCTTGCATAGTCGATGTTTTTTAGCAGTTTTGACTTTTCGTCAATGTTGTCTTGCTGTCTGCGTTCAAGGTTTTTGCGGCGTTGCTGCATGCGGCGAGACTTTTCGCCGATGTATGCGCGTCTATCTATGGATTTTTCTACGGCTTTGCCGCTTTTACCTGCGCTTCCTATCTTGGTAGCTTCAACCTTGTCTGCCCATTCTTTGCTTTGTTTTGCTGCTTGTTTTAGCCGTTTTATGTCTCTTTGCAGCTTTTCGTTTTCGGCAAGCTCAAAATTATCTTGCAGTTGCTTGTTTGCATACCAGGATGAGAAATTTCCGCGCTGTACTTCGATATTTGCCTTGTTTATGGATAGGATGTGGTCTACACAATTATCCAAAAAGGCTCTGTCATGGGAAACTAAAATGTATCCGGATTTTGAGTTTAGATATTTACCTACAATGTTGCGGCCGGCAATGTCTAGGTGGTTTGTGGGTTCGTCAATGAGTAAAAAGCTGTTTTCGCTTAAAAATAGAGCGGCGAGTAGTACTTTTGTTTGCTCTCCATTAGATAGGGTTTGGTATGGGCGGGTGAGCACATCTTCGGCGACTTCTAAGAGGGATAACTCGCGCATAAGTTGCCAATCTTGGTAAAGAGGGCATATTTCCTCGATTATGGCTATGGTATTTAGGGTTTTATCGGCTATAGGATATGGGAAATATTGAAAATTAACCCCTGCGGATATGTGTCCGCTATATTCGTACTTGCTTAGTAGCAAGTTCAAAAATGTTGTTTTGCCACGGCCGTTTCTGCCTGTAAAACCTAGCTTCCAATCTGTATCTATTTGAAAGCTTACATTTTCGAAAATATTGTCATAACTGCCTTCGTAGGCAAATGTTAGGTTTGAAATGTTTATTTGAGACATGATTGTACCTCCATTTTAATGGGGCTCTGCTCCAACTCCGATTATGCTGTCCTCGCGTTTAATATGGGTGTGCGCAAATAGTTTTTATACAAATAAAATAAGCCGCAAGAAAGTTAATTCTCGCGGCTCGGATATCTGTTAATACACGCTAATGCTTGGCGTAATATAGTTTACGCCTACAATTTACGTGTTCTTTTATATATCAGATGAGCTTGGACAGAATCAATGACTTTCTTGCTTTGGCATAACAAAATAAACGGACTAACCATTCGCAGTTGCTTATGCCTAATAAAATTAGCAAGAAGTATCTGACATCTTTCCAACTCCAATCTTTTGATTGTGGTGAGTATATCATAATTTTGTGTTATTGACAATTATTGAAAATGTGTAAAATAAAACGCTTAAAGACAATACAAATGATAAGCCCAAGGTAAATGCATATTATAATTTGCATGTCGTGTGGAGGTGGGGTATGGCATTTGTAATAAAAGCACAAGTTATGAAAGTTTTATAACGCCACCGTCACATCCACCACACCATCACTAAAGCTTTTTTCATGAGAAATTATAATTACGCTACCACTATATTCCGCTAATGCTTCCCGCAAAATAGTTTTTGCGGTTACATCTAGATGATTTGTTGGTTCGTCCAACACGAGTAAGTTGTGTTTTGTTAGTGTTAAGTGACATATTCTAACTTTAGCTTGTTCTCCGCCAGATAAGGTGGACAAGCGCTGTAAAATATGCTGGCCCCCAACCCCAGATTGTGCAAGGGCCGCATATACTTCTTTCCTTGCCATTTGTGGAAATAGGGATGCAATGTAGCTATAAGGAGTTAGGTCATTGTCATCCCAAACATATTCTTGCCTAAAGTAGCCGACTGCAGCCTTTTCATGAAATTTTGAATTTCCGGATAAGGCCGGAATTTCGCCCAAAAGAGTTTTAACCAAGGTGGTTTTACCGATACCGTTAAAGCCTGTGATTGCCATTTTAGACCCCCAGCTAAGGTTAAAGCTAATCTTTGGCAGAAGCGGACGGTCATAACCAATTTCCAAATCCGCTGCCTCCAGTACATATCCACTGCCAGGGGCGGTGCTTTTAAATTTAAAGTGAGGCCGTATATTTTCCTTTGGAGGTGCAAGCCGACTTACCTTGTCCAGCATTTTTTGGCGGCTTTTTGCCATGCTTGCCGTAGAGGCCCGCGCCTTGTTGCGGGAAATATAGTCCTCTGTTTTTTCAATCCACTTTTGTTGGGACATATAATTTTTTATATATTGCTGGCGACGCAAATCTTTACTGTTTAAATAGGCTGTAAGGTTGCCTTTATATTTTACAACGGATTGAAATTCAATTTCGCAAATGCAGTTGGTGATTTTGTCTAAAAAATCGAAATGATGGCTTACTACTATAAATGCGCCTTTAAAATCTCGTAAAAATTGTGTCAGCCATTCTATATGGGATTTGTCTAAAAAGTTGGTTGGCTCGTCCATTATCAAAACATCTGGGCGCTCTAGCAGTAGTTTTGCCAAAATAACTTTAGCACGCTGGCCGCCGCTTAATTTTGAAACCTCTGAATCCATCCCAAGAGATGTTATGCCAAGTCCTGCCGCAACCCGGTCTATATGGCTGTCCAGTTCGTAAAAGCCACTTGCTAGCAGTTTTTCTAGACAGATTGCAGATTGCTCTATTCGTTTTGTGTCTGAATTGTTTACCAGTCCTTCGTTTATGGCATTATATTTGGCCTCAATGGCATACAAATCTGCAAATGCGGTTTGCAGGTACGCTCTAATAGAAATCCCCTGGTCAAGCTCTCGGTATTGATCTAAATACCCTACGGATATTTTCGGCCTCCAAAAAATATCTCCTGTTTCGTGAATTGTTTCGCCAATTAAAATTTTTAGCAATGTGCTTTTACCTGAGCCGTTTAGCCCTACCAATCCCATTTTTTCACCTTCAAACAAGTCAAAGGATACTCCTTGTAAAAGGGTGTTGTCGCCGTAGGCGTGGGTCATGTTTGTAACTTTTAATAAACTCATTAAAAAATTTCCTTTCATATTTATAGCAATTTATCTTGAAAACAACCGAAAGCGAGATCGAAACGCAGGGTATTCACTGCGTTCTCGGGAGAAGCTTGAGGCGATTTTCAAGTTCATTGTCTATATACTGCTGCCCACGGCAAATAAGAACGAAAAAAGCCGTGAGCAAAACGCTCACAGCCTAAAGGGTTTCCAATGTAAGTGTCGGTTGAATAGCAAACAAAGCCAGTCACCTATTTTCGATGACTACCTCATTCCTTCAACCGACGAAACCTGTGTTACGCTCTGTACAACGTTCCGCCAATAATGGATTGTACAGAGCAAAAACAAGACATAGATACATAATAGGTCCCCTGATATTTTATATTACACGATATTTTTACTGTGCAAAAGCACTATACAGTTTTTTGTATAGTGCGTCAAGCTTATCTATATGCAGGTCTTTCTGTGTGCCAATAATCAGGTCTTTCCCTTTCATGTGGGGTTTCTGCCGGTCTTCCCCCAGATCGTTCTGTATGTTGTTCCTCTGGTCTGTCTGCTGGTCTTTCCACAGCGCCTCGTTGGTTAGCGCTCGGAACAAGATCATTGTGCTGTGTAGAAATGCGTATAAGCGTCAGTGTTTCTTCGCCTATTGTTACATCGGCCACACGTCCTGTGCTATCTATAACTGCAAATGTTATTTGGCGTCCGATTACGACAAGGTTTCCATTTGCGTCTACATCAAAATGAGTTGCTACGGTACCTAAAAATTCTACACTTACTATTTCTGTTTTAACAAAATGTCGTGCTGCATACTTTGTCGCAGCTTCAATATGCGCGTTAAGTTGTGGTGGTGGTGGGCCACCTGTACGCAATTCATAAAATCTGTCAGGGTCCATGTTTCTGCGCGCTTCCATTAATGCATTTTGGATCTCTTCTGTCAGTGCCATTTGGCCTTCTAACTGATTTGTCGCATTAAATATATCTATTCTTTCTCCGGTAATTGCATCCAAAACAAATGCAAACATCGTGTCGTTCAAATCTGTAGATTCTGATGCAATGACCGACCCACGCCAAAAGGATCTAGTCATGGATGGCATTGAAGAATAATGTAGCCAAACCGTACTGCCATCTATACATTCTCCAAGCACATCTAGGATATATTGTGCGCCAATTTGGGCGGCGGTTTCCGGGGGTAGGGCATTTGCACTGGGTATTAAATCCCGACCTTCTATATGCACACTGCCAACATGTACAGACAGTGTTATGCCTGCGGTTTGCGGTGTTTCATTCCCTGTATTTGTAGCTGTATTTGAAGGCGGAATAATTGGAGGCGGTGCAGTCAGTGTAATACTTTCTGTTACATTTGTTGCCGCTGCAAGCGCGAAGTCATTAATGCCAATAAACGCTGCACTGAATATTCCAATGGATAAAGCTGTTGCGGTTACTACTTTTAAAATTTCCTTACCTTTTTTCTTCATTTAATTTCTCCTTTGATTTGAATTGTTGTGTGGGCCTCACAAGATATATATTAGCCCCGGTATTTCATGAAAGTATCAAGAAGTTGTCAGGAAGTTGTAAAAGTTATTTCTACGGTTGTGCCAATACCAATCGCAGACTCGATGGCCATTTCTGCCCCATGGGCCTCTGCAATTTGTTTACATAATGTTAAACCAAGTCCTGTGCCGCCCTGTTCTCTATTTCGGACTTTGTCTACACGATAGAAGGGTTCTGTTATTTTTGCAATATCTTCTGCAGAAATTCCGCAGCCATTGTCGGTTACAGAAATTACACGGTGGTTGTTTTTTTGGGTTGCTTGCAAACAAATTTGTGGGTGGCTCTCATTAGAATCTGCTACAGCTCTAATGGCGTTATGACATAAATTTAATAGCAGGCTTTTTATCAGATCTTCTTGGCCTATCAAAATATCTGTATCCTTTTTGCAGACAAGTTTGATATTTTCATCCTGCAAAGGTTTTTGCAAGGTTTGGCAGATATCCTCAAACAACTCCGAAATTATAATTTCAGTTTTAACAGGGGTGTAATTTCTTAGTGTCGCAAGCTCTAAAAGAGAATTCGCGATTTTTTTCATGTGGCTTGCTTCATCCATTATGGTTTGGGTCGAGTCTATCATTTCGTCATCATCCAGGGGTGTTTTTTGGATATATTCCGCATAACCGTAAATGGACGTGAGGGGCGAGCGTATTTCATGTGCAAAATTGTCTACAAATTGCTGTTTGCCAATGGCTTCCGCCTCCAAAACGCGAATCTGTTTTTCTATTTCTCCCGCCATTTGGTTAAAGCTTTCTGCCATTTCAGAAAGCTCGTTTTCGCCTTTAATGCTGATTCTTTCCCGATAGTTGCCGTTTGCTATTTTTTTAGACGTTCCAGCTACAATACTAAGGGGTCTAAAAATTCGTACCAAGATAAAATACAATCCAAATGCAGTAATAATGGAAAAGCCAATTGCAAAAGTTAAAATTACACGCTGAATACTACGCAATTCCAATATATTTTCGGTAAAATTAAATTGATAGTCTATTCTAAAAAATTCAAAAGGCTCGGGCAATCCGCCGGAAATGTGTATTAAATGTGCTGTGTCTTGGCGCACAAATAAAATTTCTGAATATGGAAGCACTGGCTCGTAAGCTTCCGTTAATGCAATATGGATATCATACCGGCTGTAGTACATGGAATACCCTCGCACCAAGGAATCTACCTCAATGGAAAAGCTTGTGCCAAACCCACCATTCATATCATACAAAACAACAATATTGCGGGTTAGAGACGCTACAATTCGCTGATATTCGCTTATGCTTTGCTCTCTAAGCATGTTCATTTGGCTGCGAGTCATATAAACAGAAACTGTTCCTACAATAGAAAATAGGACAAAAAGAAACAGCAGGTATGTTGATAGAAACGCCTTTAGTCTCACTTTTGTACCTCCAGCCTATATCCCAGCTTATATATTGTTTTTATGTGGTTTTCCCAGCCAAGTTTGCTTCTAAGTTTTTGGATATGGGTGTCTACAGTACGTGTTTCACCACCATAGTCATACCCCCATGCCAGCTCCAACAACTTTTCTCGTGAAAGGGCTATGTTTTGGTTTTTTATTAACACTTCCAAGAGCTCGAATTCCCTAGGGGACAGATCTATTGTGGTACCATTTACTTTTGCTGTGCGGCTTGTTAAGTCTATTTCGGTATTGTCAAGGGCAAATGCTGTGCTGTGTTTTTGCGTGCGGCGCAGAACCGCCTCGATACGCGCAAGCAGTTCAAGCATTTCAAATGGCTTAACAATATAATCGTCTGCACCAAGAGATAGTCCATTTAGGCGGTGCTCTAACCCATCCTTTGCGGTAATAAATATCACAGGGGTGAATGGGATTTTTTTGATCACTTCGAATCCATTTAGCCCTGGCAGCATAATGTCTAAAAGTATTAAGTCAACAGGGTTTTCAAGTGCGGTGGTTATTGCGTCTACGCCATTAAACACTTGAATATATGAATGACCGACCAATTTTAGATTTTTTGCTATCAACGCATTTATAGCCTTATCGTCTTCTACAATTAAAATTTTTGCCATAAAAAACCCTCCTATTTAATATTATACCCTTTAATTGTTATGAAGTTGTAATGGGTTGCAGATTTCAAGTGATGCCACATTGAACTGCTTATCGAATTTTCTTCTCATTAAAAAACTGGCCACCTTTTTTTCTTATCTTGGTGTCCAGCTTATTGTACTATATCCAATTTTGTTAGCCTATGATAAACTTAACTTGTTGGTAGGGGCATTAGCTATATCGTGCCCTTATTGGAGTTTGGTGGTGGCATTATTGTGGGGAGCATTAAAATGTATAGAAAAAAATTTCTTGGTTTATTGTTGCTTATTGTTTTTGCACCACTTACAGCCTGTAGCGATTTTGGTGCCAATGAAAACTATCTGTCTAAAGCAGAAAATTTTTACGAAATCAGCAATACCCTACCGGGATACGCTCCAGATTCAACCATGATGGAGCATACACGATTTTATCCTCCTATTATTATTTTGCCGATGAGAATGGAACGCCTGTGCTGGCGTTTATCATGTGCTGAAAGTCGCTAATAAACACTTTCTCTTCTAACTGTAATGAAGTTAAGCGAATGATTTAGTTTTTACTAGAATCAAATTGCACCCATTGACAAATCCTTGACATGCATGTTATGCTTCTCCCATAAATAAATAATATTTTTAGAAAGAGGGTTGTTTGATGAGTGCTAGTGTGGTATCGGTGGTAACAAACTAAAACCGCATACCAAGGTGCAAACCAAAAAATGTGGCGTTAAATATATTGCCGATATTTTTTGTGTGCCGTCAAACAAGTAACCTTTTTTTGAATACTGCCATCTGTGGGTACGATAAGGTCGTATCTTTTTTTGTGTCCAAATACAAATGCCACAGGTAAGTAGCCTTCTTTTAGGTCTGCTTATTTGTGGCATTTGTATTTATATGGGCCATGATGGAACAATTACGTTCCTATTTGGCCATAATTCAACTGGTAAGAAATCCTTACCTGCTGAAGTTTTAACAATTTAGGAGGAATCAAACCCATGAACGAATCAAAAACTAACACTACAAACCATATCAATACTTCACACGTTACACTAGAATTTAACACCATACTAGACCAATTGGCAGACCATGCGGTTTCATCAATTGCGAAAGAGCGCTGCAAAGCCATCACCCCCGCAACTGATATTAACGAAGCCACGC
>Ga0123355_10004508_pt1 | contig 20264 bp, 13 predicted proteins | sample TergutEmb28metaG_3_FD_89872 | JGI IMG/M metagenome (GOLD analysis project Ga0123355, IMG submission 89872) | Embiratermes neotenicus P1 segment gut microbial communities from Petit-Saut dam, French Guiana - Emb289 P1 | ecosystem: Host-associated > Arthropoda: Insects > Digestive system > Gut ...
AAAATTTTTGTTTTACAGTAAGTTTATTTCATGCCTCTACATGTTTCGAGCACATGTGCTCATCATCAGGTCAAAATTGCATTACACAGCCTCTGGTATCATCACACCTATAGGTGGCCGTCTCGTGCACAGGTAGAGAAAGAACCTGTGCACGAGACGGCCACCTATAGGTGTGATGATACCAGAAGCTGTGTAATGCACTTTTGACTTCCTGATGATGAGCACATGTGCTCGAAACATGTAGAGGCATGAAATAAACTTACTGTAAAACAAAAATTTTGTGCATCAAGTTGGTTAATTACTGAGATAAACTACTCTACGAATTTCTTTAAATTTTGCTGAACGAATTCGGCATATAAAGATGCGCGAATTTAATTTATACGCGTATCGGCGCATTATAATCAGAGATTTGCGTAGAAATGAACGGAAAATTGGACCTACGAATTTTCTTTCAAAAAATCATTTTTGAAAAAATGGTAGTCTTTTATACTGCCGATCTTATCAAAGGCGATGGCTCTTTAAAAATATTTGCAGTTAGTAAATTTAACGGGATAAAATATTATTTGTGTAAAGCGTATATGTAATGTGACTGGCTTTCTGGAACTGTGAATATATCCGGAATATTATATTTATTCGTGTAATAAATGATCACCGTGATCAGTGTAATATATAAAATTGCCGAAAATACGTTGTGTACTAGATCTTCCCTCTTCTGAGATGTTACGCAGCCTAGATTGGTAGTTATCTACGTTTCGGAACGAACTATCTGCCCATTGTCAAGGGTAAATCCGAAACGTCGGACACTAACGACCAATTTACTGTGCGTAACATGTCAGAAGAGGAAAGTTCTCGCTTACAAGGCGGCGGAACCCCGAAATCATGCACGTTTATATTAACAGGCCTACACACCTTTCCACTCTGGCCTCATCAGCATAAAGGCTAATTAACTCATACCGTGCCGTGCCCATGCTGCGCCCCTGCTATACTGTGCCGTGACGTTGAGAAGTCGCTATCAGAACAGCATGGCCGGAGCACGGCAGAGGCGCGGCATAGGCATGGCATGGTATGTGTGAATCAAACACGGCCGCACTGTGTAAATCAAATGGGAAAGACACAATCTAAACCCATGGCGACACGACACGGCAGGGGAATGGCATGGGTACTGCATGTTATATGTGAATTAGCCTTAACGATGCACCTTTGCACATTTTCACCTTCATGTACTGTGCAGGGTAGCTTTATCTTGTCCCAGATGATGAAAAAGTATATGTCAGCGTATTTGGAAGATAGTATTAATTAATGTCCATTAATTATCCGACGCCCGTCCCACGGACCCAGTGGCCGCGTGGTCCAAGGGGTAGGTCTGTGGCCGTTCGACTGCTGAGATTGTGGGTTCGAATCCCGCCGGGGATATGGAATTCTTCTGTTATGAGTGTTGGGGTGTTGTCAGATCGTCCAGAGGAATCCTACCAAGTGTGGTGTGTACAATGAGTGTGATTTAGAAACCTCAAGAATTAGGAGATCCTGGCCGCGTTGGGCCGCAGCGCCACAGGGGGAAAAAAAGAATATCTGACACGTACGAATAGATTCCGCGGCAGTAGGACGACTGCGCTGCAGCTAAACGTCTGTATTCGCTTGCAGCCGGCCGGAGTCTTGGTGTTTGTGTATGTTTTATTGTGCGAGTATGTAATTATACTGTTTAATCACATGTTTCAAAAAGTTATTTGTGCAGCATTTGTGATGGTAGATGTGCGAGGGAAGCAGGCATTTCTGTTATTTTTCTGTGTTTCATTGTTCATTGGCGTTCTGATTTAAATGTTCCGTGTTCGAACGTGACTTTGGACAAGTTGAATTGCAAAACGTACACTGTTTACAGGCGTTTTGTTTCTTGAAGCATATCGGTTACTTATGTAAGAAGTGAATCTGTATGTTAGCCCTTAAAAGAGCTTTTTCAAGGCCTATTATTTTTAGTATGATATCCACTACCCCTGAACTCAGCTCTACAAGAATTTACCCGTCTTTTATGGAAGCCGGGATTATGTTAGTATCCACAAAAGCCTGCCTCTGGCCCCTTCCCCGAGCTAGATGAATCCAATCTACATATCCCTAAATATTGCTGGAAGCTCCATTTTAATAGTATCCTCCCTGCTACGTCCAGTTCGCCAAAGTATTCTCATCACTCTAGGTTGTCAGCCAGTTATTTTTATACATTTCCCCTCTTTTCTTGCATAATACATATCATGCCTGTCTCATCCTCCTTCACGTGTTAATCCTGAAAATATCGGGCGTTAAAAATACATGCAGCTCCTCACATTGTAATTTTCGCCATCCTGTTTATATATATATATATATATATATATATATATATATTGCTCACTGACCCCGTTTTCAAAGACTATCGATCTCTTTTCTTCCCTTAATGTAAGTGAACCATTAAAATTCTACAAAATTTATTTTAAATGTCTTTTGATGTCTTGTGAAAGTTTCTAACCCCGCTCCGTACAAGGCTTTGCACATTCACTGCAGCGTCAGTAAGCCGATATTTGTCGATATAGAGGAATAGAAATTATTTTGCAATAATAGCGTACCGTTAGACGACGTAAACTGCATCTCGGACGGCCTATCGCCACGCAGTGTTTACTGCTGCGTAATCAATCAAGTGAGATTTGCTCTTCTTGCACTGAAGTTCGCGCTGTCACTGTCTTGGTATTGTGGATGACCGGGCATTAAAAGGACAAAAGTGTACTGGCCTGCAGTGTTATGAACCTTCGTAAGATTTTTCTCTGTGTTATAAAGGCAATGGGGCAATAAATAGAAGATGATAATATTTTGTTTATTTGTTTTTCTCGAAATAAGTAAAACAATGTTAATTAAATATTTTAAGAGATTCTGTGTTCTGACGATGGCGCTAGGAAGGTGTTCTTCTGGTAAACGACATCGCATAATGTAGAAGAACGCGACTCTTATAATAAAACCAACAAGATGCACTAATTTCTCAAATTTATTTTTGGAATAGAACTCTACATGTTTCGGACAGTATCTCTGTCCATCATCAGGAGTCTAGCACTGTATACACTGCAATACATACAGGTTATGCTGACTGCTTGCTAGCAAGCAGTCAGCATAACCTGTATGACATATACCTATTGCTGTGTATACAGTGCTAGACTCCTGATGATGGACAGAAAACCTGTCCGAAACATGTAGATTTCTATTCCAAAAATAAATTTGAGAAATTAGTGCATCTCGTTGGTTTTAATACAAGAATACATCACGACGCACGGTCCTCTGGATGTCAAGAACGCGACTGTGCGTCCCGGAAGACAGTAATTTTTGTGCTGTCCAACTGAGTGTGTTCACGAACCAGACTTAAAAGTAATGCCTTAATTTGACACGGCCGCGGCAGCGCCCATTGCAGTACAGAATTTTGATCATTAGTATTTTATCCTGGAAGAAGTTTTTAACACCTCAGTCAGTTGACTTGACACGTGAAATACACAGAGCGGTGGAAGAGTACGTATATGCAGGTAACATTACCAGAAATGAAGACGCTCGGAACCTTGGACTTCCTGCACATCAAGCCATGACATATTTATCCATTAGTCTGCGTGAAGATCAAGACATAACCTACTAGCTTCTTGCGATTTTCGCGTGCAACTGAGGTCACAGTTCAGTGACCTGTACATTTTCCGTAAAGCAGTTTTTGGCGTGAAGGTTGACATACATTTCTGTATACCGGGGGAGTAGTGGGCCGTCCGTCTGCCTCATACGAAAGACTGTGTAATTAAAAACTTGTTAAATAACTATTAATCATTCGCACTTGTAATGACACGCCAGAATGTAAAAAATAATAGTCATCATCATTAGCTATAATTAGGCCTGTATAAAGCATTAACACATTCATACTGCAGTCTTCTGCTTATGACGCCGTGCGGTCACCGCTGTTTTGTAGAAACACACTGCCTTATAAGACCATATGGAGGGCCTAAGCATAGATGGTAGATAATTTTAAAATGTTTCTGAAATAAGCAGAAGGAGAGAGCGTGGACTGAATTTATCTGACTTAGGATGGGGACAAGTGGCGGCTGTTTTGAACGTGGCTATGAAACGTAGGGTTCCTTAAAATGTGGGGAATTTCTTGACTAGGAGAGGAACTGTTAGCTTTTCAAGAAGGACTCCGCTGCGTGGAGTTAGGTAGTTTGTCGTGCTCCCTCGAATATTAGAGGGCTCAAAACTTTTTTTTTTTTTTTTTGCAAAAATATTTGTTATTCGATACGTCTTTGTGTAAACCGAGATGTGTCAGTACAACGATTGGCAGCGGGCCGGATTCCTGGCAGGTAGGAGGCGCGGACATTTGTCTTCATCGCTTAGACAAGACCGGCTTAAGGCTAATACGCACATACCATGCCGTGCCCTTGCCGTGCTGTGCCGTGGCCCTGAGAAGCCGCTATCAGAACGGCATGGTCGGAGCACCGCAGGGGCGCGGCATGTTATGTGTGAATCAAACACCGCCGCACTGTGTAAATCAAATGGGAAAGACACAATCTAAACCCTTGGCGACACGGTATGGCAGGGGAACGGCATGGGCACGGCATGTTATGTGTGAATTAACCTTTAGAGACCCAGCAGTCCTTCCATCTAATGGGTACTGGTAGTGGCCGTAGCGCGAACTTTCTTACATTTATCTAGTGCTGAGAATAAAACTCGTGCATCTTTACCTCCAGCATTTACTTTTATGGCCTTGTGGTCACGACAACAAATTTGCCTCTCTTTTTTCCAGTTATACTACCTCTTTACTATTCAGAGTGGGTCGGGAGAGCGCAGTCGGTGTAGCAACTACTCTACGAGCTGGACGGTCCGAGGATCGAATCCCAATGGGGGCGAGATTTTCCGCACCAGCCCTTCCCTCGGGCCCACCCAGCCTCTGTACGATGGGTACCGGGTCATTCCCGGGGCTAAAGCGGCCGTGGCGTGGTGTTGACCACCCACCCCGATCTAGTGCCGAGGTTAAAGAAAGAGTAGACCTACATCTATACCCCCCCTCTGGGCCTTCGTGGCTGTTCTAAGTTGAACTTTCACTTTTACTTTACTATTCATGAGATATTAAAACTCGATAAAAGGCCTTAGGGCTTTTGTGTCCCTCCCCTGGCATGAAGGAAATGAGAAAGCTCATGAAGAAACTCGTTCGTGATTACTGGACGAATGACTTCCTCTTTATGAAGCATTAGTGGTAACCACTGCACTGCAGTGTTCGCTAGGTGATCCTGGACCTTTCCGCTTTCAGGAAAATGACTGCTGTTGTCTATCCTCGAAGGTGGAACATGACGAAAGGTCATACGCTCCATTGATGAATGACTTTACGGTATTGCTGTCCATGTCATTAAGGGCCGCCACATAAAGGAATTGGTTTGCATCTTATTGACGCCTTTCATTCAATGCTCCGTATTGATTTGTCGGGATGATTATTGGCACCTAAATTGGATTTATCCACTATGCACGGTGAATCCGTCGTCTGTTTACTGAAAAGGCTGATGACTCGATTTAAGCCCACTGATAACTATAAATAGGACATTAGTAAGATTACTTAATTCTCTAAAGCTGGGCTTTGAAACTTTTTCGACTATTCAACCCACACTTTCCGCTGACATAAAAGTGTATTTGTGTCACCTTGAACTGGTCACCCCTTGGGCGCACTTGTGGTAATAGGAGCTCCTGCGGGGGTGATTCGGGTGGAGGGTGAAGGTGATTGCTGCGTGTGCGTCTTTACCCTCACGTTGTTTGCACGTCTTCGTGGCGTGATGCTCACAGGGATAGGTGAGAACCACGTAAATTTAAGTGAGAACAGGAGTGCACGGCCCTGTGGGACAGACATCTTTTACAGTTGACGTAGTTGGTCTTTGAGAGAGACTGTACGTCATGTGTTAGGTGTTCTGATGCTTGCATCGGGAATGGATTTAGTTCGCGGCGGGTGGGCCGGCGTCTTCGTGCTGCAGTGCCTATCTGCCTACCGAGTCTCCACCTTCCCTTTGTTTCTTCCTCTACCTCTCTCTTCTGTATTGTTCATCTTCTATCGTCAATTCACTTTACGAATATGAACCTAATGCTTCTCAAATCGCTTTCCCTTTTCACGAAAGAAGAAGCCGTTATTCGCAATCTGCCTGGTGGGTATGTAACCTTTCATACGTGTTGTGGAGAGACGGGCAGAGTCACTCTGTGTTCTGTGCATCGTTCTTATGATTTAGGCGTAGCTTTATAACTGTCTGTAAACAGCAAACTGCAATGAAATAAACAGAAAGAAATAACGGAAGCGTGCGAGTGAAAGAACAGAATCGTTTGCGGAAGAAGAAGTGTGGACAACGAATACCTGAAGAAAGAAATATAGGATTTCTGAAAGACCGGTAGGGTTAGTAAGTAAAAGCAGGAGGAATAGAGATAGGGAGACAAACAAAAAGGGTCAAATCCCTAATGCTGGTGGTAGTTGCGGTTTCAGCCCGAACCAGCAGTTTGTTATCCCTGATCTTGATGCTGTCTGTTTGAAGGCCGCCAGGCGTGCCAAAATGTGGACTCCGGCCAAAAATTCCGTGCTCTCATGACCTATCGGTTGTCACATCGATCAGAGAGAGTGAATGGCGACAGCCGCATTCATAACAGGATGTAATAAACAGTGAAAATTACTGAAAAATTGTAATAATTGTGTAGAAGATTGGTGTAGCGGTAACGCCGTTGCCTGTTTGTGAAGATACACAGTTCAACTGCTGGCGGGATCGAAGTCTTTCTTTGTTGTATTCAGTTTCTTCAAACAAATTCCAGGATAATGCCTCGAAATAGGTCGTTACCACCTTCTTTCTTATCACCAACAATTCATAATTTATTTGGCGTAGAGGCAACACAGTTGATAACACGTCGTTTAACGTTACAGGGAACTTAATTACTGTATTTTTTCGTTTCGTAATATGGCCAACAAATGCACAATTATTCCACAAATTATCACACTACTACATGTTTCGACACTATCGTGTCATCCTCAGGGAGCCTGTAATCATTACCTTGCCAAGTAACACAAGTATTTCAAATGCAGCTTTCGAACTGTATCTGTTGAACTATTTCAAATGCATCTGTTGGTTGCAGGCTTTAGCCAGCAACACGGACATCACTCAAACCCATCCTTCAGCCTGCAACACGGACACTACTCAAACCCAGCCACACCAAATCTCCAACACACAACGAACCGAGAACAAAACGACAGGTGTGGTAATTCAACAACACAGTCGCAAGCTCCTGATGATTGATATATTAATGTCCGAAACATGTTGAGCACATAAGAAGGGAAATAAAATAACAAGTGACATCAAGTTGGTCTTTTATTCTTCAACAGTTCGTTCTGTTCGGTAACACTGATTGTGCTACATTTGCTTTGTTAAAGTATTGCTGCAGTCCTTATTGTTGTGTTTGTGTATGTTTGTTACTTCCTGTGCATTTTTTTTCAGAATACAGTTTCATTAAGTCGAAAAAGATGTTGGACACCACCTGTCGTATTTAGGCCTCCGATCATCTGCCCACCTGCAACATCACCCATACTTTATCTACGTACTGTCCCTGACGTGCACTGGCTTTTTGTGAATGATTTCCAGGCCCCACGTTCTTGCCGTATGGAGGTTAACGATGGTTCGTAGGAATTTGACTTGGTTTCATCACAGAACCCAGCATTGTTTCTTGTGTTATCGTACCCTGTTGTGTTTATTAATCAGTGTCTGTATTTATTGTCAGAGAGAACACAACCCTTATAACACTATGCGTTCATTTGTTATCTACCACATGTTTCGGTCGTTTCAGGCCATCGTCAGGTAGATTTCACAACGACATGCATGGAAAAGCCTTCCCTTCAGAATTTTTCGTATGATAATTCCACCCGATTCCGGGTCATGGCCGACCCTTACGGGACTTCGCTATCACACTCATTTCCACACCAAACTCGGTAGGACTCTTCTGGTCGAGTGATCAGTCTGACGCAGAGATTTCTAACTGGCAATTAGCAACACTCAAAACAGATGCCCCCGTCGGGATTCGAACCCATAATCCAAACAAGCCAAGCAAGCAAGCGGCTCCAGGCCCACACTCTAAACCGCGCGACCACTGGGCCCGGACCCTTTCGCAATTAATACACCAAAATACACAAATTTTGACTGTTATTCCTTGTAAGGGAATGATGAAATTCAATCTTAATTCCATTTTCATTTATATATATATTATATAATTATATTCAATTATTGCGTAATGCTTTAATTTTAACCGGTTTTAATCACTATGTTTTAATTTTATTATCCTTTGTAAAGTAAAAGTAAAAGTAAAGTTATCCCGTTACAGGCCCGGTGTGGCCCAGATGTTGGGTAGAGGTATAGCTCTACTGTTCCATGACCGCGGCACTAGAAGGGGGTGAGTGGTCAGCAGCACGCCCCGGCCGCACTTTACCCCCGGGAAAGACCCGGTACCCAATTTACAGGAGGCTGGGTGTGTCCCAGGGCCTGTCTGGACGGGCGGAAAATCTCGTCCCACCGGGATTCGATCCCGGACCGTCCAGTCCCTAGTCCATCGCTATACCGACTGTTATTATTCGCTTGTAGGGAATAATAATAATAATAATAATTTGTGTATTTTGTTTATTAATTGTGAAAGGGAGGCCGTTACCTTGGTGCGCTTTTCCGTGTATGTTGTGAAATCTACCTGATGAAGGCCAAAAACGACCGAAACATGTAGTAGATGAAAAATGAATGCATAGTCTTATAAGGGTTGTGTTCCCTCTGAAAATAATTAACAGACATTGGACACTGCATTGGACAGGAAATCATCTCCAATATAAATATTATCTATAATTGCAGCACAAAATGTAGCATGCTTAACGCTACCGCCAGATTTGAAGTGTTAAAAATTTGAAATTTTTAACTCGTCAGTTGCAAACGTGTAAACCGACCGACAAATTTAGACTTCCGTGAATTGTGCCCCACCGCTAAACAAAGGCGCTTAGGCAGCGGCCACTGGCTGCAAATTGTTTGTGTCAAACGTCGATGGAACCTCCTGGTTTCGACCCAAACTCTCTCAATGCTCTGTGCACTGCCGTCGCTAATTTTCACCACTTTAACCACGATATATTTCTCAGCTTTCTGCACTTGCGTCACCATTTTCTCTGCTGAGAATGCATTTCAAAGACGACTTATTTATTTATCCAACGGAATGCACTAGATTGTTCTAGAAATGCTAGAACTTAAATTAAAATTTACGTTAAAGTTTTAACATTTTTAGAACAATCTAGTTGGACATTCAGTTGGATAAATAAAGAAGTGATTAATATCAAGATGCACGGTAAAACTGTGAAGATCATCAAACACAACTTTAAAATTGCATCGCATTGTATTGATATGTAAGAATTTTAAGCTGTGTTGTTTATGCGGTACAAATTTTATTATTGTTGGAGCTTAGTTTGCAGAATAAGTTGTTAAACGTATGAATGTTGTGTATGATCACCCTGTACACACAGATAACAGTAATAAATGATCTGTTGTTCCGAAATAGTTTGAACTGGCGTATCGCGACGTGAGAAACACTGTTATAGACAGGCACACAATGTGTCTTTCCTTACGGAATTATGAAAGCAGTTACCACGTGACGTGACTCTTTGTTGCAGCGATCTTGCACCTCATTTGAAAGAGATATAACTGTATGCCACTAGTGAACAAAGTGCCAGGTCAATACTGCATGACAGTGCATCTTTATGACCCCAATTAACAATTTATGTTTAAATTTCGAAGCTTGGGTCATTTCCGCAATCAGAAGTGAATTCATTTTGGGTGTGGCATGATTCTGGTCACGGAATCCGACAATGGTGGATACTCGGTCAAAGGTCATGTTCCACAGCCACCGTTTGTAATGCATTGCAATGATTTCACAATTTTTATTGTTAGGATAGACATGGCAATTCGTGACGGTTGCTGGGAGCTTTGTCACCCAGCCGTGCGTAGGTTTTAACAAACCGCTGTGCAACGTTTCGTTAAGAACCGGGAATTAACAATAGTAACAGGGCGCTGGCTTCAATATGGTGAAATGTTTCTGAAGTGGAGGTTACATGGTATGGAAAGGGTGGAACAGAAGAAGGGGGAGAGGGGGGAGAAATGATGCGAAGTAAAAGAAATGAAGATAAATCAACAACAAGTAAATTAATAAATAACTCGAAAGAGTAAAGGAGATCAAGGATGTAAACAAATAAACTCTTCCGGGATTATCGGTGACCTGCCAAGAATGAACTGTAATGCATGGAATGGAAGAAGTGAAATTCTGCAAAGTACCTGTAGGCATTAGTGTTAGTGATACTGGTGGGACAGAAAAATCGCCGCAGTGTAAATTTTGCCAGAACAATTGTGTCTCGGATCCTAATTCGGGCAGGCAGGCCTCGCCATAACACGGTCATTGACGATGTGTCTCACTTTAAGGTGAAAATGTGTCTTTGTTACGACGGTCATGAACCTTCGTCTCTTAAAGAGTAGGATAATTTTTTATTAGTTGAGTGACTCTAAGCTTCTCAGAAAGGACCCTGCTCCATGGAGCCATGTTGTTGGGTCTGTAATGTGGGTCAAGGCTGGCGGTGCTCGAATAAACTACGTAGTAAATGCCGAATGTGAGCGGTACGTCTTGACGTAATGGGTGGGACTCCGGCTGTGGGTTAGGGAGATCCTGTTTCGATTCTGACCCCTCAGCCCGCCTAACATACCTGAAGTTTTCGGATGTTTTTCCTGTGTCCTGGCAGGTAAAGTGGGGACGGTACGTCGTGAGGAGTAGCAGCAACCATACTTCTGCCTTTCTTACGTTTTGTTGACCGTGCATCCAACTTGATGCACATTTTTTTTATTTTAATACATTTATTACATTCCTCTACATGTTTCGAGCGCTATTGTGCTCATCTTCAGGAGGACAATTGTATTAACACAGAATCTGGAATCGTCACTCTCTTTGGGTTACTGTTCAGTACACAGGTTATGAGAGGACGATACCAGATGCTGTGTTAATACAATTGTCTTCCTGAAGATGAGCACAGTAGGCCTCGAAACATGTAGAGGAATGTAACAAATCTATTAAAATAAGGAATTTGTGCATCACGTTGCTAAAAAAAAAAAAGACTATCATTCTGCAATTCGTCTTGCACATTCATCCTACCAGTGTATGCTGCATAAGCCATGCATTTTAAGAGATGCCATTAAATAACCTACAGAGACTGTGGCCTCATTATAATACAGCGTGAGCCTTGCTCAGCAGTGGTGGCGTTCATGCATTTTAAAGACATCAGACGCAACGTTCTGCGGAGATTCGACATGGCTTTAAATTCAGTATTCGCTTAATCGTACATAATCTTATGGCCTCACTGAGTGTCCCGTATGAAAGGAATCGTTCTACTTACCAACATTTAATATGGTTCACACTTGACTGGGTACATCTGCTGCTTAACTGCCCACAGTTCCAGAAAATAGTTAAACCAATTCCGTAATATTTCTGTACGCGTAACCGCAAATTATACGCCCTTATTACTAGCCTGCAGTGCGTAACAGCAGCACGTAAACGGGGCTTGTACTTCCAACAGACCAACTGGTTGTAGCACAGCGGCAGTTGTTGCTCCGTTTGTAATTGACTACTTTCTGTTATTTTCGATAACCGTCTTGGCCAAAGGAACAGCAGAAATATGCGCTCCAGTTTCAGTAAGCTTCTTCCAGGTGGTCGCTGTGTTGTTTCCATACGTTATCAGTGGTAATGGCCAAATATTACAGGAACTATTGGGACGTACACTTCAGATACTACACTGGAAAATCAGAAGAAAAAAAAACCCTTTCTCATGTACTGGGTTATTCGAAATGATTGTCGGGGTTTTAAAAACTTGTCAGACACAATACGCTTGAGATAGGAGTGTATGTATTTTTTTTATTTAATAGAACACTCCAAGTTTTTGTTACATACCTTACAGGTGCTCTATATGTGCACCCTTTGTGATTCTACAAACATTAACTCTATAATCGAGTTCGATCCAAAATTGACAAGTTCTTAAAACCCCGACAATCATTTCGAATAACTCTGTATTTCACGAAAATGTCGGACATTGTTCCGACTAAATGTCTTATATCATCATGAGTATTTTATCTGATGATGTCTTTTATTCGCGACCACCCACTTACCTTGTGTGTCCTCTGTAACTGGGACTTATGCTTGATCTTTCGTCGTACTTACGTTGGTTGTGTGAGATATACTAGAAACGAGAAAGGTTTCACTTTCCAGGCGTAATAAGCTTAATATTGTTTGATTACTTTGAAGTCTGACGCCGGGTTTTATCCTTTTCATGAGCCATGGCATTCGTCTGACATAATACGTAACTTACATCTCTTTCGTTTATGTATTAGATGCAGCCTACTTCGTAAACCCATGAGCATTAGACGCTGCACGTGACTGGTGGTCAAGCATGTGTAGCTTGAGCAGTTCATGTGCCTACAATCCCACCACCACCACCACCACCACCACCGAGGTGTATCCTATTCGAGTAGAATTCAGTCCAGACACACTTTCACATATCGTCTTTATAAGACCCATCTACGACAGTAAGTCCGAAGTTCTCTTCCCTTTCAGGTTTGCCGATTAAAGTCGTGTGTATATTTATCATGTGCCTCGTGCTGCAGCTCAACTCCAGCAGAAAATAACTTAGTGTTCTGTCGACTGATGTTGCAGATGGTGCCGGAGAGGTGAGGTCATGGCGGCCACAGATGGACAGATTGTGGTGGCTGCTGCCCGCTGGGCGGACGAGGGCAGCTATCTGCGTGAATTTGTCGCCAAGCACAAACTTCCAGCCGTGGTGAAGATCATCAAGGGCCAGTACGGAGGACTGGGTGTGCCAACCCTGCCAAGCCCCGGGCTGCAGTCCACTGCGCTAATTGTGTCTGCGGGGCGTCGACACAAGATCGCAGCCCAGGCCGTGAAGCTGAAAGAGGGCCGAAGGGTGGCTGCGGTGGGTCCTCGCTTGGCCATCCCCGACACGTACCCCGGATACTTCGAGCTGCTGAGCGAGGAGGGACGAGCCGTGCGGTGCATAGAGGGCGTGTCGGAGCTGGCGCGACGTCGCCTGGATGCGGGCTGCCTTGTGCGAGACCCGATTCGGGCTATTGTTGCCCGTTACGATGATGATGGCGGCATCACGGCTGATGGGGCACGGACAGTGGCGGCAGGAGAGACGCTTGTGCCCACTGGGGAGGTGCAACTCGGTGGCGGGACGAAAGGGCGATACCTGCGGTGCCAAGACTCGCGCGGTGACACGGTGTTGCTCGGCATGGACCAGCGCGGGCGGTTCAGTGCCCTCGCGCGGGAGGATAACATCAGCGGGGTGCACACGGCGCGCAACCTGTTGAGCAAACGCATGCCCATCACAGTGCGACTTGTGCACGGCTCGCCACCTCGGGGCCTCAAAACCCCCAGCCACTTCGTTCCAGAGCTGCGTCTGCTTTCCACGTTCGAGGAGGAACACGTGTTCGCGCTACCTTTGCAGAAGGAGACGGGAGCAGTCATAGCGCTACCGCTGGCTGCTCCACTCAAGCTGCAGCGCACGCGCAACGACGATCAGCTGAGAGCTCTCAAAGAGTTTCAGAGGCTTGTTGACAAGTGCAGTCGCCTGGTATCAGATGTGGCAGACCGAGTCCACGTTCTTGAAGGGAAACTGGGTGATTCCAAAACATTACGTGCGAACAATCAAAGCTCTGTTATGAAGACGGGCTACTTTTTGCGGAGGAGCGCCTCATCAGATTCGGCCAATCACCACCATCACCATCACTACAGCCATCACAGCCACAGTCACAGTCACAGCCACAGTCACAGCAGGGATGAGAATCGTATCCCGAGTTCGCACGTCGACGATTATGATGAGATCGACCAGATCTACGATTATGTCCGCGGTTTTGCCCCACTTCCCAAAAACATCCGATCACCGTTCGCAGACACCCCGACAGCAACGACGACAGCGTCTCTGGAGCCCACTAATTCCCTTCCTGCCCTCGTGGCGTCCGCCGAGGATGAAATAAAACCGGAGCCCCCTCCGATCGAAACGATTCCGACCAAGAAACTGCAAGCCACGCAGAACAAAGCAGAGAAACGCACACGCCCGGGTGCAGCAGCGGGAAATAAGGAATCGTCGGCTTCTGCCATCAGGGAGAAGTCTGCAGCTCCCGTGAAGCTGTACGTGAAGAACGGCAACACCCAGAGGGGACGCCTGTTCCGCCAAAAGGAGCAGACTCCGAGCCAGGCAGGAACTGTAACCAAAGCAACCTCTCCTCTTTTTAACATCCGCTACAAATCACTCAGCAACCTACAACAAGCCATGGAGCTGGACGGTACGCTGGACTCCAGTCACTCCGGTGGCCGCACGTCAGGAGATTCTGGTGCCGGAGCCAAGTTGCCAGAGAAGAGGTCTCGTAGGCTCAGTCGCCCTCGGTCTCTCACAAATCTGGTGTGGGAGCTGCGGGGCGGGATAGGAGTGCCTCCCGTCGCCCATCACGACGTAGAGCGCAAGTCAAAACCCAGCAAATTGGAGCCGGGTGTCCACCGTAACAACAGCAACAACAGCAAACTGACCCTTAAAGGCCAGAAGCGCATTGGAACCCTTTATCTGTGATTTAATGCCAGGTACGTACTGAAAATTCCTGTATGTTCGTGACAGCAATTGTCAGTGTCCATGTCGATCACAGTCTGCCAATACTCTGTCTGCTGAGAATCGTGGAGGTGAAACGAGTTTGCACGGGGCTAAAATATGAAGGGCTGGTTTGATAGATGTGGACTGCCCATAACTTCCCATTTACGCCATCTGTGGGTTCAAATTTAAATTTAATTTATTTGTGGATTCTCACGTACAGTTCTTTGGATGTAACAGCTGACACCAGACTTTCATCTGTGAATCTTATGTTTATTGGACCGTGCATCATCTTGATAGTTGAATAAAGAGAGACCTACTTGATGTCAAGTTGGTCTCTCTTTATTCAACTTCCATCTGTGAGTTCATTCCGATCATTTGGGGGGGGGGGGGGGGAAGAAACACGGATGGTCAATGTTAGTCTACTCAATTATCAGAGTAACATAAAAACGCGTTTAATAAACAAGCAAAACAGAAGTGGGCGGAGCACACTCACCTACAAATAAAGAGGAACAAAATATGACTTTACATACAGCAAATTTAATGTGTCATTTGCATTCGTCATGTTTACAAATACTGTGTCTGACTACATTAATTTTACCTGAAATAACGTCAGTGATTCGAATCATCCTCATGCTTTTGTTTGATATGATAATATTACAATGGCCTGTATATTCGCAGACATTCCACATGTCCAGCTCCAATGTTTTAGTTAGTTTTAGCTAGAGTCACCTGCGGTGCTCAAATTGAATTACACCACGCAACGCCTCTTGTTTCCACATATTACGATTATTCATCATCTAAAAATCCCACTTAAAAAGTTCGCATTGGCGCTGTGTTGTGCTATCAGAAAATTAAAGTTACGATGGTGGGGTTATCTCCAATAGCGTGATGTTCTTACTGAGTTTCTTGAAATTCTCATCTCCGTTAGTGAGCTATTTGGTTGCACAAACATTAGTACAGGCACGTTGATTTATTAGTCTTATATTGGCTAAAGGGAAGAGGAACTAGATGGAGGTATGGGGATAAGTAAAGAAGAAAAGTAATGCAACAGGCGTGAATAAATGGAAGGGACGGTGGAGAAAAGGAACAGTGTAAAAATGTTGAGGTTTCTTTTCAAATTATGACGCTGCGAACGTGTTTGTACAAGTGTTCAAGCCTCAACTATTTCAGCCATTACGCCGGTCTTGTAACGCCACATAATGTAGAGCCTGTATGTTCTCTGCTTTGTCCAGTTACTACGTACATCCTTCGTGTCTCTGCTTCCCTCCAGCAGGCATGTAATAGCGAATTGAGGTCATCTGACTTTCAGTGCTTCGTATTTAAAATATAGGCTCTTTTCACTTTCCTCCTGTGGTGTCGACAGAGCAGCAGAAGCTGGTCTGAATGAAATGTGCATGTAACCGGCTCACAAGTATTGTTTCTGAAATGCATTATCAGCGTACCTGATTTGCTGCCCGTGCTGCAATCGATATCATTGAGGTTATCAAGAACCGTGAATCAAAGATGATACAATTTAGTGAACCAGTTACATGCAATATTTCTTCAGCATGAAATGCAATCTAAATCTGACAATAGTTTCGGAGATGAAATTTGCGATCGGTGGAACGTACAGACCTGCAGTCTCATATTACCCATAATGCACTTCGTTTGTTGATTAATGGCTGTATAGTGTATTACGTACTACAGTGGTTATACGTTACTGCCAACACATTAAGCAACAAAATTATATTCAGAGCTACATTCAAGCCCTAAATGCAATGATATAATTCATTGCCCTTCTAATCCCTCGTCACGACCTGTATACGAGTAGAAACCTCACAATTACACAGGGGGAATGTAAATACGAAACTTCTCTTTTTTTAATATATTCGTGGTTCCGTGCATCGTAATTCTAGGTTGAAGAAATCCAAAGAGATGCAACAGTATGCAGATATTTATTTACTGCTAAATTACTCTACATGTTTCGGGCGTCCATCGCGCCCCTCGTCAGGAATACATAAAACTGTAGTTGCAGCCTCTGATACAGATCATATTATCTGGGGAGCAAGAGTCATCAAACGTGATCAGAGGTCACGTTTTATGTACTCCTAATGATGGGGGCGATGGACGCCCGAAACATGTAGAGTAATTTAGCAATAAATAAATATCTGCATACTGTTGAATCTCGTTGGATTTCTTCAACCTAGAAACTTCTGTGTCGTGCATGGAGAACTCGGGGAGAATTATCAGTGTTCAGTTTCGAAAATTATTCGTAATGTGTGCAAATACATATCTGGAACATCACGCCCGGTAAAAACCCGCACACCATAATTCACGAACTGATTAATCATAGGGTGCCCAAAAATAGAAATCTCGAGCGACACGTTTTGCCTTGTTGCAGTGGTTACTGAAAATAATGAGTCAGGAGGTGTTCAGAAATCCTATCTTGAACATCACGCGTGGTTGCTCCCCACGGGCATGCAGATGAAACTAAATTTTTGGTAAGAAGTTCCCCTGTGCACCAGATGATGGTTATAGCGTCATGTCTCGGCCAGTCTCTTTTGAGTTCGTCCATGTTACATAATAATTAATGGCCGTGACTCAGACTCCAAAACCTCTTTTTTGATAGCGGGGGATACGGCGTAAATCGAGGCTTAGCATCAAGATTGAAAAGCGCTGCGCTTCCCACTCTTTCCACTCCCGTATTCACTGCATGCAAAGAACGAATACAAAGCGCCTACTTCCTACAGTTCCACAGATTTCGTGCGAATGGGATTGTAACGCAGATCCCTAACACAACAGTCTTAACAGATATGCCATTTGGACTAGTTGCAAGCAATTTCTTACATACATATTGAAAGCTACTTTTCTCTCTGTGGGCCGGGTAGCTCAGCCGGCATAGCGACTGACTACGAGCTGGACGGTTCGGGATCGAATCCCGGTGGGGACGAGATCTTCCGCCCGTCCAGACCGGTCGTGGGGCCCACCCAGCCTCCTGTAGAATGGGTACCGGGTCTTTCCCGGCGGTAAAGTGCGGCCGGGGCGTGCTGCTGACCACTCACCCCCTTCTAGTGCCGCGGTCATGGAAGAATAGAGCTATACCTCTACCCACCCTCTGGGCCACACTGGACCTGTAATGGGAAAACATTTACCTTTTACTTTTATTTCTATCTAACACAGACTTGAAAACATACGTAGTATCACTTGTGAGACGTGGACATGGATTGGAGGATGATATTAAAATGTGCCTTCAGTGTGGACTCAATGTGTGTGGATTGTATGCATCTGGTTCGGTACTGTGTGTAGTGAAAGTCTGTTGTAAACTTGGCCAACTGAGTGACTATTTCTGATGAAGCGTCGTAGAAATATTTGGTAAACAGCTGCATAGAGCTAAAATATTTCGTCACCCTTTGAAGATCAGTAGTTACAATGTGCTATAAGTCACCGTAAACACCACATATCTGTGGCTGTCTATAATGGAGATGCAGTGTGCTCTTTGCGTGGTACGAATGAAATTATGTGCATATTTTGTGTAGTGATTTGTAGTCATATTGGACGAAAGATCTGCTTTTACACCAAATATACAGTCAGCTGAAACAAAAACACGTACAATACAAAATTATGTCGTGACACAAAATTCTTGCGTTAATTTCGGGGTTGCGTCAACACTACAAAACCTTGCGAAGGTTCATCGTTGAGTACACTGTACCGGTTTTGGTTAAACGAAAAGTCAAAATGGCGGTAAAGTGAGAGGTAACTTAGTCCCTGTGTGCACCACGAGGAGATACAGTGCACTCCTGATCCTTGTCACGACCTGGCCGCGTAATCCTCCAACAAAAGAGCTGCCGCTATCCGTTTAAAAAGGATGCTCGCTGAGCTCTGAAGTCTGTCTGGCTCTTTTGGACAAAAGAGGAAACTTCCCTGCCTGCTACCAATAAAATCACGATTTCTCGTCCAGCCCATACTCAGTCAGCACAGCGATTGAGGTACCCCGGCTCTTAACAAAATTTAGACTGTAATTTCCTTGACTCCCACAGAAACACTATTCCGGTACCTACATTGTGCAATATAGTGGAATTTAATAGACGCCTGGTCATGCGAATATGCGACAAAGTACAACTTGACCCGACGCTAGACAAATATGGAAACTCGTGGATACTGTTGGGAAACTAGATCGTCGTTCACGGTTGTTCGCGTAAGCCTTTTTCCTGGTATGCATTTGTGCAGGGATAATTATTCATTGGGCTTTCAGGGGGGTCCAGTCGACAGACAGTACGCAGGGTATTTGGTACGGTAATCAGACAGGGTGTTGTGGCTGCTGCCAAGACAGATGGCGGAGATAAGAGTAATGTAGCACGCATGGACTAGACATTAGTCAGTGGATGTGCAAGCAACAGATCAGTATCAAGAACCTTGCCCACCTTGAGTGCGGCCAGGTTACACCCGGCCCCTTTATTTTTCTACATTCCTTCCCTCCGTCCTCCCATGAGCGACCGTTTGGTGTTTCTGTGCATTCGAAATTAATTTACATTCCCGATCGTTTTTCCTGTTCTTTTCTCACGTATTTGGAGACCACTGCTATATTGTGATAAGTGTATTATGCTTTTTGACATGTCGTGTACTCAATAATCAGTGAAGGAACAGCGCATATGGTACAGACACCCAAATGAATTCCATATGCTTACCGAACAGCTGGCTAGAGTTTTGGGTAAATTCAAAAGGTCCTGCAACTGGCCCACCCAACACACGTTTTCTTTGTTTCCCAGTGTCTTCAAACCAATGCTGAGGTGGTTTCAATAGTTCAAAATTGCAACTGCATGCCTCTCGTACATGGCTGACCATCTAAATTTATCAGAATATGTAGGCCATGATCTTATCTTTTCAAATTAAGTCAAATCCCCACTCCTTTTACCTGAAGTCACGACTTTGCTTACAAAAGCTTTATTTCGTACAAAAGTTCACAAGACTTTCAAGCCAACGTGAATGAGCATACCTTTTTTGTGACGGCCGTGCTAGTGCACGTAACTCAAGCCCTGGATAACTTCCATGCTCTAAACCTACGTACCAGTCTGTCGGCTTGATAGGTCCACTTCCGTGCTTCACAGAGCTAATGTGAACGTGCTCGTGGTAAAATTCATTAGAATATGACGCCATTTCATCCACAGCTCAGTCCCCAGCCTACGTTGCTGCGTAATGACAGATTCTTTTATTATGATTATGTACGTTACTAGCTGTGACAGCATGATACAAACACCGCGATTACAGGTGTTCTGTACTGAACACTACCCTGAGCATGTTCCATTAGGTTTCAATTATAATAACTTATTTTCCTGGGAGATACGTGTTAATGTTATCGTTCCTTTTTTTTTACTTCTTTTAAATTACCACTTGCAACGGTCTCTTGCCAGTCACAAATTGTAAGGCACAGGATGACATTAATACTTACTTACTCCATGGGGCTGAGTCCTTCTTGAGAAGCTAACTGGTTCTGCAGCTAGTCAAGAAATTCCCCGCACTTTATGGAACCCGAACGTTCATCACCGTATTCACAAGTGCCCGCCATCTGTCCCTATCCTGAGCCAAC
>Ga0123355_10004509_pt1 | contig 20257 bp, 16 predicted proteins | sample TergutEmb28metaG_3_FD_89872 | JGI IMG/M metagenome (GOLD analysis project Ga0123355, IMG submission 89872) | Embiratermes neotenicus P1 segment gut microbial communities from Petit-Saut dam, French Guiana - Emb289 P1 | ecosystem: Host-associated > Arthropoda: Insects > Digestive system > Gut ...
ATCCATTCTGTTATTCTTGAGGAAGTCATTCAGGGTAGTTCCTTCAAGATATTCCATAACGATATAGGCAGTATCGTTTTCTTCAAAATACTCAAAGATGTTGATGATATTTTTGTGTGAAGAAAACTTTGCCATGCTACGGGCTTCATCCAGAAAGCGCATCAAGCCATGGTTATACTCTCTTAACCGATTCCCGGTAAAAAGGAGAACATTTTTGGTTCCCGGAACACGATTGACTAGGCCGCCTGGATAATACTCCTTGATCGCCATAACGGTGTTTAGTGTTTTGTCCCAGACCATATATGTGATCCCGAAACCGCCAAAGCCCAAAACCTGCCCGACAATATATCGATCATTTAGAATTGTACCGGGGTATAAATGGTACAGTTCTTTTGCGCCGTCTCCCTCTGCGTAACCGCAGTGTGGACAGATTTCAAATTTACCATCATACATTCCAAAACAATAGTTGCACCTTTTCATTTCTCAATGCTCCTTACTGCATATAATCTTCCCATGTGAATTGGTCGCCACAGCAAGGGACAAAGACAAACTCACTATTTCCAACCTTGATTTTTTCATAAGCCTTGAGGGGTTGGTGAGCAAGTAAAAGATTTCCATTTAGATAAGTTAGTCCGCTACTTTCACCGGGTTGGATATAAAACACACGATTTTGCGGATCATATGTAACAGTCGCATGTTTATTGCGGGAGACGCTCGTATCTTTCGCCAAAGGAACATCCATGGTCAAGGCGCGTCCAATAAAGTTTTGCCCTGTTTTCAAATTAAAGCTCTGCCCTAAATATTCGCCTATGACGCATACAAGCCAGCCAACAACCGGCTCGACATCGGTGAAGTTATAAAATGCCATCGTTTTCAAGTCTTCTGTCGGCCCATGTGAGGCTACAGCGCTTACCTGTGACCGCAATGATTCTTGAGATGCAACCTCTGGATCAGGAGTTGCAGGGACATCTGTCGGCTTAGTGCTGCTTTCAGAAATAGGTTCTTCTTCAGAAACGCTTTGAGCCGTCGGAACATCTGCCGGGAGTTCTTCACATTCTTGCGCTACCTCGGACGCTGCGCCAACAGGCTCTGCATCTGGCTCATTCTGCGGTATCGGGGACGGTACTTCCAATTGTTTTTCAAGTGGCTGTGAGGTATCATCAGTTGTTTGTTTGCTTTTCGCACCACACTTTCCACAAAAAGCAGTGTTTTCGCGACGTTTTGCGCCACATGTCCCGCAAAACAAAGGAGCACGTTGATTAGAGTCTACATCCAGTCCAGTTTGAGCAGGGACACCATCAGCAGAGTTAAATTCATCCATGAAACTAGCAGTCTTTCGGTCGGCCTCTTGATCCCATATCGATCCGGTATGCGGCGAAAGAGTATTCTTCTTTGAAGATATTGGGGGAGAGCCTGTGCTGGGTTTTGCTGAAACGCTCTGACCCGGTTTTTCATGCGTAGACCCCGCAATTTCCCCACAATGTGGACAAGCACCAAATTTATCCGCATCATAAAAGTGTTTGTTTGCGCATTTAGTAAGTTTCATTTAGGGCATCCTCCTCGTTATATCTGATTATCACACATGTGGTGTTATCCTGGGCTTTTTGCGCTTTCTCGCTTGCTTTGTTGATAAGCGTAGCGATGGCCTCTTCAATATCCGTTATGTACAGACATTGCTTAATTTCTTCGTCACTTAACGCTTTATATAATCCGTCTGTTGTTAGCAGAAGGGTATCTTTCGGTAACAATTTGAAAGGTGCATTACTCAAGTCCATAACTTCAATTCCGCCCATTCCAATAAAGCTAATAAGTGCCTCGCCTCTAATGGCTTCAGCTTGATATTGGCTTTCGTTAATCTCTTTTTCTTGCCTCATCTGGTCAAGTCGGAGGAAGTAGTTGTGATCCCGTGTGACTTGAACAAACTCATCACCGCGGAGGATGTACAAGCGGCTATCTCCGATAGATAACCAAAACAAATTATCGTTTTCAATGGCAGCGGCGGCAAGTGTTGTCCCTGCCCCAAGCCTTTCTCCACTTTCACTTTTCAGATGGAAAACAAATTCATCAAGAATGTCCACCGCTTTCAAGAAAAACGAAGGGAACGCTTCGCTAGGGTCTTTCTTCTCGCATAATTTTTTGAACTTCTCAATCGTTGCAATACTGGCCAATCTTCCACTTTCGAGTCCACCCATTCCGTCACAAACGATGGCGATTACGCCTTGGTCATTCACCTTTTGAAATGCGCTATCTTGCTGTTCGTCACGAGTGCCAATAACTGATTTCATCGTTGCAATGTAGTTTGCTCTCATCCTATAAAACGCCTCCTAAGAACACATCACCGTTATCGCTGTATAGTTGTCCATATCTTGGCCGTTGCCGTTCTTTTCAACCTCTGCCGTCATAAGATCGAGCCATTCATCAACTGTTTTGCTCTTTTTCAAAAGACTACCCATCTTTTTGGGATCGATGTGTTCCCAAAATCCATCGGTACAGAGCAAAAATGCCTCACAGTCGGCTAATGGTAACTCTTCGGACACTTCATATCGCGGCGAATCCCACTCTACGCCGACCACGCGCAATAAGCGGTTGCGATCTGGATGATGCCTGATATGCTTTTCTTTGATTTCCCCGGAAAGCGCCAGCATCTGCGGAACACTGTGATCTAAGGTGCGGCATTTGACCTTATTCTTGCCAAACACATACAGGCGCGAGTCTCCAATATGCCCCCACTGGCATATATCGCCGATTATGGAGAGACACACGGCTGTGGTTTTCATCCCGAACTTATCACGCTGCGCTCGCTGCAAATTAAGAATTTCATCTTGTGCATTTGTAAAAGCATGTTCCCAAAAATGCTCATTGCTTTCTCTATCTACATGGAATTCCCTGTTGAAAACCTCGATAACCTTTTGAGAGGCAATATCTCCTCTGCCGTGCCCACCAAGCCCATCGGCTACGACAAAGCAATAATTGCCGTCTAATTCGACGCAGATTGCGGAATCTTCGTTGTGCTCACGGTCTCCTATATGGGTTATAAACTTATATGTAATCAAAAAATCACCGCCCGCTTATTCGTCATCCTCATTGCCATTGTTAATCAGCCTCATATACGCATTTTCGATAAACGCTAAGAATGCTTTTTCTTCCTTATTAACAAAGCCCATAAATACAATCTCGCGAATCTGATCGTGGTTAAATAAGTAGGTATATTCCTCGTCTATGTTCCCCTCCGGGTACAGGCAAGCAACGTAGTCGTATATTACCTTCGTTTCGGCATGAAGTTGTTTCCTCCCATAAATCATAATGGTCTTTTCACCTTCATGCAGAACGACCACTGTCCCAATTGGTAGATATTTTTCCATGATCTGCTTCACCCCCCCGAATTGTATATTGCGCTTCTTGCTACACCTTTTGTCGCCTCATTTGCAACTACACTAGAAACAGAATCAGGTGTTGCCACACTTCGTGGTATCCCAATAGCGATACTGTTATTTGCAGCCACTGATGTCGTCTGGCGCATTCCCTGCATAGGTAACACTCGGAGCGCATCAATGGCATTTGCAAGTTCTTCCTGCCTAGCTCGACTCGCAACCCCATTTGAACCGTTTGTCATGTTGAGCCTTAGCAATGCCTGATACGTCCTTCGCTCCAATTCAAGGTCAATGCTGAGTATAAGCACCTTGGTATCTCTTTGACGTATTTGTAATGTAGCTAGTTCATTCCTTTCATCTAGGGTCAAATCAGAACGGCTTCTTAGTGCATTGTATCGCGCTTCTACAACATTTAAGTCGATGTTATATTCACGTCTCTGCCTTATTAGATCGTCACTCTGCCTGTTTCTTATATTGTTCAAATCGTGAGCTAATTTTTCCCCTGTTCTCAGGCGACTATAAGCCTTGTAAGCCTTTATCATTTTGATTGGCTTTTTCACTTTCCACCCTGCAATGGTCACAACACCTTTGATGACATTATTAAAAATTTTCCTGTCACTTTCTCGTCTACGAAGCCTCAATTGCTCGGTCATATGTCCATCGAAATCTTCAAGTTTTGTAATCAACACCGCAATTGCCCCAACTCGATTTTCATCGCCAAGGCGCTGGTATATATCCTGTTGGCTACGCAGATTAGAGATTGCTTTATTGCGCAATCGATCTGTATCAATATCCTGTAGATATTCTGCAACATTTAGCTCAAAAAGCATCTTCAATACAAAAGGATTTGTTGAGGTGCGCAATAGCCATTCGACTTCTAGCACCTCAAAAATACATGCAAAAGGACCAATATCATATTCAACATCCCAATTTATACGCTTCGTCATTTCATCTACATAAAAAGCATCATCTCGTGGAATCGCATCAATAAGCTCTCTCGCACTTGTGATAGTTTTGTCTCTTAAACCTTGTTTGGATAGCAGGGCTCTTGCATCCACCTGATCTAAAACATTTAACCGCGTCGAGTTTCTTTTTCTGATATTTTCATCGCAATTTTGATATTGCGTAAGGAATCCATCTATTGATGAGCGCAAGTTGCGTATCCGATCTTCTATTGCTCGAATGTTATTGTCCGATTGGGACAAGCGCACCCGGAGATTTCTTCGCTCTAGCACACCCGGATGAATCCTTTGAGCATTTGCAGCACTCCTCGCCCTGATCGACCCAATGCTTATCACAATCGCTTGCAACCTGCGATTTGCTACTCTTGCGCTTGATATATTAACAATGATCCTTCTCACAAAAAATCACCTGCTTCTTTGTCGGATAATGCTTGTCATTTGATCAGAAATTACAATTTAACGTAAACACCTTATGCACGTGCATTTGGGTTGGGAAGCACTTGTGTCGGAGTCCCTTGACGACTACTATTAAGGTCTCTAATATAGCTTTCATGCCATCTGATAATACTCTCACTTTCAGAAATCCGTTGGCTATCTCTAGTGGTTATCTGACCCAAAGGGGCATTTTCTCTAATGGCACTGATATTCAGCCTTTCCATCTCTATTATTTGTCGGGACAGGTGAATATGTTGGCTTGCTATGAAGTCGCGCAAAAAAGTAGCTCTATCAAACTCTTCTTGTGTGAATCGACCTGATGTAATTCTAGGTGTTAGCTCAATGAGTTCGCGCTCATACACATTCAATAGTGCGCTTGTTGCTATAATATCGTCTAAAAGTGCTTTTTCTCTTGACAAACCACTCGTGTGTATACCAATATCAGCAATTAAAAAAGCTGCTTTGACAGGTTTGGCAAGACTATAAAGTATCCCTAACGCGATGTTAGTACCTATACGGGTTATCGAACCATGAATCTCATATAAAACAAAATTATGGTAATGTTTTATCATATCGTTAACTGCCCTAAGCGTAAGCGTACAGGCTCCATTGGCAATAAATGTATCTCTCATTTGATATAAAACATACAGCCTGTCAAGGCCAGCAACAATGTCACGGTTCAGGATTCTGTCTAAGGTCAAACCAGCATCTAGTGCAGATTCTACAATGGTCAGAAAAGTATCGGCCATTTCAACATTTTCTTTACCAAGTTTCTTAAACTCTTTAAGTCCTTCTATAACAGCCTTTCTCGATAGAGAACCCAAGCATTCATAAGAAATACCAAAGATACTCCTTAAGAAATCCGAATCGTTGTTTGCTGCAAGTTTAATGTTTACCATACGATGTATAACAGATTTTAGAGCCTTTAGATCTACGTTTAAGGAGCTGAGATTAAGAGAAACTAGTGCCTGAGCCCCTTGGGCTGTAATTTTGAAAAAACCCATCCCTGCAATTCGGGTAAAGCCATCGCGGAATCTACAGCGACTATCAAGCCAGTCAGCTCTTCTCTCCATACCAGCAGAAAAGAGGGTGTGAAGTGCCAAAACAGGCTCTACAGTAGCCCACATGGCTACCCAACTGTCATCACACAAATCATCCAACCGCATTGATTCCCTTTTCCTAAGATTCTCATCGCACTCTTGATATTGCGAAAGGAATCCATCCAGTTCTGACCGTAAATTGCGAATCCGATCCTCTATCACTCGAATATTATTGTCCGATTGGGACAGGCGCACCCGGAGATTTTTTCGTTCTAGCACACCCGGATGAATCCTTTGAGCATTTGTAGCGCTTCTCGCCCTAATCGACCCAATATTCATCACAATCGCTTGCAATCTGCGGTTTGTTGTTCTTGCGCTTGATATATTACAAATTATCCTTGCCACGGAAAATCACCTCCACTATCAAGATAATGCCCTAACCTGGGCATCCGCATTGTTGCGGACGTTTTCCGCATTACTTAGAGTGATTCTTGCTGCCTGCACTGCGGCAACAGCCGCAGCAGAGTCGGGGGCCGCATTCAGTACACCTTGCGCACTCGCAAACCCTACACGCGCATGATTGAATGCTGCCTCGGCGCTGGCAAGTGCAGCGCGAGCATCTGCCAATTCCTCGGCTCTTCTGACTTCTTGTGCCGCTGTAACAATGTCAGTGCTAATATTGTCTAAGCTGGTCGCTTCTGTTTTAAGTCGATTCAAAAGATCATTTATAGCGTTGTTGATATGTGTCATTTCCGTGGCATTCCAATGGCTTTGCAATTCGCTCTGATAGGAAAGCAGCTCTCTTCTGGCATTTCGCAATCCCTCAGCAAATTCTCTCGTCTGTCTCGCCCGTTCGTTTTCCGCTGTTAAGTTGATTCTATTACTTCTCATGCTCATAACAGTGCTCCTTTGTGACCATTGCAGTCTGCGGACATAGTTTCAATGCCCGCAGACTGCCGCCCATACCTTCATCAAACCTTAAAAGCGTCTGCGTTGCTGGTGAGTGTTGCTTCCGTATGTTCATAGCTTTCGGCAACAGCTACATCCAAAAATTGAGCATACGAATTTACAACCGCATAATAGTCATCAAAAAACTTATTGGCGGTGGCATTAAATTTTGCCCGTATCGCTTCGCCTGCCGGACTTTGCCACGTGGCAGACAAGTTGTTCATATGGGTTTGAATTTCCCGTAGCTCCTGATTCAGAACAGTATTCTGAGAGCGAATGCTCTGAGCGGTTGTGCGTACTTCTTGAGTCGAAATTCTAATTGGGCTTGCCATAATGCGTCACTCCTTTCTGTTAGTTGACAAGTCTTTTCGCTTGCTCAATGACATGGTTTTGCGTATTGGTGTAGGCTGTCGCACTCTGGCGTAGGAACTGGGCGTATTCATCCATTAGGGTCTTCATCCTTTGCAAATCTTCTTTGAAACCACGAACCTGATTCGCGAACGCCTGATTGTCTGCGCCGTCCCACGCAGCTTGCATTGTGTCTACTTCAGAAAAGAGCCTCGTATACGCTTGTTGGTATCGACCTGCGGCTGCTTCAACGTTTCCAGCCGTGCTAGTGAGCCTTTCCGGTTCTATCCGGATGCTTTTTGTCCCTGCCATCTTAAATTAACCTCCTAAAAATTATTTATATCATATTGAACGGTCTGAACTCTCCAAACCGCAACACAATACCAAGCTATATAAGCAAAAGCCTAGAGCCATTTTTCAATCTCATATCTTCTACCGACATGTTGCTACTGAAAATCACACCAGTATCTCCACAGCAAAGAGTCACATCATTTGGGGCGAACAGCCCATCCGAGAGTTTTTCGACAGCAGTGGATACTAGAGGGGTCAGTTCAAACACCCTAGCCGCACGTGGGATAAATACATCATAGGCACTACCTATGGATGGAACATATATCTCAACCAACAATTTACTCATATCTATCAGTCTCCTCTCCATCGGCTGTATACGACTGCAACAGCTTAACCACCTTGAACTTGCCGTTATTCACCAGGACACCAAACGTGTTCCCAATATCACCGTACAAGTCACTGGAAGGCTTAGAAATTTTAAGCTCATACTGATCTGTCACGCCATCCCCAACCCATATCCCGTTTCCGGCACACTGAGCGCGATACCATGACTTCATGGAGTGCGACTGAATATTTGAACTACTGTCACTTACTATGATGCTGATGCCATAGGCATCGTCTCCTTTTTCAAGTAACACGTCTAGCTTATCAACGCCGTCCTCGCTTAAAAATTTGTAGAGATCGGAAAGCGCGGGAACTATGTAAACAATTTGCTCAAACTCCGTCTTCCCAGCAGCTTTATACGCTTTGTGCCGTTCAACCGTGAGGTTGAATAAAGAGACAACCGCCTCTTCCACATCTTGATTTATGTATTGATATTCCTTGTTGGCATCCGATTCAAATAAACTGTCGGCATCTAAAACGACCGTGTGTACCCCTACGTTTCCTGTCAGCATTTCCGCCATTCCTTGGGCAAATCGAACCGTACTGTCCACATTTTGCGCCACAACCAGTGTGACAAAGCTGGATGCAAAATCTAGGTATTCAAGATTCAAGTTGTACTTATTGACCCCCACCGGAAAACGCTTGATCGATGCTTGGGTGGTGTTGAAAAATTCGGGCGTGACTACATCTGGCAAAATGGGGATATTCTTTGCAAACTCAACTTCTGGAATCTCTGTTAGAGCAGCGCAAAGTCCTCGGATGTCTTCGGCAATGCTTTGAGGCGCGGCAATATGCGCAACTTGGAATTCATAGATATTATCTAGCTTCAAAATACCTCTACCCTTTGCCTTCGCTGGGAACACACCGCCCGTACTTCCAAGGATGCCAGCATATTCGGAGTCATCGTTCAATTGCAAAACAAAAAGCTGTTTGAAGTTTTGCAAGAGCTTGTATCTTATCGCATTGGGGCTGTTTGCTGTGAGAACAAAATATATACCATATTTCGATCCTTCTTGGCTCAATGTCCAAATGTGATCCTCGCAATTTTCGTACCCTTCCGCAAAGGCTGAATAGTTATTTATCACAACAAGAATATTCGGTACGATATTTCCTGAATTGGAACAATAGGAGGCATAATCGCCACCCCACTCCGAAAATAACTTCTTTCTGCTGACGATTTCCACCCTGAGCATCTTGAAAAGGTTGACGACTTTTTCAGAATCCGCCCCAAAAACCACGTCACCCACTTGGGGTGCTTTCTCAAAAATCCGAAGTGTTTCTGCTCCGAAATCCATGATATACACATTCAATGTTTCGGCACTGTGCGTACAGAGCAAATCATAGAGCATTGTTGTAACAAATGTGGCCTTTCCGCTTCCGGCAAATCCATAAATGATTGCATTTCCATCACTGGAAATCGGCATACGAAGAGGTAGTCTACGCTGTTGAGCCGGATCGTCGATTTCGCCAATGAGCGGATTCAATATGTATTGCTTCTCTTTTTCAATAGGATACTTCGCATGAAGTTTCTGTAATAGGATAATGGGTTCAATCGGGGGAAGCCAAAGCTGACGCGTAAAAATATTCTCATCTTGGGCGGTCTTCATGATATAGTCTGTCACAACGTCCAGTTGTTTTCTTTGATTCATATCTGCAATACGCTTCGTTTCCAGTTTCACAGATTGCACGACATACCCATTCATGTCAATCACAGAGATTGCACAAGGCTTACGTTTCACATCGCCATCGTCAGGTGTATAATCTGCACCGGCCCAAGCAGATTGTCCCAATTCAAACAGCTCATTATATCCAACTTGCAGATAGAACCGACCCGTATCAACAAGTTCGGCGGCGTCTGGTCGTTTGAGCATTTCCATACTGTCAGAACGGTCTTGTACTTTCAGGCAGACCTTAAACTTACTATTGCTCCATATTTGATCGTCCACAACACCGGCTGGCTTTTGCGTTGCCAAGATTAGGTGGACACCAAGGCTCCTACCGATGCGGGCGGCACTTACAAGCTGTGTCATAAACTCGGATTGCTGTGTCTTAAGCTCGGCAAACTCGTCTGATATGATGAAGAGATGCGGAAGCGGTTCATCTACCAAGCCATCTCGATATGCTTTTTGGTATTTGTAAATATCAATATTGCTTGCGCCGAGCAGTTTGCTTGCTTTTGCAAATACAGCCTGCCTATGCTTTAGCTCACTTTCAATCGAAACCAAAGAGCGATTTATAGCAACCCCGTCCAGATTAGTGATAATGCCTGCCACATGCGGCAGGGTCTCAAATGCCTTCGCCATCCCGCCGCCTTTGTAATCGATCAAAATGAAAGCAACCTCGTCTGGATGGTAGTTCAGCGCAAGAGAAAGTATATATGTGATAATGAACTCGCTCTTGCCTGATCCTGTCATGCCTGCCACTAAACCATGAGGGCCGTGGAACTTCTCGTGTAAGTCTAAATTGAACAGATCCCCTAATGTATTCACGCCAACAGGTGCTTGGAGTGATTTCGTTGGATCATTTTCTTTCCACCGGAGAGAGGCATTTAGGTGTTCAACTTTGCTAACGCCAAACATTTCAAGAAAGGTCATGAGCTGCGGCAACTGATAAGAAGTCGCAGATAAGTCGAGCGCAATATTTGCAAGGGTTACGCTATATGCAAGCATATCGCCCGTAAAGCTGATGTCATTCACAAAACTCATGAACCTGCCAGAAGTATCGTTCTTATCAAAAATTTTGCCGTTTAACCCTTCTAATTCAATGACCGCGGTACACTCTTTAGGCACGTTTTTCAGTTCGTCAAAAAAAGAAATAACACTGACGTTCACTCTCTTCTCAAGCGCATATGCTTTTTTGAGCATCTCAGCGCGGAGAGACAACTCGCGGCTAAATACAAAAATCACATAATGGGGCACAGTTTTTTTCATACGTTCATCGTCAAGTTCTTTCCTTGCTTCTATCTCTTTTTCTATGTAAGCCGAAACCTCTTTTAACTCATTGATATTTGTAGCAACCATGCGAAAGCTCTCATCACGGTTCCAGACATGTGGCAACCACTTTGTATATCCAAATTCAGACTTTTCGGTTTCATCATACAGAAACACAGTTTTTACGTCATCATACCCGTAAAGGGTAGTCAACTGAATAATGAGTCCATTTGCAAAGGAAATGCACTTGCTTCTCTCGCCGATGACAGAAATGAAGTAATTATCAAAAAGAGAAATCGTGAGCGGAACGTTATGCAGTTTTTTTGGCTTGTCGCAAAGAGAATACAACCGCTCTCGAAGATTATCATCATCTAGGGAAAACTTTTTTTCCGGCATCTTAAATTCAGAAGCTAGGTCGTCGTCACCAGTGCCGACCCGAAAGCGGAGGAAGTCATTTTGCCCTATGCCACGCTCCCATAGTTGGATGCTTTTTCCTATGACACGGGTCACACATTCGGCGACAGGAATGTAGTTTTCTCTCAATATCGTCTCTTGCTTTTCGCATTCAGCTTGAATACGTTTCTCCATGTCCTTCAGGTATGCTTTATATTTTTTCTGACGCACCGCTTCTTTTTCTTGTTTCTTTCTCTTCTCGTGACGTCGGCTAAGAATCGGCCAGAGGATTGTGCCTAGTAACATACTAAGAGACATGACCAAAGCGGGTGCAGCAAAAGCAAAATTCCCTGTGTTTAGTGCGTTGGTCACAGCAAACACACCTGTTGCTAGAGCGGCAAAGCCCATAGTGATTGATGGCCCAATGACGAGCATCATGGGCATTTCCTCGCCTATTGGCGTTTGGGGTGGCGCGTCAATGGAAAACAGGGCTTTGTTTAGCTCTCTTTTGAAGCGTGGCGACCGATAGAAATACTCAATTTCATATTCTTGTTCAAAAGAATCATCAACCTTGAGCGCGCTTTCGATTCCCGATTGATATGGCTTAAATATCTCTGCGTCGAGCGTAACATTATTGCTTGGATTGTTAATTGCGATAAAGTTGCTTCCAACAATGATCGTCAGCCCCAAGATAAAAATAGAGTCGCCGGGTTTCATGGATAATGACGAGACAGCGTGATTGTTGACAAATGTGCCATTTCCGCTTTTATTATCCTGAATTGTCCAGCGACCATTATGATACATCAACGTGCAATGGATTCCAGAAACAAATTTGTTATCAAACGCAATTGTGTTTTCAGAGTTTCTGCCAATCGTAATATTAACGCCTTCAGTAGCATCTATCAGGTATTTTTTGAAATTGAGACGCCCCTCAGTGACTTCTTCACAAAAAAGTAACGCAGGCTCTTCGGTTTCTCCGAGCGTGACTCGGTAAAAACTAGATGGAACCATTTCGGCAAATTTAACTTCTTTGCTGGAAATGTCTGTGATCTGAGTGGCGCGATAGCTTCGGATAAACCATTTACCAGAAACACCTTCAATGCTCAATAACTTACGTGTTTGCTTTTGCCTATTCCTATCTGAAATCCAAAATTGACCCTTGATAGTAAAAGGCAAGTATAAGGTATGAATTTGGTCTTTCTTAATCAATGTGACTATCATATGTTTACCCCTCTTGCTTTTTGTTTTGCTTCACCAGAAGGAATCTGTCTACATCGGTCATACGATTTGGTTTAATTACGCCACTATTTATCTTGAGGAAGTAAATAATTGCTAGGAAAATATTCCAGGTCATTTGATATTCGCCCCGCTCTATAGACGAAATCGTTTGTCTGCTGACACCGATTTTATCTCCAAGACCTTGTTGCGATATTCCTAGATTGGCTCTAAAGTGAGGTAGTGCTTTCGCCAGTAGCTCTGTCATTTCGCTTTGCGTCATGTTCATAGAATCATGAGTGTTATCCAAACCTTGCGCCTCCATCTTGCTTTATATCATCCGCATTGGTTCTTTATTGTTTTTCCGCCACCCCGCCAAGCCTTCGTATTGCGAATTTGACGGGGTTTTATTTTTTTCATAGAATAGCATGTTCTGCGAAACTTCATCATTAAATGCGACAACCACAAAGGTTCAAGCTGATCTTTGACCCTTATTCTGACCCCTAATGGTTCCGAGCAATTCTATCTGACTATGCTTTTGCTCTAGTGAAGAATGGACATAGGTATTCAATGTGATGTTCACATTGGCATGTCCAAGCATTTCGCTCAACGATTTAATATCCACACCAACCTCAACACAGCGTGTTGCAAAGACATGACGAAGCGCATGGAAATTTCTCCTGGGTATTGCACAATCTTTGAGATATTTTTGAAAACGGTATTGATATGTCCGAGGGTCAAAAAATCTGAACCTATCATCGGCTACAACCCATTCTGATAAAGATTGCTTCCTATACCTCACTAGAATCTGGAGCAGATAAGACGGGATAGGAATTACTCGATATGATGAATTTGTTTTGGGCTCACCTACAACTAACCTTGTCTTGGGTTCGTCTGCCTCACGATCTTGATTTGTTACTCGATATACCGTTCTACGGACTGAAATAATATTTTGTCGAAAGTCTATGTCAGACCACTTCAGACCACAGATTTCGCCAATTCGCAATCCTGTATGCAAGCAAATCAAAACGCCTAGTTTAGTTCCATCCATATTGGTCTGCACATAGTTTTCGAGCCGAAGTTGCTCATCAAGATTGAAAATCGCATAATCTACTTTCTTTTTGGGGAGTTCGCTGATTGCGCCCCGGAGAGGACTACGATAGCCGTGAGTTGCTGCAAATTTGATGGCCGATTGAATAATAAAGGTCAGAGTTTTTACATAGCTCGTAGACAAACCGCCGGTATTGTTCAAACGTCCATTCTTAATTTTCTCTTCCAAAAAACTGTTGAGTTGAGAGACATCAATCTTTGAAACTTTATGAGCACCAATCGTTTCCGCAAGATGCTTTTCGATCATCTGCGAATACTTGGTATAGGTTTGAAGCCTCAGTTTAATTTTCCTACTTTCCAACCAAAGAAAAAGCACTTCCCTGAAACTCATGCTCTTGCACGAATTGGGAAGCGCACCTGCTACTTGTTTCTCCCTTACTTGTAATAACTTTCGCTTGGTTTCAAGGTAACTTTTTCCGTACACCGATTGATGCTGGGCTTTACCGTCTGGCCCATAGCTCTTGATGCATCGTCCCTCCCAACGTCCGTCTTTTCGTTTGCGGATATTTTCACCCCGTTTTGACATAATGGATGTTCCTTTCGCTATTAAATTTTTGACCCTGATTTTGACCCCTATTATAATTTTACAACACACAACACTCATCAGCAAAAAAGAGATTGGGTGTCCGACAGATGAAAACCTAGCGGAGAATCTTTGTTTTTCGCCACTCAGCTCTTACTTTCAACTTTTTCAAACAAATGATTGACAAATTACTTGTCAACTTGTTATACTGGGGAAGCTATGTTTTGACGAATTCAAAGTTTCGCAGAACATGCTATTCTATGAAATCAAACAGACTCACTAAATATAGTGTGTCTGTTTTTTTATTGTTTACTCTCTGAAAAATAAACAGACAAAATCCCGGTCTGCCTTAAATCTATTTTAGCGAGCATATCAGCCGCAATTAAATAGAATTCGAAGGCTTTGGCATACGAGTTGCTTACAACTTGCGACCTCTCGGAGCATCGCGGAGAGAGGTGAGACGGCGGTCAGCTGGCTCACGGGCGTCGGCTTTGCCGACCACCTCCGCAACGCGGTGGTGCCGCCGGCCTCTTATGCTCTTTTGATGTTTTCAAACTCAATTTATAAAATGCTGACATGCACGAGCACAGGAATAGCCGTCAGGCATTGAAAACACTACTGTCGCATACGTTTCGAGAGTCATCGCATCCACCATGATTTAGAGAGCGCATTCAGCGCATTATGCGATTCAAGCAGTGCAAACCCAGTCATCCCAATGGCACCTATGCGACACTTGAACGCCAGCAATGGCCACCATGCGATTTCGGACGACTAATGCGATTTTGGTGTTCGGTTGACTGAAAGTGCGTACTTTTGCGCTTTAATGCGACACCTACAATTGCCCTGCATGGGGAACCAAGTATACTTCCGGACTAATAGTGCTTGAGCACTTTTTGAAATGCTTAATTGAACACGAGAGACCTCAATTGAGCATTTAATTTTTTGGAAATTCATGTTGAAACAAATTCCCCCTTGCTTTTCTTTAATTTTTGTGATATCCTATATTTGCAATTGACCCGATTTAGTGTAAATAATGGCGATAAATTACATTTACAAAAAGGAGCTGAACGATATGCCAAATGAGGCAAATAGTCACGAATATTTGAACCCAGAGTTCAAGCAAGCAGAAGACTGGATCCCAAAGCATCTAGTTGTGTCAGGTAAGCCACAAGTTGAGTCAGCATCTGTAGCACAACCAATCGTACCAACACCGAGTCCACCGCAGGCAGCGTCAGAAGGGCAACCTGTAACAACTGCGCCTACGTCAGCGGCGATCCAAAGCCCCGTTCGCGTGATTGCCGGAAAACCTGTGCAAAAAAGAGTGCCGGTGAAGCTCGCATACCTGCGGGACTTCCCCAAGCCACTACTTACCACTGCGAGAGCACTATTCCCTGAGTTAGAGAACCAGACAGATGTGATAACGGCATTTATCTTGTACAGCATGGGGCTTGACACCGGTGCACCTGATTATAGTCCCCCGACGCACATTGTAAGCGCAGTGCGCCGACTGCAAGGCAAAAGAGAAGGCGCCGACATGCATGAACTCCATACAACAATGGGCCAACTGCATAAAAAGTTGAATCGTATGGATGATCAAATGCAAGAACTGAAAATGCTCATTGCGTATTTAATCACAGTTTCTAGTGGACTTCATGCCCCCGGTCGAGTTCACACAGGCGCAGACTTGAAGCTAGACCATGAAAATGTGATTAACACATCAATCGCAGCGTCGCAGAGGTTTCCACATTATAAGCAAGTAATAAAGGGTCACGAGGGACGCCCACAAAGAGGTGCCTCACAGTCGTAATGCTTGCAACCAGCGAAGGGGCAACGCGGGAACTCAAACCGTATCAAAGTTCCTGTGAAAGCATTTCCGTAATCGTCTGTTAGACTTATGAATCTACGACCGTTTATGTGATGCTTCACTCTTGCTGTAGCATGGGTGAAGCATCACATAAAATAGAAAGGGGGCGACTAATGCAAGGCACAAAAAATCGAACGGCACAAACTCCACTCACCTTGAAAGAGTGGATTTACACCACTGATGGTAAGCATATCACCGAGTTGGTACAAGTCAGTTTTTTAGAGTTTTATTTTTCAAAGAAAGCGACAGAAATTCGTAAAGTTGCTTGAAGATAGCCACCCCGTCCGCTATAATTAATATTAGCGTGGTTACAATTCTAAGCGGAAAGGGGCTATAGTGAATTTAGCTTATGATAACCAAATGTTCCGTCCCACTCCCTATGGTGGGTTCAAGGTAGGTGCGTACTGCCGCCTATCACGAGAGGATGTTGACAAGGGTATGGATATTTCCGAAAGTATAAAGAACCAAAAGTCCATACTCACGCAGTATCTTGAAGCAAATCCCGGCTTGGAGCTATATGACTTTTATGTTGACGAAGATTTCACCGGGCAGAACTTCAACCGTGACGATTTCGAACGGCTATTAAGCGATATGGAATCCGGGCGTGTCAATATGGTTGTGACGAAAGACCTTTCGAGATTGGGGCGCGATCACATCGAGACCGGATTTTATGTAGAGAAATATTTCCCCTTGAACAAAATCCGCTATATAGCCATAACTGACGATGTGGACACTTTTATGAAGCGCCGAAATGACAAAATGACTTCATTCAAGATGTTCATGAATGATTTTTATTCGGCTGATATAAGCGAAAAAATCCTCGCCACATTCAATAGTAAACGTAAAGCCGGGGTATACATCGGTGGATTTCCCCCATACGGGTACAAGATGGAAGTCAAGGGTAGCTTTGTAGTAGATGAACCCGCCGCTGCAATCGTGCGCCGGATATTCGCTACCTATTGTGAGGGCTGTACCTATGTCAGCATAGCGGATACACTCAATGACGAGGGTATCATCCCGCCGATTCTCTACAAGAAGCAAACGAGCAAGTACGGGGGCGGCAAGCCCAACCTAAGCGGGAAATGGTCGGCGCAAACAATCCGTAAAATTTTAATCAACAAAACCTATATCGGTTGTATGGTACAAAACAAGTATCGGAAAATCAGTTACAAGATTGATAAGTACGAAACGTTGTCAAAAGACCAATGGATTGTAGTGCCGGATATGCACGAGCCGCTTGTAACAAGGGAAGTTTTCGACATGGCACAAACCCTTGTGGGGCATAACAACACCAAATACACTAAGAACCCCAAGACTGGGGGAACAGTAGCGTATCAGCACGTTTTGGCCGGACTTGTGTTCTGTGGTGAGTGTGGTAATCGAATGACCTTTGACCGCAACAAAAATTCCACCGCATTCAATGTGTTGTGTTACGGCTATAAGAAAAAAACCTGCTCCAGTAGCAGGTACTTCATACTTGAAACAGAGTTAGAGGAGTTTGTCTTGAACGAACTAAAGAACCTTTTCAAAAGCCGTATTAACCGGGCTGAAATTTTGGAAAGCGCAAAAGGCGGCAAAGTCAAGGTTGAGCTAGATGGACTTGATAAGCAAGAACAGGCACTTAAAAAAGAACTCGACCAAGGGAAAAACGCTTTCCGCCTACTCTACCAAGACAAACTAAAGGGCAAGATTAGCGAACGTGATTATGATTTTTTGTATGAGGACTTTACTAAAAACCGCAACACCTTGGAAACCCAGTTAGAAGCTCTGCAACAACACAAGGTACAGCTTATGAAATATCAAGAAGATAGCCAAGAAATAATGGCAGCTATTGATGTTTTCTTAGCAAACGAGATTCTAAGCAAGACCATGATGCACAAATTAATTAGCCGGATCGAAACATTTGCAGACAGAAGCATCCGGCTGTACGCAAACTTCAGTTGTGAAGAAGCCGCATAAAGCCTTGAATATCCTATATTTTTTACGGCTTAGTATGTACGGATAAAATATATTGCCCCCAGGCCCATAGACTGCCATCAGACCAGATGGCAAAACTCGATCCGCCCCCTGTCTCTACGTAGAGCCATCGATTGACCTGATTTCCGTCAATCGGCTCTATCTGTGTCGGGATCCACGTTGGCGGGGGTGTCGGCGGGGGTGATGGTGTTGGCGGAGGCGGGGCGCTAAAGGCATAGGCGCGGACAGGAAATGCGGCGAGGGTTAAAAGAAGTATGCAAAGTAGGCTGAACAGTCGTTTTTTTAACATATGTACCGCCATCCTTTCGTGTATGCTTATTCCATTCACCATCTACCCTCACAACATTCTACCACCCCCACCCCCAAAACGCAAACACCCCCCAAAGCCCTTCTCGACGTAAACAAATCGGCGCAATGCCAAAACCAGCGCACCCAACCCAAAGCGTGCAAGCCAAGTCCTTCATCAAGGGGGTCTCGGGGGCGGAGCCCCAGAGTCGTGTTTTTTTGGGTACTTTTTTTGGGCGAAAGCAAAAAAAGTATCGCCGCCGGCAGGCATGCCGAGTAAAAAATTATGATTAAACGCAAAAACGACAAATAACAAAAGGCCCGTAACAGACCTACAAAGTTGCAATCCCCCAAAATTTCGGGTAAACTAAACACCCCCACCCAAAGAAACGAGGTACCCCCTCCATGGGCCGATTCCCCCGAATCACCGCCATACTCCTAATCTTCATCTTAATAACCCCCGGCCAAGCCCTGGCCACCGGTGCCGGGGCACGAATTTCCCCTGCCCACCTCATCGTCTCCGATACCCTCTCCTATGGCCAAATCGTCTCCGATCACCCCCGGGGCCCCCAGTCGGCCCACTACCTCACCTTTCAGCCGGGCACCGACCTGCTGCCCATCGTCTCAGCGGGAGGGCGCGTATTCGGCGCTTCCAGCCTAAACACGGTGGTAAACCACGCCACCCGGGAGGGACACAACGTCCTAGGCGGCATCAACGCGGACTTCTTCTCCTTCCAAACCGGCATCCCCGAGGGGATCTATATATCCGACGGCGTCCTCCGCACCAGCCACCACGGACGGGGCGCGGTCTTTTTTAAGGCCGATGGCACAGCCTTTTTAGCCCAGCCCATCCTAACCTTTGGACTCACCAATCACAACCTACCCAGTGCCGGTCCCTTAAACCTGCCTTTTTTCAACAGCTTTCGCCAAGCAAATTGGCTCTTCCTCTATGACGAACACTTCGCCCCCACCACCCAGACCAACGCCCCCGGGCGCGAAGTCCTCTTCCGCATCCTAGGCGGGGAACCCACCCTAGGCGGTGCCGTCCTCTTAGAGGTCGCGGCAGTGCAGAACAGCGCCGGTGCAAGCCCCATCCCGCCCGGTCATATGGTGCTCTCGGCGGATCAGCGTAGCCCCTACCTGGGCCAGCTCGACCGCTTTAACCCGGGTGATCGTGTCACCCTGCGGATCAATACCTCCGACCCCCGCACAGCCCAGGCCGCCTGGGCAACCGGCGGCGGGGACATCCTGGTCTCCGGCGGCACCCGCACCGGCGGCTGGGATTCCGGTGTGGCAGGTGCCCACCCCCGGACGGCCCTGGGTATCCGCCCCGACGGCGGCATCATCCTCTACACCGTAGACGGCCGCCTCCCCGGCCACTCCATGGGCCTCACCCTGGCGGAGCTGGCCGATGAGCTCATAGCCCTGGGGGCAAGCTGCGTCATCAACTTAGACGGCGGCGGCTCCACCACCTTTGGCTACCGCCTGCCGGGCACCTCTGGTGTCGCCATCCAAAACCGCCCCGCAGGCGGCACACCACGCAATGTGGCCACCTTCATCCTCCTCACCGCCACAGCGGGACAGGGAGGGCCCTCGGCTCATATCCAACTCCATCCCGGCCACGCCGCTGTCCTGGGCGGATCACTGGTCACCCCGAATCAGCTCACCGACCGAATCACAGTGACAGATCGCGGCTATTTCCCCCTCTCTCCCGCAAACCTCAACCTCACCCGCTTCACCGCCCCGGAAACTCTCGGCTCCCAAGAGGGCACGGCCTTCCGCACCGCCGCCGCGAGCACAAGCGCCCTCCTCACCGTCCACGATACCGCCGGCCCACGGGGACAGATACAACTGACCCTGGTCTCCCGGCCCCAATACCTCGATATCCGCTTAGGCGGTACAAACCTCTCCGCCCTCACCCTAGCCCCCGGGGACGCGGCGACCCTCACCTTCCACGCCCTCTATGGCGGCGGGGAACTCATCACCTCCCCGGACGTTTTCCAAGCCACCGTCTCCGGCAACGTGGGCCACATCGACGCCCAGGGGCGCTTCACCGCAAGCGGCCCGGCGGGCAGTCAAGGAATGCTCACCCTATCGGCGGGGGGCCTATCCCGTCAGCTCCCCATCACCATTGCCGCTGCCTTCCCCGACACCATCGGCCACTGGGCGGAAGGCTATATC
>Ga0123355_10004510_pt1 | contig 20257 bp, 19 predicted proteins | sample TergutEmb28metaG_3_FD_89872 | JGI IMG/M metagenome (GOLD analysis project Ga0123355, IMG submission 89872) | Embiratermes neotenicus P1 segment gut microbial communities from Petit-Saut dam, French Guiana - Emb289 P1 | ecosystem: Host-associated > Arthropoda: Insects > Digestive system > Gut ...
AGATGCGGGGTGTGGGGGCAGGCAGTCACGGCCACGATCATTCGCAGCTTTTCGGCTGGTGGAGGGGGGGTGCTTGGAACCTAACCCCGCAACAAGCAAGGGATGAGTTAAATACAGTGCATTCAGCTTATTAGTGTGCTGCATGTGCAAGCTGTTACTTTATGTCAACATATTTAAGTCACTACATTTAGAATGATGGCAGCTGCAGATGCCCACAAACATTGGAATGGCCGTAGTACAATATTCTGAGTTAAGACTGCTGACACCCTAGTAATTTTCAGGTGAGACATTCCTGTTGTGTTGTTAAATAGTATATTAAATTGCAAAATATATAGTCTAACACAGCTCTATTAATAGTTATTATTAGCATTAATGGTATATTTTACCATATTACTTCCAGCTACATGTTCCGGCTCTATCTATTCGAACCATCTTCAGGCTGAAGTATTATTTACTTAAGAAGGTGATACATACAATTGGCAGTATTGTTGTTGATTGCGAGATCTCACATTGCATATTTAAAATGTTGTGATTAAAATATATATATATATTTTTTTTTATTTTGTTCACTTAGAAGAGGGTACTATACTGAGAAGTTTATCTGTAGTTATGTAGAAATTTCAGAAAGCGGGTGTAAGATCTTTGCTGATTTGATGGCATATCTGTTGAGTGATGGATCTAATTTCTGTACGTCCACACCATCACCCTCCAAAAACTGTAGAGCCATTAGCATGTCAGTACATGGGGAACACCTGGGCCATAAGTTCTCCCCAGATAACCCCATTCTCCCCACGCACCAATGCCACCACACCAGATGTAGCCCTTTGGCTTGTACCTGCACCGACACCAGTGGTTTGTGGTGGCAGTGGTGGTTGTGGTAAGGACCGTGGTGCAGCACTGCCTGGAAGCAATTGTCTGTTACAACAACGGACAGTTGCTTCCAATCTTGGAAAGACAAAGATCAACAGGCTACAGGCAGTGCTGCACCACAGTCCCTACCACCACCATCGTTGCCACCACAAACCACTGGTTTCGGTGCAGGTACAAGCCAAAGCGCTACATCTGGTGTGGTGGCATTGATGTGTTGGGAGAATGGGGTTATCTGGGGAGAACTTTTTTTCCCCAGGTGTTCCCCATATAATGACGTGCTAATGGCTCTACAGTTTTTGGAGGGTGGTGGTGTGAATGTACAGAAATTAGATCCATCACTCAACAGATATGCTATCAAATTAACAAAGATCCTACACCCACTTTCTGAATGAGAATTTCTACATAACTACAGCAAAACTTCTCAGTATATTACCCTCTTCTAAGAGAACAAAATAAAATATATATCAACTTCCAACACCCAAAACATGCAAATACCAAAATCAGCAACCTCTGAATGTACACTTCACTGCTGATACCAGTATAAAAACAACACACATCCATGACTTAGCACTACATCTTCACATGCAAGATACGCTACCACTGCAACATAGGAGTTGCTACCGTAATATAAATAGAAAATAAAATACTCCACTCCACTACATCAAGCCAATATCCTTAATTTTAACATTGTATATATTAATAACATATTGAACCATACTTAATTAACTCAAAATTATTTTAATGCACATTATATTACTTCAATACATATATATTTTAATCACAACATTTTAATTATGCAATGTGAGATCTCACTATCGGCAACAATACTGCCAATTGTATATATCACCTTCGTAAGTAAATATTACTTCAGCCTGAAGATAGCTCAAATAGATAGAGCTGAAACATGTAGCTGGAAGTAATAATGTAAAATATACCATTAATCCTAATAATAACTATTAATTGAGTTGTGTTAGACTATATATTTTGCAATTTGAGACACCCCAGTAATAATTATATTAATTTTCATTTTTCCTATATATGTATAGAAGGTAGTACAATACTGCAGCCCCCCCCCATGTAATTCAAAGTTGATTCATTCTGGTCCACTAACCATTCTGTTCCTTGTTGTTTCAAGTAATATTTCAAGTTCTTCATGTACAACTAGCATCTTTTATCCTGTTTTGTGTGTCCTTATTTGACTTCCTAATTTTAATAATACAAAGTTATGTAATGTTCTATCTGTTGATGCTTATTTACCAATATTACTGTACTCTCATGTGTTTTATGTCTTTTCTATTACTGTTTTAATATTTTATTACCTAAATTATTATATTCTGATATTCATGTACATCATATCCTCTATTCTACTAATAAATTTCATGATTCTCTCTGGGTTTACTTGTATTCTGTTTTTATCAGTATTTATTTGTGATATATGTACTTCATTTTCTTGTGTTGTTTTATAGAATCATATTTTGGGCTCCTTTTTTCTGTTATCTTTATATGGTACTATTAGATAATTAGTTTAATATGTCTTCTAGTCCAGTACTTTATTCCATTAATAAAGAAAGTGTTCTGTTGAGTGCAGACAAATGTTGAAGAATCAGTTGCTTCTTTCATCAAGTCTGGCTAGCATAAGTTCATTCCATGGCTGCACTGTTTGGAAAATTCACTGTATTGTCCTGTTAAGCATTATCACCAACCTGTTGATGTGTATCTGAGTCATGTACTGCAGTACAAAGTTGTTCTGCAGGAGTTGCAATTTATATGCTAATTCTTTATTTTTTAATTCCTTTTATTTTCTATGTTGATATAATAACATTGTTACCTGTTACTAAGCTGTTGCAGCATCCTCTGTATCCCTTTATTTTGTTAATGACATAATAAATTAATGGACCTCTGTCCTTGATTGTACATTCAGACTTTGTGTAACTGTTTTTATCGTCAGTTCAATCAAATATGTTTCCAGGGTTTTCAAAGACTATGATGCAGGGTACTTTGTTTCGTTAGATCTGATACAGTTATTTAACCCTTTGGCCCTGGAGCTGGACATTTACAGTTTAGCACACCATTTATGTAAAATGTGAATATTTTATGAACCAAGAAAGATAACATTAAGAAATACACGACATTTTGTGGAGGAATAAACGAATATATCGGGAGAAAGTCTAAAAAGTAATTAAATGTATTTGTTAACTAAATATATAAAAAGCATACTCTGGGGAGTAGCGATACACCTGTCTTATATATAGGATGCATGGTACCTAAAGGTTAATGTAGGTTGTACTACTTGACTGACAACTGTACTTCAGTGTGTCTCAGCATAACATTGTACAGCATGTCTTTCTTATTGTTCCCCCTGAGCAAAGCAGTGCTGTCATGGAATGCACCAGTAAATGTAAGCTTTCTGTGCAATAAAGTTGCTGTGCCTGGAGAAGCAATACGGGAAACACTCTGCAGTTCTATAAAACAAAGTACCAGTACTTAGGCAGAAATAAATTCATTTGAATATGACCACAGATTCACATAATACACTTAATTTACTTGTGTATTCAATTTTTTATAAAATCTGTAATGATCATATCATTAAACATGACTATTATAAAGGACAATGGCCACCATCTTCAGCTTCTTGAATCATTTCAAAAACTGCTTGTGTTTCTGTCATGAGGTGTGAGAAAGGAAAGGTTCCTGCCTGTGATAACATCAGTAAGATCTAGTCTTGATCCTGCATGGGAAACAAAGTGAGTTTTTGATATGCTGTTGGAAGAAAACAATGATCAACAGTGACCAGAATGACAGTCACATTGACTGTAACACACCAGTGTAAAAAACATTTAGATTTGTATTGTAAATATATGATTCAGATATTATTTTTATAAGTAACTGCAGTTTTTCACCTCTCCATATTTTGGTACTGACTGAAAAATTCTTTGTTACAGTATGCAACATTGACCATTACCATGTTTTGTTAGCCTTTAACTACATGGCATTTACACCTCACTTTCAGAAAATGTTGTTTGAAACAGAATACAAGGATAGCAGATTTGTGGCCTCTTAAAGATAAAGTGACATGAGGCTGGTGTTTAACATGGCAGAATAAAATTATTGTATATCATTCTTTGGTGATACAGTGGCAGTTTTTTCAGTGCTGAGACTAATATATGTAATGTAATGATATGATATATTGTTGTGTAATGTTCTATTACAAGTTAAGTAGTAGCTATATAAATGAAACACTTAATGCCTTTACAAGGAAATATTTGCTGTATGAAATATTGGTACCATAAAACTGCCATACATGTGAGTAAATAGAGCAGCTAATGTTATGTACAAAACACTCTATATGTGGATTTATTATCAAATGATTCTACCAAAACCTTGTATGTGAAACATATTACACATTCTCTGACAAGCATCTGACTAAGAGATGTGCCAAATTTCATGCTAGGTGCTAGTTCATATTAGATGTAGCACATGTGCTTCAGACATGTGGAGTTGTTTTAATATTGCATGTACCATACATAGTGTAAAGTACAGCTCATAAAACCAACCTTATATGCACTGGAATACATACACAAGAGGTACACAAAATCTCTAAGTTTGTGTGCAAGTGTGTGACTGTGGTACATACACGTACAGTGGACCATTTCAAAAGCACTACTTTAACCACTGTAAAGACTCCCTGATGATGGCACCCATGGAGTGCCAAAGCATGTAGAAGGAGATTTTGTGCATCTGTTGTGTATATATTCCAGTGCATGTAAGGTTGGTTTTATAAGTTAATGTGGAATTGTAAGTTCAGTTAGTACATATGTTGTATATGCTATTAAAATACCCTGTAGTCATCATATATATTATGCATATTGTTGAACTGCTCAGAGAGAACTGTTAAGACACTCCTCCCATCTTTCTGGACCCTAGAGATGTGAACTTCTAGCAGAAGTGACATCTGTAACCTAATGCAGCGCACAGAAGATGCTGAAAAAGCTCAGCTTTACACAGGCAGTTCTTGGTACCACCATAAAAGGTTTATGTTCACATGCTGGAGTTCTTTGTCACAAATTGAGGAAACATGGAGCTTTCAACCCTGGTATCTTGTGCATGGCATTGGAAGTATTTTTGTGGACATACAAGCCCAGGTCCTGGCATTTCAGTTTCTTTTCCTACCACTAGTGGTGCCAACAAAGAACATTTTCAGCATTTGTTACAATGTTTGCTTCATTTTATTTCTAATATGTTAGGCTATAACTCTGTAAATTCCATTAGGAGTATGAATCCTTGCTGCCTGTCTAGATTGGAGAATTGTCTACCTCTTCCTCCTGAGCAGCTTAACGGGAGGAAGCTTGAAGGTGACCACACTATATTTAACTGCTAGTCTTACTTTGCTTCTTGTACAGAAACTACCACAATAAACTTTGAATGAGACTCCAGTACACATCTTGTAACATGCAATGCACTGGGCAAGGCTGGGGGGCAATAAGAAATAGTTCATAAAAACAGTAAGAAGAAGTATAATTTGTTTATCAGAATTTGCTTTTAAGTATGATGAGGAGAAATAAATGGCACTATGAAACTAAAGAAGTTTGGCACTACATTCCACTTTGAGTCTGCATACTTGTGGAAGCACAGTTCTGGTCTTTGAGTAGCCCCATTCCCCAGCCACTTTACCCTCATAGAAAGAGCCTCCAGTATCCACTGGATATGAGTCACGACAGTGGCTAAATGAAAAATTTCTACTCCTATCTTCCAGTCCAAAGCTGGGCCACTACACACATTGAACTGCCTGGCTCTACTATGCAACTACCACATGAAATTATGTATTATTCAGGTACTGTGGAGCTGGCATTCTATGATACTATAACAGTTTGAATATTGTAATTACAGTTGCCCAAAATTAACTACACACTATCAACATTTGTGCTAAATATTTTAGATAATTTGAGCCATTTATTTTGAAAGCAGGTGCAAGCCAAATTTAAAAAATCAAGTTATGTTGGATACACATGCAGATTAATAAGCTGTAACTACTTAAAGAAGAATTCAGATGTAGTTAATAGTTCCATATGAAGGTGGAAGCACACATCTATTAAGTGGAACTGGGAACATGTTCGTTTTAAAACTGGCTATGCAAAAATTGGAAATGAAAATTTCTGTTGCTTAAATAAATGTATAAACATCATAAATGCTGGCAAAACATTATTTTTGAGAAGTTTTGGAATATGGAAGAGTAAAAAAAAATGTTAATGTGCAGCTGCACTATAAAAAATTGTGAAAGAAAGATGACATACATATCAAACGGGTAAACCATGGTTGTATAGTTTTAAATATTATTTAACTACCAGTACTGAAGTTATATTGGTGTGTCCAAAATTTCTTGGACAAGTTTAGTATTTGTGTAGGATGACTGTATTATGCTCTTCATGCAAGTGTTCCCAGAATAGGTCTTGCAAGAAAAATGAAGCCATACTTGCCGTTAAAGAAAAAACATTCAAAATTTTCCTGCATTTTACAGTCATTACACAAGATCTCATAACCCAGTAAGAAGAACTTTAACCCTGATCTGGGTGTATGTAAAATGTTCCAACTTGTGTGTTGGAGAAAGTAAGAAGAATAACACGTACCATGTTCATAAATGTATACATAAAAAAAAAACCTGTAATGAGGAATTCAATTTATATTTTCATCAACCATGCATAGACACATGCCAGAAATATGCTATGCTTAATCAGAAAATCAAATTAATAATACTAAACAAAAAAAGAGACCTTAAGCACCAATGTGATATTCACTTAAAAATGCTGAATTAGACGACAGGAGATTTGAGGTTATACAATGGTATGATTCAGGATTTGTTGTTGGGGAGGTGGGTCATGGTATTTCATAGGATCCTTTTCATGGGTCAGGCAGTTCAAGAAGACTTCCTGACTCCTGAAGATGAAGGCACCATGATCTTTCCAAACATGGGACACCAACCACTCACCCAGCAACATAGTGTCACATCACAAAAGACTTGAATTCATAGCCAGATGGTATTTCCAAGATCAGGCAAGGGCATCATGATATTATGATGAATATATCATTTTTAGCGTGATCTACAAAAAGCACTACTGTATCCCACGCTTTTAGTTTCCATTGCATGTTACAAGCACAATATGACAAAGATAAAGCTGCCTCTGTCTCTGGAGTGAAGGCATACAGGGAGAGCAGAGCTATAGGTGCAGTAATTCTTAACCTAGGCATTAGATGGGGGTGAGTGGTCACCTTCATTCTCTAGCCACCTGGCCACTTTACCTCTGGGGAAAGAACCCTTGGTACCTATTGAACAAGAGGTTTGAACAAAACCTCTCCTGCAAGGAATTGAAACCCAGACCCTCCAGCCCAATCTAGTATTATACTGACTACAAGCAGAATATTAGGTGAGAAAAGAGTGTCATATACATCAGAAAAACCCAGTAATTCTGTGTAATAACAACTCTGCACCCATTCTGACATGAAAACAGAAGCAGGATTTAAAAGAAGTGGCCACTGGACAAAAAATGCAACCACAATTATTGCCTTTTGGTACATGTGATATAGAGTGAGTAATGGACACACTGTTTGTGCCTGACAGATGTTCAGCATTGCTACCTTGTATGCCTTCAGTGTTTCAATACATTTGGGAGTTGTAACTGATGGTTTTTATAGTAAATTTTCTGTATATGGCAGTACTCATTTTTCAGATGTCAGTACATTTGTATTGACAAAACATTATTTTAAATAAAAGTATTTGCAGTATTCAATTTTATGCATCGATTATTTGCATTCTCTTATAAAAGGATAGTTTATGAAAAAAATATGTGACGTTTATATCGGTGTTTGGACTGTACGCTGTTGGTTACAATCAGAATTATAAACTGAGAAAATGTAGAGTAAAAAAAAAAATAAATAAAAATAAGAGAATGAAATATATGTAAATTGACTTTCATGTCCCACAAAAATGACAAATTACATTTCCGCTCCACAAAGCAGGCAGGCTTAGAAAATGTCCAATGCTTCTCTCTTGTTGCTTTGCATTACATTCAAATATACTCTGTAATGTGCCACAAAGAAAGTTGAAGTGAATCAAGTAGGGCTGGGGATTACATTTTATAAATCACACACTTGTAAAATTTGTTGGATGAGAATATATGAAGGATGCAGTATTCTCCAAAAGCCAGTAAAGAGATGTCCCTAAGTGTGTGTGTGCATGCGTGCACATGTCATAACATTTGTCAATAAATGTGATGCAAAACCAAAATTGGCAACAGAGTCATAATAAAAATTATATGATTTTATAGTGGTGCATAATTTCACTGGAAAGAACACTTAACAGCATAATTGAGGTTCATGGTGAAATTATTCGGATTTAAATTTCTAACATATTTATTCAGTTACCATCCCACAGTATAGTACCAAGAACACTGTGGTTTATAGTTGTATCCACTGTACAGTAGAACTCCACTTATCTGGATAAATTGCGATGGCAAGCCATGTGGATATGCAGAATATCAGGATCATTGGATTTTTCTTTGAAAATAGGCTACATTGGTGCTTTGAAGTTCAGCTGTTAGTACGTACAGTATGTATTGGTGTCTGACCCTTTGACCACACCTGATACAAAGTTTTAAAAGCCATAACACTGTACTGTACTTGATCCCATAACTGGTAACTTCAAGGTAACTTAGTTGTGTAGAATTCTCGACAAATTTACCCTGATCCAGATAATTGGCGATCCAGATAACCAGTGTCCAGTTAAGTGGAGTTATCCTGCAGTTTTGTTACTGCACCTCATTCTTTAGACTTCACATACTTCTTTAGAGAAGTTCCAAAATATTCTACAGATAAAACATGTAAAATTAATCAGGAAATTTCAAAATTTGCTTCATGCAGACAGCTGAACACTGTATGTCTTAACACTATAACTGGTCTGCTGGAATAATAATGGGTTCCTTTCATACAGTTTACTGATGACAGCATCAAATTGTGTACCCTGATATCTCAATTTAATGACTCGCTGAGAAAGCACCTTTTCTGACATGAATTTAGATGTTCATGGTGGACAATGGAAAATTACTTCATCTTATAGGACACTGTACAGGTATGTTAAATAATTTCTTCATGCAAGTACACAATTGTTGCTATACAAATAAACAAAATTATATTATATTAATTAGTTTTGAAGGCAATGACTTGGGGAATAAACACACTGAAATTACTGATTCTGGCCAACAGAAAAAACGTTCGTCTTTATCAGTCACACTACATTGATGTGATAGTTCTTGAAGGTCAAAGTGTCTCACTAAATGCAAGTAGTTTGATAAACCAGAATTTATTTAATATTGAAAAATAACATGTTGCTTGTATTGGGCTTCAGCCATACCAGAAAAAAGTAATCTACTGAGAGTTTCATGAGATGTGGGAACACTGCATCAGGATTTCACTCCATTAGTGTGGGAACACTGCATCAGGATTTCACTCCATTAGTTCCTGTGTGTCACTAATCGTCACACTAGACGCACACACGTATACGTCAAGCCTTTCTAATACACCGGCAAAACTTATGGTTGTTACCTTTTCACATTAAAAACTAAATTTACACTGAGGGAAATGTTATCCATCATTACAAACAACGAGACATGGAGCAGTGTGCGACGTATATGAGATAAACTAAGAAATCTTAACCTAGCAAAATTGTAACAACATATATTTTTTTTTAACTTTTTCAATTTTAATCTGGTTCAACCTAGAAAAATATTTATTATATATCAATTTTAATTTCAATTTTGTTTCAGTTCTTCATACAACTCCTAATATATCACAGGCAATGTAACCACTCAATTATTACACTGTTCAAACAGAATTTTAACACCGGTGTAAGTTGTATGGGATCCCATACGGCATTGAATTTAATGTGCACTACCTGTAACCTGTTTTAAATTTTATGTAAAGATGGTCTGATGATGGTCTAATGACCAAAACTTGTCGCAGTAAGTTAAAATAAATAAAATATTGTGTTTGAAACTAAAAATTTTATTGTCTCTCAGTTGTTTTGTGTAGTTTATGAAGCTGGCAGTACCTCAGGCTACATAATGCCTTTGGCACAATTAATGCATGATGGACTGCAAAGAATTTGGATGGAAATGGCCATTTTCTGACTGCAGTACTATCCTGGACTTTGGCTGGAGGGACATAGAGAACCCACAAAAATGTCAGTTGGGATACCAAGCATTACAGCAGTGATTTAACCTGGCCACCTCTCAGATACATGTCTAACACTATTAGCACCACACCAACATGATTATATACTGTTTGTTCTCTACTAGACAGATTTTTAACAAAGCTACAAAGACTACTCATTGGGAATCCTATAAAATAGCCCTCACCAATTATCATAAGGAAATAAGAAATGCCGAATGGTCCTTGTGGAGGGAATATTGTTAAGGGACTGAGAGTGTACCTGACACATCCTGCTGATTATCGTGGTGTCAGTCAGTCAACCAATAAGGTAGGTTCTATCAAACTACCCAGTGGTTGATACACAAGCAGGAAAAGAATCCTTGGAGTTAATTCCCAGGGTCTGATGCAGAAGAAATAATCTGGCAAAGACAGGGGCAGCTAAACCTGGGGACTGTCCAGAAAGATCACAGATCAATCCAAAATAAAATGGGCAATACATTTAAACCATTTAATTTGACAGGGACTGATGAAATTGTATCTGCCCTCTTGCAACAGAGTTGAATACTTTATGACTCACTAATGTTGAATCTTTAGAGCCTGCTTGACGAGGATATATACCCATAGCCTGGGGGCAGGTCAAAGTGATGTTTATACCCAAACCTGGAAAGACCAATTATACTGAGGCTAAGACACATCTTCCTATTAGTCCATCATCTTTCACGTTGAAAACAATGGAAAAATTGGTGGACAGGCACATCAGGGATGAGATTTTGATGTTGCATCCCGTACACCAATACCAATTTGTCTACCAACCAGGAAGTCCACTGAAACTGCACTGCACTATGTAATCACACATACAGCAGCAGTAGTAGTGAGGGACATGAGGTGTGGGGGGGAGGAAGGATACACTTTCCCCTTCTTAGATTTTGAGGGCCCTTTTGACAGCACCTCATACAACATCATAATATAAGCTGCCAAACTGCACGGGCTGGAAGACACAATGTGTCGGTGGATCAGCTGCATGTTGGGCAACAGGCAACTAACAGCCACACTTGCAAGAGAAACTCTGGAGGTGTCTGTGGCCAGGGGCTGTCTGCAAGGGGGCATTTTATCACCCCTGCTGTGCAGCCTGGTTGGATGAACTCACAGACAGGCTCAATGAGAATGGCTGCTATACACTGGGGTATGCAGATTATAGCACTATCGTTATTAGCGGAAAATTTCCAAACACTGTCGTCTTGGAGTTTCTTCAGGGGGCTTCCAGTATGGTACAACAGCGGTGTGATAGGACTCAGCTGTCACTCCACAAAAGATGGTGATAGTTCCATTCACAAAGAAGAGAGATTTAAGAGGCCTAATGAAACCAGCCCTCTCTGGACATAAACAGCTAACTACTGAAGTAAAAATACCTTGGACTCATTTCAGACAAGAGACTGACATGGAAGGCACAGCTGGAGAATATGATAAGGCCCACAGGGCCTTGTGGACCTGTAAGGGCACATTCAGTAAAACCTCGGGCTTGAAACCTAGTGTTACATTGGATCTCCACCATGGCAATAAGACACATTCTGATCTATGGCTCCATGGTATGGTGGCCAAGAGTTAGATAAGTTCAACAGGATGGAGCTTAACAAGCTACAGATCAGACTCTCTGGCCATAACTGGGGTGATAAGGATGACCCCAAGAGCAACAATGGAGGTTGTCCTGGGACTTCCACCTATACATGTGATAACCGTGCCAGAAGCCCAGGGGGCCTGGTCTGGTATACAGACGGTTCAAAGACGAATGAAGTCACTGGTGCTGGGGGTCAAAAAAGGGGCATATTCTTCAGTCTTGGGCTCCACACCATGATATTCCAGGAAGAAATATAAGCCATCAAGGCATGCATAGTGGAGAATACAGAAAGGGGCTACAAAGGTAGGAACATCTATATTCTCTCTACTAGTCATGTGGCCATTAAGGTGCTTAATAATTTTCAGATAAACTCCAAACTAGGCTAGGATTGTCATCAATCCCTGGTGACATTGGCAGTACATGACAGGGTTCAACTGATATGGGTGTTGGGACACATGGGAATTGATGGAAATGAAATGGGGAGGGAGGTGGTAATTGTGGACTGGAAAAGGAGATACGAAGAGCATTAGCAGTCCATACATGTAGAAAGGCAGGCTAAGGGATTTCTCAAAAAACCGTCTGTGAAAAATCTGGGGAAGTGCTCAATCCGAGCAGAAACCAGCTAAGAATAATGACAAGGTTGCTAAGAGGACACTATAATTGAAAAGGACATTTGTTTAAACTGAGGCTGGTACAAAATCCCAAGTGTGACAGATGTACACATACATCTAACACAGCCTCACATGTTCTTTGTGACTGTGAGGCTTTAGCCACATTAAGGGTCAGGCACCTGGGTCATCATTTCATGCAACCAGGTGACTTTTAAGACACATCTCTCAGCAGGATACTGCACTTTCTTCAAAGTGCCCGTAGATGCATGAATACAGAGGCTGCACAAAGCAGTGAGTGTGATCAAAATGCATGGGTCACTACTGTGCCCACCCCTTTTGTATTCTATCCTACCAGTTGTTACTTAGGCTTCAAACTGTAAGATATTCAAAAGTCCTACCACAGTATGCCAATGCTACACCTGTAGGTATACTGAATGTGATTGTCTATTTACTGATGCTATTAGTAGTAGACTATCACCAAATAAGTGGGTGGATGTGGTGATAGCCAATTCTTGATAGTGTCCACGCATTTTCCTGGACAGATTGAGGAAAACTGCAATAACCTCAGCAATGTGAGTCTCTTGACTGAGATTCAAAACAGGCACTTTTGAAATACAATTCAGAGGTATATTTAAATAACAACAGATATATCAGATGAATATATTCATACTGACATATGAAATCAAAAGAGGGGAGAGAGAAAAATACTTGTATTTTAACGACAATTCATTCTTTTTCAAACAAACTTATAAATCATTTCATATAATACAACTTTTAAGTTGCAAACTGTTTGCCATCTACAGTACAGTCACAGTTTCAACTCCAAGAGTCTATTGCTCTTCACTGTCAATTATGTAGTAACAGCTGAAACAGGCCTATGTAAATAGTTTTTTCACACTTAGCAGATGCTATGCAAATAAACAGTTTAAAAAAATGTGATTTTATTTATTGCAGACAATGGAATTAACTATTCTCCATTAACTACTTTTTAACATGAAATGTAGGTCTAAGGATCGAGCTCATACCACATAGCAAACAGTTATAAAAACTGATTAGTCAGCACTCTATATGGAAATAATCCGTTTGTTTGAGAGCCATAAACAAAACATATGTACAATATGTGGGCAGAATTCAGAACTTCTTTATGTTAAACATGGCCATCTATTAAGCAGTCACCAGGCTTTAAAGGGTTAAACAGATGTGGATGACAAGCAGAAAGCTGGATATGAAGTTTCAGCTGTCAGATCAGGCAGGATAAATGTGGATTCTATTAGAAATATTTGCATATGATAGCATCTTTATCAAATACAGACAGAAGAAAGAATTCAATTTTTTCACTCCTGGATGTTTTGATACCACCTGACAAAGTGTGTGAAAAACTGACACGTAATCAGCTTTATTCCTCACAATAAGACTCCTCATACAAGATAAATTACTCCATCAAACACAAACTGTGCCTCCAGAAACTAAATTTAAAGGAAATGGAAGTATTGCAGCTCAAGATCCCTTCAAGCAATGTATGGGGACAAAATTAATGTCAATATCAGACCTTGAGTCTGGAGGTCTTGGATTCAATCAATGTACACTGTCTTCTTCAAGACACTATTACATTTCAGAAAATTTTGTCCACAAGATTTAAAACTCTTATCCTTATCAGTGTTTTGAGTCTGTGCAAGTAAAACAAATTTCAGAGCCTATACTTTCAGTAAAGTGTCAGCATACTGAAATTCTGGGCTATTCTCATATTCACACATGTCCAATGCTATTTCACAGCTTTCCTTTACCACTTGTTTATCATCTTCCAAGTATTTCCTTAAAATATCAAAACAAGTTTGAGATCCGATGGCTCCCAAAGCTTCTGCACATTCATGACGTACCATCTCATTCTCTGATTGATCTTCCAGTGATCTCTGGAGATAGGGAATGCTGGCTTCTTGCTGAAGCTGGCCCAGTACAAAAGCCACTTCATGACGGAAGAGTGCACTACCTGTCTTCAAACCTGCATTTAAATTTAGAAACACATACAGTTTCAAACAAAAGTAACAACATCAACTACAGTTTATGAGCTAAGTTCAAACTTAATGACTGGAGTGTTGAGGGATGTTTCACTATGTTCCCTGGTAAAAAGTCACTTTTTCCACTAGGACTGCTTGACCTTGCAGTTAAGGTCACTATGATCCTCTGAAATGTTGGTAACTATTCACCAGCAGACACAGCTTAACATCCCAGAAGACTTTTAATCTTTTGCACCACTGAGAGAACAATCTCTTGTTAGTTATTTGATGATGGTCTGGCACAAAACTGATGGGTCTGTATTTGGAATTTCCAAAAAACATGACCTTTCAGAAACTGGTCCTATTCCAGTCTTCACATAAAGACAGTATGAAGAGATGTCCAAATGTAGCTACTCTCATTCCCTGGGCCTCAGCCTAACAGAGTACAAATATCTTTACACCCTCTCCAATGAAGACTGGAAGTATAATCCAGTTCAACAATATCTTAATTTGTTGCATTCCACTGAGTCCAATTTCAAAACAAGTGGGCAGTAAACAATCCCCTGACACAACTACACAACTTCACATCTCACCACAAAGTAAAGTAGACCCTCTTAAGAACAGACCTCTTACACATAGATTTTTGAAATATTGGACAAAATATGTTGGTTCTGGAATTGTAGTTTGCAATGGGTATATGTAAAAGTACCTACACAGGCTTGTCTCCTTAATTGTCATTTATTTACATTCAATACAAGGTTAATTATACAGGACTGCACAGGGCCAACTGATACATTTCATACTGTTATGTGACAAAAAGTGTCAGTTGGCTCTCCGCCAACCTTTGTGTACTATGTATATGCATCAGTGTTATTTATATAGTACTATGTTACTGTTTTGGCAACTTTTAGGCCCTACATACACATAATTTGGAAATACCGGACAATTGACATTAATGTGACATCCACTCCCCCTTCAGTGAATTCATAAAGAAGGTCTACAGTACACAATCCCTGACAGAACCACAGTGTCACATCCCACCACAAAGTATATAATCCCCTGTTATGATATTAATAGTGTACGTCAGCACAACTGATTTTTATTACACAAGGTAATTACATAGGCTACATGTTTCGACTATTGAACAGTCATCTTCAGGCCTATTCTTTACAGGTTAAGTCACAAGATGCTATGCACACATTAGGATCCCAATGTGTTTACAACAGTAAAATACTTAAACCATTTCATTTCCATAGGATAGTAAGATGTGTAAGATGTGCAACTGTATGGTTAAAATACATTTAAAACTTCATTAAACAATTCTTTTATAAGAATGTATTGGCATTTACCAGCTAAATTAGGTCCTGTTACCGTCTAATTCCTCCTTGGGCTACTAGGATTATACTTGCTAGTGAAGTCGGAACATATCCATTGTTGTTGTGTCGCAACACACCACTAACGACAGAGTATATTCTGCCGACACACCTACACAATGTCACAACCCACAACTAACGATATATCTGCCAACATAACTACACAGTTTCACAACCCACAACTAACTACATAATCTGATGACGTAACTACACAGTTTCACATCCCACCACTAACTACATAATCCGACAACGTAACTACACAGTTTCACATCCCACCACTAACTATATATCTGCCGACACAACTACACAGTTTCACAACCCACCACTAACTACATAATCTGCCGACACAACTACACAGTTTCACATCCCACCACTAACTACATAATCCGACGACGTAACTACACAGTTTCACATCCCACCACTAACTATGTATCTGCTGACACAAATACACAGTGTCACACTAACTACATAATCTGCCAACATAACTATACAGTTTCACATTACACCACTAACTATACATCTGCCGACACAACTACACAGTTTCACATCCCACCACTAACTACATAATCCGCTGACATAACTACACGGTTGCACATCCCACCACTAACTATATATCTGCTGACATAAACACACAGTGTCACATCCCACCACGAGGTCAAATTTCCCACCACAAATATAACTTCTACCTTTTCTACATAAGCTTGTTTTTAATGAATGAAAGGACACAATTTGGTCTTTTACTAACAGTTAAAAGGAGCTATACATTTACTAAATACTTCTTTTTGACCACCCCTACTTTACTGGATATAATAAAAGGACAATGCACAGTAACAAATATGATATGCTACAAAAATTACAATAGCAAATATTTACTAAAATAACCTATAAATAAGATCCAAAAAATAATCTCTATTATACATTGTAAAAATGTGTACATAGGTTGGTATGAAGATCCCTGGGCTCAGATTGCAAGTCTTCCCATTGCTAGTGTCTGTATGCTACCAGGAAATCATACAACGAAGTTAATATAACACTGCACAAAAAGAAACCCAATCTAATTAAAACCTCTCCCCAATTTACACTGCTAGGTGTGAGCATGTAGGCCTATACATATCTAGCATATTAGAGTATCTCAAATATCAAATTAACATACAACACTAACATGCAATGTCCATTACGTCACGTACCTTCACAAAGTGCCAGTATACTCTCTGGTGTGTTCAAGTTCCTCAAGCTAAACATTGCCCTGTATCTGTCAAATAAGTTTAGACTTTCATTCTGCAACATCTGTTTCAACACAGTCACATCATTTTCCTGTGAGGGAGGTGCAGGGTCTACACAGGCATATGGGTTCTCAGATACCTTTTCCAAATCAGCTGACTCAGCCAGCCATTTCAGTCTACTAAGCGCTAGCTGACAAGTTTCTGCCACTTCAATCACAGGATCTTCAGCATATTCTTCCAGAATTTCTTTAACATCAGGAGATGCTATTGCTCCTAAAGCCTCGCCTGAAATAAAATGCAAGTAGACACATGTGAGGGGTACGCAACTCTTCTGAAAACTGAGAAAAAGCTTGTCACCTACAGAGTTAATAAATATGTTGACTTAAAAAATGGCAGGGAATGAACATGTAAAACATTCCGTGATACTCGCTATAAACAATGCAGCCATATTTAAATTTTCATAAAAAATATGAACCTGGCAGCCACGTCAATTTTTGAAATGGAAGCAACATAACATCACAAGATACATGGCAACTGCAATGGCATTTCTGATTGCTGATTGCCAAGGACTTCTGACAAAAGCCTGACACACTCGTTCGATGTTCTCAGAGATCTAAGTGAAGACTCTCTTCCTGGAGGTTTTCTTTTTGCGGCAGACGCTGTATCTCAGAAGTTTCTCACCCACAACAGTACAGTATGGCGACTAGGGACACTGTCGTTCCGATGAATATTGAAGTGCTGACAAAATATCCACTGAGTTACAATGACAGAATCGTTGTTTTAGAAATACGTCTCCATGGCGAAAGCCTGATGCTCTACAGACCAGAGCTCCATGGCGACTGAAATGTTTTGAGTCTCGCTAGAAGGGCGCTCAAGGACAAATTCCCCATGCCAACGATTCCACTTACAGCTATGTTGCCAAATCATCAGGTATTTCTGCCGGACCCAGTATAAGGGGTAAATGTAAGTGGTAAAGTTCACCCTAGAACAAGTCATGAGGGCCCAGAGGGGGATAGGGATATAGCTCTACTCGTTCTTAAACCTCGGCACTAGGTGGGCAACGCCACGCCCTGGCCGCTTTACTCCAGCGAAGGAAGCCCGGTACCCAAATGCCAGGAGGTTGGGTGGGCCCCAGGGCCGGTCTGGAAGAGAGCGGAAACCCGAGCCCCCACCAAGGCTCGATCCCCGGATCGCCCAGCCCGTAACGAGTAGCTATACAGATTACGCTAACCCGGCCCCCAGTATACCGGGTAGCTAGATATTAAAGCACCAAAAACGAAAACCAACACACCTGCTTCATGCCTAACCATTGGCTCTTGATTTCTGTCGCTCAAGACGCGTTTCAGTACCGGTATGGCCTTAGCATCTTGCATCTGACCAAGACAGTATGCAAGTTCATGCTTCAGTAAGGCTGAAGGATCAATGAAACACTGCTGGATGCACTGAATTGCAACAGGACCACCAATATTTCTTAGAGTAAATAAACCTCGGAACCGCGCTTTGAGAGGTCTATTGCGGTCATTAAGAACTCGACCTACTGCTTCAATTTTATCTTCAGAAGCCACTTGCATTGCTACTGTACCGTATTCGAGTTAGTTACAAAAACAGTTCCAACAGCAACAAACTTCACATCACCCTCATTCTCACTTCCCTTTCACAGAAGTGCTACACACATGACAATTTCCGACTTGTGGCTATCGATATACGGTTTCGATTACCAGTATGCCAACACAACTACACAAAACTTCATGTGCTATGGACGTCAGGAGGATCAAATGGTTCGCGTGACTGGATTTAAATCTACGCACCTGCATGTCGCGGATTAGAGGTAGTCGATTTGCCGCTGATAATCCATGGTTGGAAGGGAGGAGGCTGGAAGAACGGCTAGTATTGTTGAAAATGGCACGGAGTGGCGTCGAAAGAGAACCGAAAAATTATGCTACCCCAACGGAGCACAATATCACAATAAGGCGGAAGTATTGTCAAACACAACTTATATTTGCTACAGGTGGTTTTCAAAGCTGTCAACAAGTACATGTTTCAGCCTCTATATTGGTCATCTTCATGTTGTACTCTTTCTTGTTTTAAGGCTAACTATACAATACACAATAATAACAGATACATTGTATATTTAGCCTTAAAACAAGAAAGAGCACAACCTGAAGATGGCCAATATAGAGGCCGAAACATATAGTTGTTGGCAGCTTTGTAAACCACCTGTAGGAAATATAAGTTGTGTTTGACTGTATGTCCGCCTTATTCTGATTTGATCAACACAACGGGGATGTCTCACCTCAACGGAGCATTATATACTTTACCTCCTCTGTATTAATTAATGTATACTCAAATTACCTTTTCACAACTTCTGCAAATGAGTGCGAGGTACCAAGAGGTCCATCGGTTACCTCGAATATAAATACGTGTACTACTTGCTGCAACAAGACGTAATTTCACACAACCCAACAAGCAAAGGCAGACATTCAAAACATGTACCAAAACTACAACCAATTCCACGGTGTAAGGATCCTTCCTCATTTACAGAGCCGAACAGTACATTTCTGTGCTCACACAGCCCTCATATTCATCTTATCCATATGGAATAAGCCGGTCAAAGCTCTCACAGCCTAATTCTTAAAAAATCATAATCTTTTCTCCTATTTGTGCCTAGGTCTTCAAAGTGTTCTCCTTCCTTCACGTTTCTCCACCACAACCCTCCATATATTGCACATGCCCTGCCAATCATATTCTCTTCTATTTTATTACTTAAATACACTGGATGAGGAGTAGAATCCATGAAACTTCCAATTATGCAATTTCCTGATACTTCCTCCCACTTAGGTCAAAAAATCTTACTTTACATCCTTCTCTCAAACACCCTCAGCCTATCGGCCGATTCGTTAAGCGAGTCGGAGACAGAGGTTGGTGAAGAGAGTGATTCGTTACGCATTGTACTGCGCTGATTTCTGCACACTGAGCGATACGACAGCGGTCGATCGGTAGGAGAATTTGCCGAGACCGCGGACAACTGGAGCGGGCGGGATGCCGCCAATGCGGGGAAGCGTCATGCTAAGGCATGACGAACTGGCCTTTATTAAGGCTATTTCTACGCTGCATAAGAAGATTTCGACGACCGGGCGTAGGAAGGTGCCGGCGGTGTCTGCGGTGAAGAGAGGCACCACAACTGGTAGCGGGAGAAGGACAGAGCTCGCGGGCAAGCGTAAGGCCAACGAGCTGGCCAGCTCGGGCGGCTCTGTGGAGCCAGCCAACCGACGCCCAGCAACAGGTGCTGGGTCCACGCCTCTGCCCGTGACCACATCTGCCACGGGCGAACAAGCTGCTTCCAGCAGCCGGCAACCCGGTTCATCCGGGGTAG
>Ga0123355_10004511_pt1 | contig 20255 bp, 12 predicted proteins | sample TergutEmb28metaG_3_FD_89872 | JGI IMG/M metagenome (GOLD analysis project Ga0123355, IMG submission 89872) | Embiratermes neotenicus P1 segment gut microbial communities from Petit-Saut dam, French Guiana - Emb289 P1 | ecosystem: Host-associated > Arthropoda: Insects > Digestive system > Gut ...
GGGTAGACCAGAGCCCCGTTAGCCAGCCTGTGTCATAGCAACCCTCATCAGGGTATACCCTCCACAACTGTTACCACCTCCCACGTGACCCAGGGTAGAGTAGAGTATGAGTCCACGATACCCTGAAGTACGGACGAGGGGTTGGATTTATGGGAGGCACCCCAATATAAAAGTGTTATAAATCTTCATCAGCCCCACTGCAAAACTCTCAGATCTGAATTGACTGTTATTCACACATAGATGCTGAGAGTGATGCAATCTTAAATTTATTTGATAGGGTAGCAAATCCATGTTAATTGCTCCCAAAGTATGTGTAACATGTTCTAGATGTCGCTGGGAGTCCTCAGTGCTCTTGCAGTGATTTGGTCAGGTGTAGAGACATGGAGTAGTTGCCGTCGATCAGGCCATGTTGGCATAGATCATATCACTCTGGGTAAGCTGATCATATTTGCATGTGGAAACCTTGCAAATGTGTTCTTCTTTGTTGTGGCCTGTGCCAGTTTCCACACCTTCATTTTCTACAAGGGGCAAAGTGCTGTACAGGTCCTGCTGCCTTCTCACGCACAAGACCAGCTAGTCAGGAACTATGTCATCTTGTCATTCTGTCTTAAGGTGAGTAATGGTGAAGGTTATGTTGCTGCAAAATCAGAATGTGCCTGTTTCATATCCTGTATGTGGATCTTACAGATTGTTTCTACCAGTATTTCATGCAGTATTGAATTGCTCATTTCTCGTTTTATCTATACCACTACTCTTAAGTTTTGGCCATGAAATAAGTGAAGACCCAATTCCAGGGAAATGTTTCTGTATTCCAGGTAGTGGAAATCATTCATCTGATCTGGAGACAGATTTCAATTGATATATTTTTCATTGACTGGGAGCGACCACAGACTCACAGCTCCACAATACAGCCACGGAGTCAGCTGACTAGCACACTGCCCGATAATTCTGAACAGCCTGTTAGCATATGGAGGACATACTTTGTAGCCAATGAGTGGAATGAAATTCAAACTACAAGGAAGATAAACCTTTTTTTCCAGCTAGTTCTGACAGTCTTTGTGCTCAAGGTGAATGCATGATGATGTGTAGCATTGCTAGGCTGAACACAGTGATGCATGTTTGCTTGTCCTATCACCAGTTGATAGTGAACCATTCTTTAAGTTTTAGCTTCACCTGATGATGAAAACAGTTTGTTTTCAAAGTATTATGTAATATAATTTATTTGGTATGACATTGGAAATAGTCCAAAAACATGTCACTGATGTTGTGCTGTCACCAGGTAATTGGATTAGAGCACTGGGCAGTGGCTGACCCTGAGGTACACACCACTCTTCCAGAGTACATGAAGGATAGTCCACCAAGTCTGACTTGTCGCTTGGCTGTGGGAGTAATGGTCTATTTGATAATCTACTTCTTACAGGTTGGTTCACTCCACTAAATCATTGTTCTCTTACTCTTGTAACACAATACATAACCTCAGTATTTTGAGATTTCCTAGAGAGATGGTTACATTTCTAGATACTAAGTCAATTGCCTTCAACATGCAGAGTTTTGGTGGGGAAACCTGAAGAAAAGAGTCCACTTGGAAGACCTAAGCATAGATTGGAGAATATTATTAAAGTGTGTCTTAAATCAATAGGATAAAAGGGTGTGGACTGGATTGATCTGGCCATTATTAAGGACAAGTGATGGCCTGTTGTGAAGATGGTAAGGAACCTTCAGGTTCCTTACAATGCAGGTAGTGCTTGACTAGCTGAGGAAATGTTAGCTTCCCATGCATATTGGAGTTAGAGTTAGTTAGTTAGTTAGTTAGTTAGTCAGTTAACTTCACCTCCATTTAACAGCAGTGCTGTTAAATGGAGGTACACCATGAAACTCTTTTGGCAAAAGCAGACAATGTAATACCAACCCAAGCATACCTTTCACTGTAGTTTATTACTGCCTTCTTCTTATTTTTAGATACTAGCAACACAAACTGTAAAATACATGACAGATAGTGAGATTACAGGCTATATTTTATGTGGGTAAGAAGTGTCTATCAGACATTGTCACAGAACCTGTAAAAGGATGAATATACAGGTTGGCATCAAAATTTCATGGAGAGCAGACAGGTCTAAAGCTGAAATTCAGTTTGTTGAGAGTCTGAGTTCTGTCATTTTTACCTAACATCAGTGTTATGTAATGTAATTTACACAATGCAGCTCATCTCGTCTTGTCCACTCTATATAGCATGAATCTACCTAGTAACAGATCAAGTGTTTTTGTCTTTATAAGCATGTGGTATGTTGTGGAGGAACAGTAGAATGGAGGAAGCTAATGAAAAGAGTTTAATATTTAGAAACTTTACATTCTCCAAGGTATGAAACAGCAAGCCTTGCAGCATGAATGGGGAAAAAAGTAAAACATAAAAACTTTTGGTTGGAAAACCTCAGGGAATGAAACCACTTGCTAGACATATTCATAGATGGGTTGATAATTTTTCTCCTATTTTACACATTCAAACTGGTTCAGGACTGGTTGAATTTTGTGGTTAGAATGATGCAACCTTGGCTTTAAATTCCTGAACATTTTAGCCAGCTTGTCAAGCCTCCCAATTTGTATTCAGAATGTCCTAGGTTTAAATCTTGACCCATCGTGACTGAGGAATTTCTTCAATTCTTCCAGGAAATACTAAGCAAGTACCAGAAAAAGGACATTAACTGTAGGATTACAGCAGTTTAATACTTTGAAGCCACCAGTTGGTCTGTATAATGTTAAAAGAGGTTTCCATAACAGAAAGTACAATGTGTTTCTGTTACAATATGCAGCCAGCTAATGCTGTTTGAAAAGCAATCACTGTTAATTTTGAGAATCATATGAACATAAATGCAATGTACATATACAAGACAGAGTTTTTCACTGTTAAAGGTGGTTACATATAATTACCACAGTGTTGTAAAAGGTTATGAGATCTAGGTGATCTAATTGAATTGTACTGCTACCATTGCAGTGGCTGTTTATGTTGTTGATATATGAGAGGTTTGTGAAGAACATGATTCAAGAGTTTGTTGACATATGCTCCATGGCCAATATCAGTGTCTTCATTCTGGCTCTAGAGAATTATGGATTCTATATTCATGGAAGGTAAGTTCATGTTACATGAATACTAGAACATAACCTATCAAAAATGATTTCTTTCTTCCTATCCTTTATACACTGCTCCTTTATCACTTTCTGTCCTCTCTCCTATACTCCTTTCTAATCCCTTTTTTTCTGTCCATTCTGTAGTCATTTCTCTACCTGTATGTAGTGCAATCAAAAGAGTTCCCACGCTGAATTTATTTCATCATAACAACAATGTTTACCTTATAATCAATGTTGGCCCCTTCAAAGTAGTCTTATTTGGCCATTATATGAGCAAACCCAGTGACTGAAGTACAATTTGAAGCATTTTGTGAAGTGTTTTATTGGAAACTAGGGAAGCATGTCCTGCAGTTTGCTTGAATCATGGTGATATAATGATCTTCCTTGCTTTAATTCCATCTTGAATCTCGGGAAAAGAAAGAAATCACATTGTGCTAAATCTGGTAAATAGGGAATGTGTGGTGTGCTGTGTTACAGCACTTTGGGGTCAGCGGCCACCTACATATGATGCTGTCTACCATTTTTTACATTCTTCCCCACCCTAACCTACTCGTTCTTATTACATGTAGCTACCTCAAGAAGTTACTCTCTGTTCAGTGCTTGACCTGGTAACTGGTTTCTAAATTTGTATCTTGGACTTGGAAAATGATAATTTGGCCTGAGTAGGTTTCTGTACCTGGATGTTTTACAGTGTTTAGTTTAATTTTTTTTTGTCAACACCATGCAAGTTTTTGTTTTTGTAAAGACTGTGGAGCCTCTTTGCATTTATTTCTGCTTATTACATTGATGTCAAGTAAGGAATGTTCAATTTTAATGTTGGACATCCTGTTGTGTTTTCACATAATTAAAGGAGTAGTATTTATTGCGACATGTTGCAATAAATACAAATAAAGTTGTGTTAATGATTTTTACTCCTTTAACTCAATAAGGCATGTTCATTCTCATGTTTATGTTGCACGTGTTTGGGCAGAGAAACTGTGAGAATTGGTTATCATTATTTATGATATACTTAATAATAAATTTGTTATTTGTTATTCGTTTAACTCTTGGTTCTCATTGGACATTACTTGTTAGAGATATGTCCCCAACCAGTGTTGCCATGTGTTTCCTGTTTAGGTTGGGTGAGGTTTATGTTGCAAATTGTATACTTTGATGATGTAAAGGGAGAGGGAGGGTGACCTTAGTCAAATGACAGTCATTATGTCTTTAGCCAGAAATTTTCCTCCTCACTCAGCAGGGCAGTACAAATTTGATGTCAATCTGATGCATTTTCAGATTGTCTTAAAGATAGTCTGAAATGATAGAAATGTAATTCCCAACATGTTAACAACTTCTTGGTTAACTGTTTTTCTGTTTTTTAGGAAAAGTTCCTTCACATGCTCCACATTTTCACCTGTTTTGTATGTTGATGGATGTCCTGAGCATTTAACATCTTCAGAGGAGTCACACTACTTTTGGACTTGGAAAACCAATCAAAAACCTGTTTTCATCATGTGCTCTCGAATAGCCACTTTTAATATTTCAAAAGTTTCCCTAGTATTTTTACCAATTTAAAGTAAAATTTGAGTAGACACTGCATGCCTAAGAGTCTGCCATTTTCTAAGTATGCCAAAACTGCAAACTGGGAACACGTACTTAACAAGACATGACTTGACAATCATACATACTATGGCCATATTACAAGCAGAAAATTACTCAGCAGACTTTAGCAGAAAATGGTTCACTTTTACCCCTGTTCTCTAGCAGGGGTGCATTGGTTTTCCAAGTGTGAATAGAACTACCTAAACAGGCATCCCTCATGTACCAGCAGTGACACAATGTTGGGTTTGACTCATGGGTAACATGAATTGGCTTTTTTTTTTTAATTGGAACGCAAGCTATCAAGTGTCTTGCGGTAAGAGCCAGTTGATATAATGGAGATATCTGAATGTCCTGTTTTGTCTTTAAGCATGTCTGTTAAACATTCTTACAAACATGTCTTTGATTCAGTTAGTGACAAAGTTATAGCAGTGTTACAAGCTTTTCTTTTTTCCAGGCAGTGACTCCATTAAATCACTGTCTCAAGCATGCCTGTTATCTGGGATGTAACAATGCTAAGTCAGTGTTACAAGCATATCTTTGATCCAGGCAATGTCAATGCTCAATCACTGTCACACACACACACATCTTTGATCAAGGCAGTGACAATGCTAAATTACATTACAAATATGTCTTTGTTTCAGGCAGTGGAAAGTGGTAAATCTCTGTCACAGATGTCTTTGATCCAAGCAGTGGACATTGATAAATCAAAGTCATGAACTTGCCTTTGGTGCAGATGCTGGACAGTGCCAAATCATTGTCACAAACATTTAGAGCCACTCCAAACTGCAGTACCAAATTGCATTTCCAATGGTCACAGTTTTTGCTTTTTTTCACAGACTGCATTCAAGTAAATTATCTCCAAATGTTTGAAGCTGTGGTACAGAGCCCAAATCTCATGCATAGCAGTGGAGCATTGAAATTATTGCATATTTTCGTCATGGCTTTAACCCATTAAAGCACTGTACAGTAGTCACTTTACGTACTATGTGCTTTAAAATGTAGAAACTCAGCATTTGCCCATGTATAGGATATATGTGTTTTATGTGGTTCTGAAAATATATGTCAGTTTCCAAAATAACATTGGTCATTGTAACAATGCCCAGTTTTTTTGTGATGCCAGAATTGAAATTTTAAACATTATTTTGTTGTACTTCAGGCTTCAAAGGAATATTTCATTTAAATTGGTCTAAGGGTTCAGGAAGCTAAAAAGGCAAAGAACACCCTCTGCTTTCAGATCTGTGCATGGGTTTGCTGACACAGACATGCAGACAATACTAGGACAGCTACAGAGAGAGGAGGAAGACCTGTGTGGGCATCGGGGACTGGTGCCTGGCACAGACCACCAGACATTCCAGATGGCCATCCCCCTGCAGCTGAGGTCCTATTACCAGAAAGTCATGGCCCCAGTCAATTCTGTAAGTGAAATGGGCTGGACACAATTTTTGTGATGAAACTACTCATGAATTTACAATTTTAAGAAACTACAAGTGAATTCACAATTTTAAGACCAAACGAAGAAATGATAGTAAAATTCATCTTAAGAAATTAATGGTCAGTCTCATTGCATGTGCTCCTTACTCTTTTTGCAGGTAATGTTGTCCACAAAGAGGATGTCAGTGGTTGGTGCTGGGGCCTTAAGGTCAAAGATGTTGTCTGGTAATGTGGACCGAAGCATACAGGCCTACCACAACATGAACAAATTCTTGGCTGCATTTTTTGAGCATGTTAGAATATGTTCATCAGTATTAGATTTAATTTATAAGTTATGAAAAACTGTACACTGCTGTGAGAAATCCAAATACCTCTGAATGTTGCCATGTTCAAAAACTTAGTTCAGTTTACTGAGGTTTTGTTTGCTGGAGAGATATAAAGTAGAATAGAATTTGTGATTTTGAACATAAGCTGCTAGCATATTTCTGGTGTGTGTGCAATGAAAAGTAGCAAAAGTGTATGTGCTGGTTGCCATCTCTGTCTTTCTGCATATAACAACTTAAGATTTGCTGGCCAGATTTTCCTGAAATTTGATACTGAGGAGTTTTACTAAAATTTATCTGTACATTACAATTTTAGTTAAAATCACATGGCAAATGTGGATGCTTTACATTAAGAACTCCATGCATTTCTGCATCTTGAGTGTAACTCAGTATAAGAAACTCTCCTTTCCATCAGTCAGGTTGTAAGCTGACATTAATCGCCTGCCTACTAGTCAACTAGTAACATGTGAACACAGATCGCACACCCAAACACAGTAATGTGTACAGCGTTATAGTAACTGATGAAAGAATGCAAGCAGGGACCAGACACAACACTGACTCGTACACATATGCATTGCATTGAACAATCAATGTGTTTACTAACTGTATCGTGATTGTAAGAGCAGATATAAGTTGGTCATGTCATAAGTTGGGGAGCATCGCTATAGTAGTAACTTCTTCTGTAATTCATCTGGTTTTCAAGATATTTAAAAAAAATTAATTTATACTATGCCCACTTTTCCTAACTTGTTACATTACATGGTCATCACCACCACCATTCTTTCTGATATTGGGCCCAGTTTGCCTGATGTGTGTCTTACAAACAGAACTTATCTTTAAAGTATCTATTGCATCTAGGCTGGTAATTAATTTTGGGGGAATCCTAACAGAAGTCCTTCAACATGTTCCATCTAGTTTTCTTGTTCATTGAAGTACATAAAAATGTAGTAAGCTTCTATGCCTGCTGTGCGTGTGTATGTATCACAGACAAGGCCAGTTACGAATGTCTTGAGAACGTATGTGCAAAAGAGCAAGACGTTTTGATGTAATGGACATGAAGATGAAGGATGTAGGTTGGAAATAAAACCATGAGATTCAAACCATTTTCACTGATGATTCTAAAGGGAATATAATAGTAGATCAGAGACAAGTACTGAAAGTCTGGAACAATTATTTTGCAGAGCTCCATAACTAACCTAATCAGCCGGAAAACCTAGTGGTTTAACCTCAAGAGGAAGAAGATGCAGACAAGAAGTGCCCTTACCTTTTGCAAAGTGAAGTGGGAAAAGCTATTAAGGAGGTAAGGGATAAGAAGGCTACAGGAGATGATGATACACCTGGGTATGTACTCAAACTGATGGGAGAAAATAGTCTCAGAAGACTAATGACACAGCTGATGAACATCATATATGGAAATGGACAGTGGCCAAAGGATTTAATTGAAGTTACAATGATTGCCTTAAGGAGGCCAAAAGCTACAAAATGCAGGGACAATTGCAATTATAGCCAAGATAGTAGCAAAGGTACTTAGAAGAAGGAATGAAAGGAAAATAGAGAATGTTCTGGGAGAAGATCATTTTGGATTTAGAAGAGGAAAAGGGACAAGGAATGTATTTGGGATGCTGAGAATAATATCAGAATGAACTTTGGACATAGAAGAGGAATTGTGTACATGCTTCATAGACTGGGAGAAGGCATTTTGACTGGGTAAAGTGGATAAAATTAGTGCAGATCATAAGGGGAACAGGCATCAAGTGGCAAGAAAGAAGACTTATTTGCGAATTGTACATGGAACAAGAGCTAAAGTACAACTGGACCAAGGAGAGACAAGAAGTTAGAAGACTGGGAGAGCAGTCAGACAAGGATGCTGTTTGTCACTGATTTTATTCAACTAGTACAGTGAATACCTTACCAATAAACCTCCTGAAGGATTTCGAGACTCTAAATAAGAGGACAAGTAATTCACACCGTGAAATATGCAAATGATCTTGTGCTACTGAGTAAGGAAGAAATAGTGCTATATATATACTGATTGAAATTGGAAGGTGCTGTGGAATGTAAATTAACCTTTTGGCACCGGAATTATTTTTTTTAATTTTAGCACACACTGTATATAAAATGTGAATAATACAGGAACCAAATACGTTAGATTTATGAAACAAACTGCATTTTGAAGAGGAAAAATCGGAGAGTATATACTATGTTTAAAATATTCAGTACCTATATTTGTTGAATAAATATATAAAATGCAACATTTAGAGGTTAGCAGTGCGGTAAAACCACTATAGTCGTCGTTAGGCGTCAAAAGGTTAATGTGGAAAAAAAACTCAGTTATGAGAATCTTAAGGCAGCTATCTCCAATGCAGTTATGACAAATTAAAAACAACTGGAGAATATGTAATATGTAATATTTCAACTTGGGTACCATGATAACAAAAGAGGCGCAATGCACACGTGAAATTAAATCCATTTTTACCATGGCAAACAGCATTCAAAAGAAGAGGACTCTTTTCAACAGCAAATAGGACTTAAATTTAAGGAAGAAACTAGTAAAATGCACACCTTAAGCATAGCTTTGTATTGGGCTGCAACATGGAAACTTAGGAAAGAAGGTCAGAAATACCTGGAAAGTTTTAAAGTGTGGTGCTTGAAAAGGATGGAGAAGATCATTTGGACTGATCATGTAAGAAATAAAGAATTATTACATACAGTCAAGGAGGAAAGGAATATCATACAAACATTTAATGGAAGGCTGATTGGATTGGTCACATCTTATGTAGGAACTGTTCCCTAAAACATGTTATTGAAGGAAAGATAGAGGGAATGATAGCAGTGACGGGAAGAAGATATAAGTAGCTACTGAATGGCCTGAAGGAAAAATAAATATGCTGGAAATTAAAAGAGGAAGCATTAGATCACACTCTGCGGTGAACTCACTGTAGAAGAGGCTAAGGACAGAATACAGAAAGAATGGATGCATAATTGAATGAATGAGTGCTAAGTTCCTCTGACAGATCAAACTATGCCATGCATTGTAGATTTACCCCAATAAAAAAAAAGTATAAACCAAAAAGATTTGAAGTGCATGATGTGACAGGACATGTGGCTGATAAAATAATTATACAAGACTTTGATGTTGCAACCCCAGTTAAGAAGGTTGGCCTGGCCCACTCCTTTCGAGAGAAGACCAGAGTCACATTTTGATGCAGGTAGTTGCAGGCCTGGAACATAAGACTAGAGTGACATGCAGTCAGGCTAGCTAAAATACGGGCAGATCTAAGGTGAGGAGAAGGATGGAGGGGACAGAGGGTTGTGCAGACTGTGATCTTAGTGCCTAGTGCAGATCAGTGTCTAAGCTATAGCAAAGTGTGAGGATCACTTGTTGTTTGACATGTTACCTACTGATACCTACAAGAGAAATACATTTATTCCATGTGAAGAAACTTTAGTTATGATAATGCCATAGTCCAGAATGTAACAACCTGTCGTCTTCTTCCCTTCCTTTACAGTCCTTGCTTCACTGCTGTATTGTAGTGGTGCTCTATAAGTCTGTTTTGTCATTTCCATTAATGTGTACAGTGAACATGTTGTCATATTGTTTCAGGCACTCAAAGATTTGGATTATGATGTGAGAGAGAAGACATCTGTCGAATCTTTGCTTGACATTGAGTTTACAGAAATCTTCAACAAAGGAATCCTGTATGCAGGTTAGGCACATTCTCAACCCAGTACATGTAGATATTTTGAACATGAATGCCTCCTCTGAGCCTGTTCTTATGTTTCAGATTCCGGTCACTCCTTTGACAATGTTCTCTTCTATGGAAATGAGTTTACATTGGCAACATTTGACATTTTCCTGTTCTTCTTTGTGGATATGCTTTTCCATGATTTCCTGCTAGCAGCCATTATCACGGCAGTCTTTGCAAAGGTCTGTATGATATAGTGTATAGATAACACAATAGTCACAAGTAAATTAAGCTTATAACTTCATATTTCTATAACCAACAAAATTTAGGGCATTTGAACCTTCAATGTACTGAACCTTTAATGTTGCAGGCATGTGCAGTATTCATTCTCTTCTGTGACTGCAGGATGAGCAAAATGTTTTTTCACTATAGTCAAATTTAGCCTGTCTGTTCCCTTACTTTCCCCACTGAATCAACTGTATTCTGCTGTGCTAGGTGACTGTCAGGTTCATGCATTCAATTGAGTTGGTGCTGTGTGCCTGTATTACTATTAGTGCAACTTTAGAAACTTATTCCACCAATCCACTCACAGTGCTTTTTGTATTTTGCCTGGCTTGTGGAGTGGTAATTTTTAGGAAGGTAATGGGAAAAAATGTACACATATGCAGCTGGTTTCATCACCATATTGAATCAGCTTAAGGTATGGTTGTGGATTATTGAAAATTGTACACATATTTATTGTAGTTTTGGTGGCTTGAATATTCCTTCCTAACGTTGATGTTGGTGCATTAGGTAAAGACAGCACATGAATGCATCAGCACTGCTTCTTTACTCATGTTATACTTTCCTCTCATAATTTTAATTTCTTGGATTCAGTGTGTGCTGGAAATCTTGGGTCTAAAACATACCTGTTGTTTACATGTTGCCAGTTTCCTTACACGAATTCTTTTGGTACAAAACAACAAACTACTTTTGAGCCTCTTTAACAAGCTAGTACTTAACCAACTCTTTTGTTTACACCAAAGTGGAGGTACAGAAAATAAACCATGATGCATAAGGGTCAGCTGTCATGTTGCTCAACCAGGCAGCCCTTCAGCAGTGCTCTGTATGATATGCAATACAGAATTTCTAAACCACCAAACATTAATTCATTCTGCATAAAAACCAGTGTTGTGCTTATCACCTAGTCTGCCTTACACCTCAAGGAACAGATCTAGTCTTTGAATTCCACATCAGACTATTCCAGTCTACCCCCAAAACTAATATTCTGAATGTGTTTCGTAGTTGCTGGGTATAGGCTTCCATCTGTCACACACACACATGATGAATTTCAAGCATAAAACTCTCTGCTACCTTTGCATGCCATAAGCAGATTAATTTATAACACAGTATCAAGTAGGTGAAATCCTCTGTACTGTATATCACTGTGTTAGTAAAAACATCTGCACAAGTATTCACAGATCATCTTCATAATAAGGAAACAATAAATGTCAACTGAATCTCCACTGACTGACTGACTAACAACTGACTGACTCCATAGGGCCAAGAGTTCTGCAGCTAGTCAAGAAATTCCCACATTTTGTGGGACTCAGAAGTTCATTACCATATTCACAAGAGCCTGCCACTTGGCCCAGTCTGGAGCCACATCAATCAAGTCCAGGCCTCATCCATGTCTTCCTATTTGTTGAAGAAAATTTTAATTTTTGTTAACTTAGATATTCCATTATGTGGCTTAATATTGCACATGGGTATGTAACTCCGGCCAACACAACTCTTTATTAATATCATTAAATCTTCTAAATGCAATGACAGTATGTTTCAACCCATGTTTAGTTCATCTTGAGGCCAATATTCACATAAAACAAATAACAATTGCATGGTTCATCACATGTAACCAGTTTGAGATCTCAATCTGAACTCAATGTGTAATACTGTTTTCACTGGAAATTGTAAAGTTAAAAACCTTAAAATATGTTACAATATATTAATGCTAAAAATAATACCACTTTTGAGGATTTCTGACATCCTGTAGTCTCTTCCCTGTAGAGTCTGGTTTTTGATTCTGGTGACATACAGTAAAACAGTTGTGATATGTGTTTGTAAGTATGTTTGATGATGGTATGCACTGAAGCAACATGTACACTGTGATGTTCTTGTCTCATATCATGACATACACCTGGCAAGGTCTGTGTTTTCCAAGTTGTCTCCCTCCCTCAGGTTTCCCCATTGGAGCCCCATGTGCACCTCACCAATCCACTATACACACCCTGCCAATTTCATTCTCCTTGATCTGATCACCTGAATCATATTTCGTGAGGAGTACAGATCATAATCATCATTATGTGATCTCCTGCAGTCCTTCAGTACCCCATTCAACTTAGGCATACATACCTTCCTCAGCACCCTGTTCTTGAGCTCCTTCAGTCTATATTCTTGCCTGTGTGTAAGAGACCAACTGTCATAACAATGAAAAACAACACACAAAATAAGAGTTCCCTACATTTCACTGTCTGTATTCTTGGAGAGCAAACATGATGACAAAAGATTCTGGACCAAATGATACCAGGCATTCCCTGAGTTGTCTCACCTTAATTTCATCATGAATGCAATTTTGATTTGTTAGGCCTGTTCCCAAATACTTGAACTTTACCACACTTCAAAAGAACTGATTACCAATCTTTATGTTATGATTCCCTTCTGCGTTCTGTTCACAACACATGAATGTATACTTAGTCTCCTCATCATTTACTTCTCAGTCAACCTTCTTATCAGTGACTAAGCTTCTGTGTTTTACTTTCTGGTATGTATATTTTTCCTAAGTTAGCACTGTCAGCATAGACCAGCAGCGCATGTGTTCCATACATTTTTGTCCCTTGCGTATTGCTTGATCCTTCATAATGACATCTTATAAAGCAAAGTTGGAAAGCAATGGCAATGAAGCATCTCATTGTTTCAGACCATTGTCATTAGGAAATGTAAAAGAAAAATGCTTGCCTGTCTGAACTTTACCATAGGTTTAAATTAAATATATTTTTTCCAACCTAACAATCTCATGGTTTATCAAACTCAGTGTTGATATTATGCAAAACCTCTCTCCTAACTGAATTATAGGCTTGTGTGCTGCTCCTTTGTAGGGCATCATAATATAAATGTGTAGAGGGGGACTTGAAGAGCAGCATAGCTGGTAGATGTTTTCCCCAGGGCTAACATGGGTTTGGTGATACACAGACTCTGGGGATAGATGTACATTATTTAATCAGTATTCCTTAATACTCAACACAGTTGTACTTCCAGGGTAACAAGTTTCAGCCTGTTTACGGGCCATCATCAGGCCTATACATGTAAGAACAAGTTACAGAAACTGTACAGTTGTTCATATAACCTAGAGAAAGAGATCTCTTCCTTTGCATAAGTATATAAAACTGGTAAAATTGTATTTTACAGTTTCTTTCACGTGTTCTCATACATACAGGTCTGATGATGGCCCATAAATAGGCCAAAACTAGTTACCGTGGAAGCATAATTGTGTTGTGTATGATGGAATACTAGATAAATACATCTATTGATCTGATCACAACAGGGATGTGTCACCTAAAGACTCTGGGAATTATGCAGCACTTCTGTTTTGGTCCTGCTGAAATAATCTTGTTTTGCTGCTGCCTGCAGATGCTTGTGGTCATACGTAGAGTGGCTGGAAGGCATAATATGGCCAAGAAGACATTTATCGATGAGCGGTTTCTGGTATGAGATGTGCCTCAAATTACTTCCCATTCTACACAGCAGAATGGTAAAGAAGCTGGCAGCAGTATTTCATTTTGTGCCTAGAAGAGCCAGAAGCAAATGCTACATATAGGAGTTCACTGAATAGAACTGTCTGCTGGACAGAACTGAGTGCTTATACGTGTATCATTTACTTGTACTGATTTTGTGCAGTAAATGCTCATGTCAGATATTGCAGCAGTTGAATGTCATATTTATACAATCATGTCACAAAATAAACTGCATTATTTTTTGTACATGCTAAATGTTTTTGTAACTTCGGTATTTGTGGTTTAGCTCTGTCATACATTGAAGCTTATCAAGTGTTTTTGGCATATACTCCAGTTGCCATTCTCAGGGTAAAAAAATTTGGAACTGCTTGAATATGTAACACATCTGCACAATTCTTGCAACTTTTTGCCTGTGCTCTGTTTCTTGGCTGGAGAATAAATTAGATAATATCCCCAACTTGAAATTCTTGTAACAATATCCCTTCTGGTATAATACTATTTGTTTCCACCAATTACTCAATGACTGTTTGTTACCACACTGCTGAAAGCATGTTACAACCTTACGTTCAAATTTTATGAACTGCAGGTACTATTAATTTCCACATTTCCATAATGTAGACTCAGTATCAAGTCATCTGTGCATGGCAAATTTATTTGTCTATGGTGAAGCAGGTAAAACTTTTGAAAGCCAGTTGAGCTGCATGGAATGCTCTCGTAAGACATTCAGTAACAGAATAAGTTAATCCAAATTCATTCGTGCTGCATTCACATGGTACAATAAGGCTTTGTGTAATGGTGAAACTTTTCTTTCAGTCCATTTGCTTGGTGATAATAGGCTGTAATTTGAATTTCTGTGCATTCAACATACTGAAAAATCTTTGAAAAACATGGACATAAAATTTTGAGCATTATCCGTGATCTGGGTGTTGCCAGCTTCATGCTTAGTACATGAATTTGTGTTCTAACACAGGTTTCTGCCATTGAATCAGGCTTGGGAATGCTTCTGTGTATCATGTAATGTAGCCTAGCATTTATTTTTTGCGAGTTTTGATATTTTCACAGCACTGTTTTTGAGAATTCTGTTTCTCCGGAATATGACACTTCATCACTTGGTATGTAGTTCCAGATGTTTCGGAGGATAAACTTCATTTCCAAAGGTCTAGAAGTCCAAGAAGAGTTTTTTCTAGGCAGCTGTGGATACGGATTTATGTCGGTCTTGCTTGTCTGTGACGATTGCAGGAGTGTTCTTAAGGGCCGTGCATAATTTGGCAATCCCTTTCTATCCTGACAGGCCTCACTCTGGTTTACATACTTCTCTATTGCCGTCCACATATTGCGAAACAATAATGTGTCAAAATAATGGTATACATTTTGACGCTTTTTGCTACAGCAATCATGACAGTTGCGACTTTCGTTAAGATTTTAAAATATTTGTCCTACATCTACATATTTTTTTTTCTTGCATTGTACTTTAGGGGACGTGTTGTGCACGAAAGATGTTCTCTATTCTTCACTCTGGAGGATTGAAGCAGTCTGGAGAACCCCATTCACTTCCCCTTCAAAAATTCTCCCCTAGTTTCACCGGTCTACGACCAACTATGGTCATGAACACCAGTGAAAACTGTCCCTACTTTTCTGGATGCATGAACAAATGCATACTGCCAACACAGGCTTCGACAGCATCTCCAGTTCACATGGCTCTAAATGGCATGCCCCTGAATTCGCACTGGTTAAGGAGGAGGCTGGAATTCATCCGGCCACTTAGCGCTACCAATCGCTGTCGCATTCTCTGTCGGCCTGAAGCTCCTACCTTAAAGGAAAAAAAAAAGAGGCATTTCGAAGAGTTTAGAATGTTGCTCACTCCTTCCCTCCCAAAAATCAATAGTAGCCAATTGTACCTTATTTTCGACCTCTGAAGACTATCCTTCTTGCATGCTGCGCAACCAAACCAGATATAAAGATCTGTGACTACACATAATGACATGTGCACCGAATATTGATCCTAGTAAGCAAAAACTTGTAACCGTATTTGTCAAAGTGCAGGTGTTTATATTCAACAATTGGTTGTTTACATAGACGGTGGTGATCTGTGACAGGTTAGGGCACTGTCTGTTGCTAATTATAGAGCATATGTATGTGTTTGGAAATTAGGACGAAAAGTCTTTTAGATCGCTATATTCAATGCAGTACATACAAGACAGCATTTTTTCCAGCTTTTCATACCCACAACTGTGTTCCACGTTACTAGCAGCTACAAAAAAGTCTGTGCTTCAATGTCCGTGTAACTTCAACATCTGCCACAAGTTACACTCTGTATCACTGCACAATAATATAGTGTAGCAGGCTTAAGTCCACAAAGTCCTCAGTTTCTGGCGCAGGTAACGTTAGCGAGCCTAGGCTGATGTCACAATTCGGGAGAGTGCGTGTACATTAGTGTGTTTCTGCAGTCATGTCTGAGGAGGTATCAGTATTCGTCTGCTTACATAGCAGCTGCCAATGTGTGAGTGATGTATGTGGACCGTAACGTTTTGAGACTCACTCTGAACGCTGTTACGCAAAATCACGGGGACTATGTGGAGGTAATCCTGCTATACGTACATGAAAGTGTCTAGTTCTTTCTGCAAGAAGTGAAATCTAAAACTGCCCCGATTCAACAGGCGACCCACTTCAGCCTAGTTTACATATTTCCTTTTCGCATAGAAGCCAAAATTATTATATGCAATAATTACATTGTGTAATTTGCAATTTTAAAATGACTATGGAAGCAATTATGCCAACAAATATACATTACTGGATATGGGATTATGTAAGCCTTGACTATACCTTCTTGTTGATCCGTAAATACCTCCCCAGTGATAAGCATTTATGGAAGCATGATGGACATATGTTAAAGGACAGTAGGGACCTTGTATGCGTACTAGAATGGTATTCGTTTCTGTATAACATTTGAAGTACACGGTGATACAATGGATTAATTTGAGGGTATCTTTTTGGTTGCGCACTAATAGGGATAAACTGTGAGCGGGACATGGTAAAGAGAAGAGTTTAATCAACCATGAAGTGATATGTTTGTGTAGTTTGGTTTAGGTTCTTTTCCATTAATCTCTAGCAACAAACCCACCATGTTAACAATGCAAAATAATATTCATGCCATAGTCCATGACGTTATCACATTGGCAGGACAATGCTTTTGTATTGTACATACATGTAAACAATTATTTAACACAATTGTGCTCTTATATGTAATATTGCTGACTCACTCATTACAATGGTGATAAATTCGGAAACGCTCCAATGAAATGTCTTGTTAATTAGCATTCTGTGGGATAACGTGATAAACTGATTTTCAACATTTTAAAAGAAAATATTATTGATGGGTGACATATTTCACTGCCTGGTATACTAATCATAGTAATGATCGATAACAATTACACTGTTAGATAAGACCCATAATGGGTTTAAAACAGGTCTAACTTACAAATTATACATTCATTGTTAATCAAATAATCAAGACACACAAGGGTATTAATTTAACAACTCCAATTGCTTTCCTGGATCATGCGACAGCCTTCAGTACAGTTATTAGAAGTAAATTCTGGAAAGTAATGGCTGACAAAGGTTTCCACAACACTACATAAGAGTAGTATTAAGCCTATAATTAGATACGAAAACTGCAATAGATAAACGTCTGAAAGAGGATAGGAGGGAGAATTCACACCCTCAAATTTAATATGTATAGAATCCTTATTTTATCTTACAATATGTCACTTTCCACCTCTACTTCGCTGCTCTTGTGGGCAGTCAAAAGAGTGGACTGTATTAATACGATAAATGACCAGATAGGCAGTGTCAAACAATCATTGCCAGGGAAATGACAGTGTACATGGACAGTATCTTAAAGCAGTGCCATATAAATAAAGGAATCGCTTCTGAATCAAGCAGAATATACTAGATACTATTTTTTGCTGATGATCAGAAAATAATTGCTAAAACAGAGGCTCAATTTAAACAGGAATTACACGTATTAAATACAATTTGTAAGGAATGTAATTTCAAGATGTTTACTGAGTCATGGCACTTCAGAAAAGGAAATCGCTTATTGACAATAAAATTGAACAAATAAAAGACTTAAGACAATCAACACCAACAAAAGCACTAAACTACATATTGTATATTTGACTATTAATTTTCTCCTACATATTTCGGCGCATTCGCCGTCTTCAGGGATCTAACACCAATGTTGTTAAAACGAAAAGCAACAAAATATTTTTACAATAATCATACATATAAAATGTGAAGGTTCTAGTTAAAGTACTGCAAAAGCTTCATTGCTGTACGTTTTAGTTGCATTGATGGAAGCTACCTAAAAATTGCGATTGTGCCGAAACGTGTAGAAATAAATAATAGTAAAATGAACAGTATATAAAATAGTGCATTTGTAGGTGCTGGTAGAGTTTGTAATTTATTTCGGATTGGACGGAATGAACAATATGTAACAAATAAAAGAGTTCAATTTTCTTGGGGTGTGGTATATCGTATAGAAATATCCGTGAGGTAAATGGTAAACCACGGAGATGCTAGTGTATGTGTGGAATAATGCGATTCAACTTGAAACAAGGAAAATAAAGGTACACTATTAAAATTAATAAGATAGTGAAGGTAACGATGCTGCCGTGTTGTTGTGAGTTTAATAAAATGGCAAGACAGAAGAACTCAACTCGCCGATACACGGGTTAAATAGATAAATTTACAAGTTAAGTATCTTCCCGGTTCACAATTTCTGTGTTACTTAGAATCTAGAATCGAAGCAAATGCGAAACGAGTGTAAAACAAATGGTGGAACGCGCACTGGCAGCACATTGATATGAAGATGTGAGGCGAAACTGCACAACAGGACTATGTGCCTCGCAAGAAACCATAAAGAGGCGAATTGACGGGCCCAGCATAAATGCTGTAGGACCTAAGTGTTGCTCGGAAGAACTGCCGGCCTCATATAAGGGCTGAAAATGATTTAATGATCATGTGCTGCACTTGAAAGAAAGAATTTCTGGCATGACGGGTAACCATCTCCTTTGTGTAGCCTACAACATAGCTGAACAATTTGCCGTAGAGATCCGGACGTGAACAAAAATTGGCTAGTGACAATTTGCATTACGGATTCGTTTCTTGTCATCCTGAAATATCAGTCATTCCGCCTCAAGCAGTGTCTATAGCCGGAACTTGAGTTTTCTGAAAGAAATTTAATTTCTCGATGTCCTGGGCAAAGTCTTCGATGAAAGTAATTTTGATGCTCCGTTATTTAATATGGATGAAACTGTCTTTTTCACTCTCATAAAATCTCAAGAGCTTTGGCTCCTAGAGGTAAAACAGATAACCTTGCAAAATGTAGGCTGTACTGGTTACAGATTCTGCGGAAAGGGCGAAATGCGTGAGATGATTCAGAGCGAGGACCTGAGAGGGTTGGATCCACCACGATTGTACACAAGTGGAGCCGAGGAAGAACATTTGCGGTTGGGAATAATGCATTTCGTCGATTTGCAGAGTTCGGCACTGTGAAGTAGCCTACTCTTCTTCACTATGTTTCACTTTACCAGTTTGCGTTCTTAAATTGGACCGATGCAAGAGTCCTTTTAGGCGCGTTCACAAAATTGAGAAAAGCGACTCTTAGCTTCGTCCTGTCTGTCTGCATGGAACAACTCGGCTCCCATTGAACGAATTTTTATTAATCTTGTATCTGTGTGCTTTTCAAAAATCTGTCAAGAAATTTCAAGTTTTTCGTTAAAATTGGACAAGAATAATGAGAACTTTACATAAAGATTAATGTGCATTTATTATCATAACTCGCTCAGTTCTTCTTAGAATGAGAGATGTTTCAGATAAAAGTTGTAGAGGAAATCAGAACACGCATTTCATGAACAATAACTTTTATTTTTCTCGAAAATCTGTCATTTATGGGATAGTGTGGAAAAATGTAGTAGAGCCGGGCAGGCCACAGATGACAATATGGCGCATGCGCATTGCATGCCGGATACGTAAGCCTGCAAATACACTCTCAACATACCCAATTTATTGATTTTCCACTACAACAATGGCAGGTCGAACACGCCTCAATGAAACGTTATACATACACATCGCGATCCATAAGTTTTAGGACTGATTTTTTCAAATAACAAAACTAGAGCGATTTATCGGCCAACCCACTAAGTACTATCAACCAACATCCGTTCACACACCGAGTTTCGTTTGTTTATCTTCGACAGTGTACGAGTTACAACTTGTCTTGTAAAGTCAGTTTTCTTTATACGTCATGGATGGCGGAAATGAACAGAGAGTTGCCATAA
>Ga0123355_10004512_pt1 | contig 20255 bp, 12 predicted proteins | sample TergutEmb28metaG_3_FD_89872 | JGI IMG/M metagenome (GOLD analysis project Ga0123355, IMG submission 89872) | Embiratermes neotenicus P1 segment gut microbial communities from Petit-Saut dam, French Guiana - Emb289 P1 | ecosystem: Host-associated > Arthropoda: Insects > Digestive system > Gut ...
ATAGGAATCTCCGTGGCTCTCTTCCAGTCACCTGGCAGTGTACCATTATTCATTGTTATGTCTAGTAGTCGTGCAAGGTACGGGATCATGGCTTCCCCACCCAGTTTAAGAATTTCTCCAGAGACCCGGTCTGGTCTTACTGATTTGTTTTTCCCTATGGCTTTAATCCTTCTCCTAATTGTTTTAACATAGGTGGTGAATGGATCGACCGTGTTATTTTCCCTGTATATGAAGAATATTACCCTCGCTGCGGAATACTGTGGAATAGTAGAAGTTAAACGTATTGGCCTTTTCTATCGCGTCTGTAATGATCCGTCCGTTACAGCCCTTGATGGCGGGAATATTTTCCTTATTTCCTTTACGCCTTTTTACGTATTTGTAGAAATCAGACCAGCATTTATCCTCTTTGCTTAGTAACGATTTCAAGAATGCCTCCTGTGGCGATTTCTTGGCTGCAAATAGCTGCTTGTATAGTTGTCTAATTTTCTGTGTACAGTGTACTTCTAACTTTCTTCTATTATATTCTTTTCTGACCTTTGATTTTAATCGTTTAATCTCCTTGTTATAATATTCGGGGTCCAAATTTTTTCTAAGTGTTTTGTGTGGCACATAACGTTCTATACTCTCGTATACTATATTTTTTAAAATTATTCCATATCTCCACGTTGCTGCAGTTCCTTGCCAATACTACAAATTTATCGCGGATGAAGGTTTGTAATCCTGAGACATCTGTTTTGTTGTAAACCGGGACTACCCTTTCTACCTGCGGTTCAGTGCATGTGTCCTCCCATTCCACTTCAGAATCACTGCCAGATGATCACTGACCCCCTGTACTATACCGCTAGAAGTGACTGAACTTTCGGGTCGGATCAAGTAAACGTCCAGTAGAGCATTCCCTCGGGTTGGGCTATCTATTACCTGACTGTAACCGTTTTCCCATACCAAACTATTTATACGTGCTTGAGTTCCACTATTTCCACCTGCGTTTCCATTCCAGTCTGCATAGGTTAAGTTTAAGTCACCCCCAATGATGCTACGTTTAGTAGAGTTTCTTGTAAACCCAGTCCGGTCTGCTAATCTTTCGATAACTCGCATGTCCTCGTTTGGAGCTCTGTAAACCTCTACCACTTCCCATGCAAATTTTGGGTTTCTGCCTTTGACTTCCACTGCTATCATCTCAAAAACATCATCAGTCCACATCACCTTGCAATCGATGTAATTTTTAACGCAAATGAATACTCCACCACCCCGGGAAAACCTATCCCTCCTGAAAGTTATGTAGTCGTCCCTAAAGATTTCGGCATTGTTAATTTCCTCACTAAGCCATGACTCCGTGCCTATTACAACATCAGGGTTGTATGTATCAATTAAATTCCAGAATTCTAAAATCTTATTGCAAATAACACCCTGAGGAGGCATCTTCACCTACTAGGGCTGCTAGACAGTCCATTGTGTAGGTGGGGAGTGCGAGAGGAAACCTCGGCCCACATTGTTTGCAAATGTGAGGCTTTGGCCTCACTCAGACATGCGTATCTGGGCTCCTTTTTCTTGGAGCCGGAGAGTATTAAGAGTATAAGCTTGGGGGCCATCTGGAACTTAGTGGAATCACAGGGCTCCCATGATTTGATGTGGGGCACAGAGGGCTCGTCATTAAGGCCTAGGTGCATCGGGACTGTGAGGTCCCGAACCCAAAACCAGTTACATAACAACACTCCTGGAACTACGTGGTTTGTGTGGCATCGAATGAGACGTAGGACTGTGAAACATACAGTGAGGGTGTTAGAACCCGTTTCCTGGCCAGCGTTCGAAACTAAGGTGTATGTGTGTCCCAGTCTGAACATACGAAAGCGAAGCAGTACGCTGTGTGTAGTGTCTTGCCAACCGTGGGTATGAGGTATCCGCAATATTCCAGCAGCGGCGTGTACACTTCTGGGAGAGGTGCTCGAATGACTTCTGTAACAGGTCCTCAAACTTTCACTGCCATAGGTCTTTCTGTGACTTCCTTTTTACCGAGTGTCTAATGCAGGAGTTTACAAATTCCGGACGCCAGCTTACCACGGGGACTGAATTTTTTACACTGGCCTCTTGTGGGTCTGCAGCATGGAACTTGCTTCATGTCATCCTTCTAGCACGTAGATTTTAGGGTGACTCCTGTATTTATGGAAAATTTGTCTACCCTTGGTCTAATGTTATTAAGGTAAAGGTACAGCTATCCCATTACATGCTTGGACAGGCCCTTAGGGCTCCAGGAAGTTGAGGCTCCAAAAATTTATAGACAGTCGGCGCATCAAGATGGTAATTTTTTTCAGCCGGCTGCCTTTACCCTCAAGAGATAGTAAGTTAATCCCCCCTCGGGAATCGAACCCGCGTACCCCGGTCTAATATTAAGGCTTTATATTTATGTGCTTATAGAAGGGACAGGTCGTTCAGGCTTTGAGGGTCAACAACAAACACGGTTCCTCTAACCCCCAATTCGCAAAAGGCTGTTGTGTTAATGGTGTCATTCAGGAACGTTAGCGGTACTAATCTACCAATTTCTCAGTGCCACATCGCGATGCAGTAGTTACCGCGTCTTGTGCTGAAGCAAACGAAAATAAAAACTCGTGTACTAGAGTTGGCCTAGGAGTTGTACTTCACAAGTAAACGGACCCAGTGAACACAAATGGAAGTTGTAGAGTATGTGCAGCGAATTACGCCACATTTGGGGGGGGGGAATCATCCTGTTCCTGACATTCTTTTTGGACTGATTGTCCTTTGAATATGGAACGGATGGGCTGTCCCGAAATGTCGGTAGCCGACTTCCAACCTACGCTGCGTAACATACTAGAAGAGCGAAGACCTCAAAGCAATTATGAAGCTTGCCGGCTATGTAAGACAATCAGCCGCCCGCCTAATGCGAGTCGTGCAGACTGATCCGCTTAACTCCTAGGTCAGAGAAGTTGCCTACTGATTACGGCGTTTGTTTAATTGTTTCCGCTCCGGAAAAACGGAAGAAACACGAAGCCTATCTAAAACAATATATAATATGGACCTAACCACGCGTGATATACCAAAACATAGAATGTACAGATACAATCTGGCCACAGGGTGTCAGACTGAAGTGAATTTTAAATAGTGCGACAACACAGTAGGCCTAAGTCACCCAAGAAAACGTGTCGGTTGTAACCTTTCAGGTTTTGAAAGCCATGAGCATTCTGAGTGTGGTTTTATGGTTGGGAAACTGTGGATAACAGGGTTCCGAAGGATATATTGCGCCCATCTTAAGGACAGAAGCGATTAGGTTGAGGAAGACGGCATAGTGTCTAGGCAAGTTGTAAGGCATGTAGTTACCAGGTCCGCCGCAGTAGATAGAACCTTTCTTTTGCTGTTCCAGTGAACACGGTATTGCACTTTCAGGGTTACACACAGGAATAAAGTGAATAAATGCCCCCATGCATACATTCATGCATGGGGGCACGCGGTGGTGGAGTTGGTTGAAGCTTTGCGCTACAAGCTGGAAGGTCGCGGGTTCGACTCCCAATGGTATCATTGGAAAGTTTCATTGACATAATCCTTCCGGGCGCACTATGGCGCTGGTGTCGACTCAGCCTCCAACGTAATTAGTACTAGGAATATTTCGTGGGGGTAAATGTGGCTGAAGCGTAGGCTGACAACCATATCACCTTCATGTGCCGATTGTTAGAAATCGGGGAGCCTCAAATTTCTGGAACCTTATGAGCCTGTAAGATGCCTGTACAGGGATTCCTTTACGTTTTAACTTTACATCCATACCTCGATACAAAGTTATTATTAATAATATTAATATTCATATTATTATAATACTTTCAGTTATCGAAAATATTACAGGCGTGTAGATGGGCGTTTGAGAACGGCGCTTTTGTGGGTTATTACGCAGCGAGTAGTGATAATTTCTTACCGACGTTTCGGTACAAGTTTTCACTCTCATTTTTAAGGGTCAAAATCTTGACCCTTGAAGATGAGACCGAAGTTGTCCCGAAACTTCGGTGAGAACTTACCACTACTCGTTGCGTAAAAACCCAGAAGAACGCAGTTCTCATCTCCTTCGCGGCAGAAGCGTGAAATCATGCACAGATTGGCGTTTGTTTTTCCGCTGTTTCTATGGCTGGTGAACCGATTTGTCCTTAATTCATGCAATGTTGTGCTGACTTGGTACACTCTGCATCATTTAATGTGTAATGGCAGGATTACTTTTAATGCCCTGGAAAGCTGTGACAGGAAATGGCGCCGAATTAGAAAGCATATTTTAACAGAATGAGACATCTTAGAGACTGATACCTAGTACATAGGAAGGAACCCTTTAAAGACGAAAATTTAACTTGAGGTATGTATTAAAATTCAATTCCCACTACGCAGTAAACATACACCTTCTCGGTTACAAAAGAAACTATCACTGAATGCTATACAGGGAAATAGTCTCTGTTTGTTCTGAGCACCATGTAAAACACATAAATGCACTATGTGAGCAGAATGTAGAATTTTAAGGCGCGTTTGCAAAATTGCGAAAAGGGACTACGGCTGTCCGTCTGCATGGAACAACTCGGTTCCCACTGGACGGATTTTCCTCAAATTTGATGTTTGAGCATTTTCGAAAATATAACGAGAAAAATCAGGTTTTATTAAAAATCCGGCAAGAATAACAGGTACTTTACATGAATACTAATATACATTTGTGATCATATCTCGCGTAGTTCTGCTTAGAGTGAGAAATGTTTGAGACAAAGGTTGTAGAGAAAATCAAAACACATTTTGTTGTGAACAACTTTTTTCCGAAAATGGTGTCGTTTGCGAGATTTTGTAAAATATGACAGAGCGAGAGAGCCCACAGATGATAAGCGTGCGCCATGCATGCTTGGATACCTAAGGCTACAAGCTCACATTCGGAATATGTAATACATATTGCTTTCCCACGGCAACAGTTGGTATGTGAACGCGTCTTAATTTTGCGTTTTACGTACATTACCTGTTTTGTTTAATGTTAAACCTGGCGGTACTTAAGTAACCACTGGGTTTTGGAGGGTTAAAGTTTTGTTGATCCAGAAGGTAATGTGAAATATGTTTGGCCTGAATAGGGATGTACAGGTGATTTTTTTTTTTTCAGCGGCGTTGGTCTTCGCAGGCTTATGTGTTCTGTCTCTTGTAAACATGGCAATGTACAGTACCTTCAGATTTTATGAAACGCTGGAAGTTTCTTGACGAGCTCAGTAACTAATAGCGTGTCAAGAAGAACTCTAGTGTGTGGAGTTATTCAGAGCTTATTTTAATAAGTGAGGTTTTATGTTATCAAAGCGGTGACTATGAAGATTACGGTCTTCTTGGGTTGTGACGCCGTGTAGTTTGGTTAAAACGGACCAAAATACAAACTACCAACACTTCGGATAAACTGATTCGGCGAACCTTAAATATGGAGCCAGCAGGTTTATGTAACGTTGCAACTCATCTACCAGACCGTACCCTGTCAGATTCCAGACGTTCTCTCTCTCTCTCTCTCTTTTTTTAATACGTATGCTTTTAGGAGCCTTGTAAGTTCGGCTGTCCTCTTAGATTAGGTTCGAGGTAAAGGTCACCTATACAGGGCAACAGTTGCCTTAGAGCTGACTACATAGAACAGATTAGTGCATCCTTCCAAGTACGCTTGCCAGCTGACACGTTAAACGCCACGTAAGGTCTGCCGTTTAGATGAAAATCTGACGATCAGATTATGTGGGATGTACTGTCAGGGGGAAACCACACGGGTGGAAGTGGGATGTTAAGCTGTACGTATAATAAAGGCAAGTGTCCCGGAAATGAGGGAGAGATGGGAGACGGGACTGAACAGATGCGGGCCCGTTACGTCACCGCATGTGCCTGTTGTGGCTTCGTGATGTTTCGAGAGGAAGGAAAAGAAATCACGAGAGAGAAAAGCGTGTGTACATACTTTAAAAATGTGTGGTGGGTTTTTTTTTTTTGGTATGCTGTAGCGCTCTGCTCGTTACAGTTTAATTAAAGAAGTAAAGTTGTCCCTGTCCACCGTGTTGCAAGACGCATGCATTCCCTTATTTGAACTCTTAAGCCTCTCACTTTGTGGCACTGTGTCACTTTATTAGATTCTTTCCCGATTTGTTAGTAGGTTATTTCAGCACTCTGTGAGCCTAATATTAGCCACAGAGAAAAATATCATAGCAGTATGGCATTACGTTTCAATATATATTTGTGTGTGTGTGTGTGCCAATAAATGTTATATATGCGCTTTGAAAACCATATGCAAGCTAAGAACTGTTTAAATGTATGCAGTGGTGGGATACTTCACTTTACTGAGCTAGTATTTAGTTTAAAAAATGGATGTGGTCAGTATAAGGCACTGTACTGACATCTACATGGAGGGACCTAGGAAAATCATAAATAAATTTAAATCTGCCAACTTGCTGTCCGATATTTGATGTCTGGACCACCTGAACACGGTACAGGAGTACGGACACTAAATCTGACAGTTACACTGAAGTACAAGGAACGGTTCATTGTTTATCGCATATTAATTGAATAAATCTTAACAGTTTTTTTTCATTTAATTAAATGTTAGGACACTACTTGGGCCATGTGTACCATAATAATAAGATCTTCTAGTTGCAACATTTGGACACGTCCCTAACAAACGGAATGGCGTACGTCTGACGACTGCTTGGCATGCGGACAGCGTCCAGTAACCTACACAGGCAAAGCTTTTCCGGGCTCTTGACAATCGCTTGTAGTTTTTCACGTACACAGGTACAGTCGCTGGATGGCCTGAATTATATTCCTTGCAGGCAGTTTATGAATATTTTCTTCGACTTCACCTTCGGGTTCGCTACGGAGCCTATTTAGTGCCTTTCTGTAAGAGGAGCTTCTTGGATCGTGATGCTAACCGCCCGCACACTGTATGGTGCAGCGTCTTCACTGTAAAGTTTATAATCGCTCAGCTGGTGGAGAGATTCAGTGCCTTTGAACCGTGTTTAACGGCAAAACAAGCCACAGTTAATTAACTCTTGCCAAGATAAGTTTTATCAAAATAGCCGTGTTTGTGTGTCTAGCCATGTTTTCTTAAATTTTATTCAGCAAAACATTCAGCCATTGTATTGTACGCATAATTTCCCGCATTTTACTGATGTTTAACAACAGGCGCAGACTCGGTTTCATAGCTTTACACGCTGAAATTATCTTGGTTTGTGTGCCTAGCCACGATATCGTTGGTCTACATACTGTGCGATATTATGTTACGCTCAAAGATCGAAAACGGTCATTGAGCGGAAAAAAACGACGGCAACGCGTTGTGGCTGTTTTTAAACAACCACAACGCGTTGTGGCATGAGAACCACAACCACAACGTGAAATATCTTTTCAGTGAACTGTTTGTAAGTTTAGTAATGTATTGATAAAAATACATGTAACGTAGGCCTAATGAACAATGGCGAAGCTCATTTATTTTTGCAGGAGCTGTTAAAATGATACAACTACACTTCATATTTTACGAACGACATTTGTACTTTTTATCGATGCAGTACCTCTTACAATGGCAGCTTACAAATCCCTGTGTACTTCCAGACGTTATCATTGAGGCTGACCGAAGAGATAGTGAACTTAAGGGCACATCATGTGCCTCGATGAAGTTTTCAGCAGTTGTGAATTCATTGCGAGCATACAGTCGCTCGAGTAGGCCTTCCTTCGTGCCCAACAGATAAAGCCCAGAAGAGTTGACATCTGCGACGACTGCTAGGACATTTCTGGTGGCTAGACGTCCTCGATCAAGGTCAGGCACCCTGGCCGCAACGTTTATCCCACTATCAACTGCTGAAAGTCTTGAGTTGGAGAGAGAAACTATTTTTTGAGCTTGTTGTTCCTGACCAGATTTTGCACCTTCTCGCTCAATGTTGATTCGACTCTTCCTTACACAGAGGTTGCAAGTGACTTTCAGTTCGAAACCCTCACTGTCTTCACTAATTTCCACAAATAGCGTGAACATACTGGTCACATACTGAACACTTGTGAGCGCCTGATGACTCCTTCTCACAAATCACACGGTAAACTTTTTTGTTGTCTTTCTTCTCTACTGTTTCTTCTGAAGTGTCATTGATTTCATTTTCATCTTTATCTTTTCTATCCTGTTGGTTGGCCTCCCGCTTGTCTTTCTTGTATCGACCATTATTCATTCCTACATTAAAGAGCCGTTCCAGTTATTCATTTTCTATTGAAGAGGTACATGTCTTCAGTGAGCGGAGAATCACCTAGTCCGATCCTCTGCGCCGTTCCAAACATAGCCTCATAAGGGCTTGTCTTGATGACTGACTGCAGAGCTCGGTTTTTCTTGCTTTGGTTAAACCGTAGCCGTTCAGACCAGGTTTTCGTGTTGTTGTCGGACATCCAAGCAACCAGAATGTCTCGAACATCGTGGTTGGATCTTTCAACAGATCCTTGTCTTTGAGAATGTCTCGGCTTTCCATGCACGAGCTTCATTCCTGGCCAAATATCAGCCAAATTTTGTATTATTTTGTACACAAATTCGCGGCCATTGTCGCTTTGCAGTATGAATGGGGCACCGAACATACAAAAGATGTCCATTAGCTGATAGGCCACTTCCTCGGCGGTTTTGCTCTTCAGGGGACGAAGAATTGTGAGCTTTGTCAAATGGTCTTGATAGTTCATAATGAATCGGTAATATCAATCTGGTTCAGACTGCGTATCAATCAAGTCTACCTGGCACCGAGAATTCATGTAATGTGAAAGGACTGGACGTATAACTAATCCCCGTTTCGGTGTCTTTTTCTTCAGTTGACACTGCTTACAATGTGCCAAATAAAGGCCTATCACTTGTCGAGTAACGTTGCAATACTTTTTTTTCAGTTTAGCTTCCATGACTGAAAGAAAGAAACAAAAATTTAGAAAGGAAGAGATAAATAGAATGTTTTTGAGATTCACAAACAAAACAGTGTATTTTACCTTTTGTGTCCTATGTTGACATGTGCTGTTTCCAAGACATCAAACAGCTCATCGGTCTTACAATAATAACACATGTTTGAATTATCATTTTCGCCTGAACCACTTTCAGTAAGTTTCTGCTGTATCATCGATCTTCATGACATCGTATCTTTTAAGACGACGGTAATGTTTCGAAGTCAGTGGGTGGTTATTCTTTCGCAATATCTGAGCTTCCTTAACTTCCCGTAAAATGTTATTGTAACGCTCGTTATCAAAAAACAAGCTTCTATGACTGCTTGGGTCATTCAGCTCCTTCACTTTGCCACTAAAAATCTTCTTCACACTATCAACAGAAATGGCTGTAAAAAACACCAACTTGGAGCTCGATCACTCGCTAACTGACGAGACACGCTAACTGACCCTTCGGCAGGTTGAAACTTATCTCACATCGCGTCGTGGCTGTAAAAGGTAACGACCACGACACCTTGTGGTATTTTCATGAAGTCCGAACTCGTTGTGGTCATTTCCGTTAACAGCCACGACACGACTTTCGCAACGTGGCATATCTTCACATGCCACAATGCGTTGCGGTTGTTTAAATACAGCCGCAACATGAAATTTCGCGTTGTAACTGTTTCTCTAATGCCACAACGCGTTGTGGTCGTTTTTTCCGCTCAATGAGCGTTTTCGATCTCTGAGCTTAACACACATATGAAAAAGAAATTAGATTTAATCAACCCTTTCGACATTGAATTTAATTTATCGAAGTTAGCTTCTTTCATGTGCTAAGAAATGGTGTCCTAAACGCAATTTTCTCTGAAGAAATGCCACAAAAACTTCAGTTCACAACAAACGGCAGTAAAGTAACTGTTAAATACCCATGTTATTGAGGGCGGAAGCTCCTGTTAAAACTGAGGGAAAAATCAAAGGCTAAATCATTTCTTTTACCCTTGGACTGTAATTGATATTGAAGTTCTCTTACATTTTGTGTTTATTTAACGAGATACAGTTGGCCGGAATAGCCTAGCAACTCGTTAGGGTTGGACGATCTTAGGATTGAAACCCGGTGAGGACGAGATTTTCCGTTCCCATTCAGACCGGCCCCGAGGCCCACTCAGCCTCCTGTAAAATGGGTATCAGGTGTTTCACGGGGAAAGGAGCCGTGGTGCTGATCATCCACATCCCCTTTTGTCGCCAAGGTTGCGAATGGGTTGAAGCTACACCTACGCCTCCCGACTGCGCCCGCATGGGCGTGTCGAAGTGTGACCTTTATCTTTAACGGGACGATTATTTTATTGATCTCTTTCTTTCAGTACAGTCGCCATTGATAGTGGTACTGCAGACGAACTGGTGCGTACTGAATGAACGTGAAACTATATTTTGTAAGTGATACAGCGTCATTAAATTTCCCCGTCGCTTGTGTGTTGCAGAAGGCGGACGTCTGGAGCGTGAGTTGAAGTACACTCACGCGGCACTGGGCGAGGCGGACTCCAGCACCCACCAGCTCGTCATCCAGACACCGCGCGACCCCGAAGCGTCGCTTCTCCACTCTGTGGCGCTTCTGTCGCATCTGGACGTCGTCAAGGCTGCCACCAGCGTCACGGTGCAGCTGTTCGACATGTGAGTTGCATGCACCGTTGTAATTTCAAATGACTTGTTATTTATATATGTTCGCCTTTGAAGAGTGAATTGGGCACATGTGGGCGGAAGCGGCCGTGGCCTATCTTGAGGTACTGTGCCGTCTTCCTGGAGGGGTTTAAAAACACGATAAATCAGAGAAAGGAACGTAACTAAAGTATCTGGGTCCATGTCTTGAAGGGAGATAATTTCTCAGTATACTGTCTCGCTTCGTAAAGTAAAGAAACAGAGCAAATATGACCTGTGACGTTCATTTTTAATACATTTTTCATATTTCATAACGACACAAGATAAAGTGATGATCTCATGTCCGCGCGCGCGTGCGTGTGTGTATCCCGCAATAACTTTTGCGCATTTTCGAGGTTAGACACCCCGTTGTGCTATTATTTAATAATAATAGTAACTATTATTATTATTATTATGTAAATAGTTGACACAAATAAGTATATATAATTTAATGCAACATGTTTAGACCTTAATAGGTCATCATCAAGCTAAAAATGACACATTTAACAAGGCTACGTAAGGGCATTTTCAGTAGCATTCAGACCTATTTTAGGCTGGTGATGAAAGGCCGTAACATGTTACATTAAATGATGTATACTTAGTTGTGTTGCCTGTTTATTTACATAATAATAGCTTTTACCTTATTTGACAGATTTTCACGACATTTCATACGAGTATGTACACCATGCCACTGACGCCCACAGCCAGAATACGTCAGCATCTTTAACCACTATATGATAAAATGTCGTCTTCACGTACCGACGGCGAGGGCGATATTTCAGGTTCCTAATGTTTAATGTGGTAATATATCTTCCAAAATTACGAAAATCTTCCCGAGGCGGTACTGTTCTATAATATAAGACAACGACGTGGCGGCTACTCCTTTTGTTGGTTACAAGAGCTGTTAAAACTTGGCACATGAAGTTATGTAAAAACGTAGCCCGTAAACAGTTACTAATTTCTTGTAAAATATTTACATGTGTTAAAAATTCGACATTGCGACGGTTGAGCCGTACGCGTCATATGACACAAATTGTACGTTTCGTTTTATTAGATGGTACTGTATATTATTGAGTCTGTTTCCTATAAATCATATGACTGAGAAGCAAGTTGTGTGCTTGGATATGCGGCTGTCTTATTTACTTTTTCGGCGAACATAGAATGGGCGTATAGGGCATAGACATGTTAGTGTAGGTATACCATAATTTGTGATTCTTTTACCTCCAACAAGATCAGCATGGTGGATGTGCAAACATTTGTATAGGGAGGGACAGTAGTAGGTGTACTGTTGAATGAACTCAGGTCGAGACGTGCCACTGCAGGCATCTTTCGTTGCTGAAATATGGTGGTACTGCATCCGCGTAATGTAGTAAGTATTATTTCCTATTTTTGTTTCAGAACTTGGAGACTAAAAGACATTTGTTTTTCGCCCAGTATTCCAAACTTCGATGTGCATTACATAGACCAAGTAAGTGTGTATGTATTATACATTTCTTATAGTGAAGTAAATAACTACGAGGGGGTGCTGATAAGTCCTTAGCCCGACCAGGAAGGAAACAAGCTACAGCGACCAAACTCGGGATTTATTGAACATACACCCCGCGAAGCTCAATACAATTCTCAGTCCGTTGCTCTAACTTTTGCAAGCCCCCCCCCCCCCCTCCAAAAAAAATTCAGAAGGTTGTCCATCCAACCAGGTCTCCGCGGCAGCAGTGACCTCCGCGTCGGACAAAAAATGGCAACCTTTCAATTGTTTTTTCAGTCCAGGGAAGAGGTGGTAGTCCGACGGGGCTAGATCTGGAGAATAGGGTGGGTGATCAAGACACTGGAAGCCCAGGTAGGCCAGTTTCTGGGTTGCAAGTGCCCGGTGAGCCGGGGCGTTGTCGTGCAAGAACAAGACCCCCTTGGTGAACTTCCCGCGGTGTTTTTACTTCAAAATGTCCTTCAGTTGCACCAGTAGAGATGAGTAATACTCCGCGTTGATAGTTTGGCCCTTTGGAAGATAATCAATGAGGAGGATGCCGTCTTGACCCCAAAAAATCGAGGCGAGAACTTTGCCAGCGGATTTTTGCGCTTGGAGTTTTTTGGGGCGAGGTGAGCCGCTATGCCGCCACTCCATTGATTGTTGCTTTGCCTCTGGGTCATAGTGATATAACCAGGGTCACCAATCGCGACAGGGTATCATGTGGATCGCGCCGAAAAAATTCCAAAAGTTGCTCAGACGACTGGCACCGTTGACGTTTTTGATCCGCGTTCAGGCATTTGCGGAGAGCTTCCGCATGTTCAAATCTTCATTAATGATGGACCCAACCCGCTCACGTGAGATGCCCAGTTGCTCAGCTATTGATTTAGCCGAAATCCGGCTGTCTTCCAAGACTAGCTCGTGAAGTTGATCAATAATCTCCGGGGTGGTCACTGTTTTGGGTCGTCCAGGACGAGGCGCATCACAGGTTTAAAAATCACGTTTAAACTGGGCCACCCAGTTTTTGACGGTGGCATACGATGTTGCACATTCCCCTAATGTTTCTATCAGAATGGCGTGAATTTACTTCGGTATCTTGCCATGCAAAAAGAAAAATGATGGCAGCTCGAGTTTCTATTTTGTTGCAATAGCGCGCGTCGCCTGGCATGCTTCCTTTCAGCCTCTGTAACAAGAAAGACTTGCAGTTCGTTACATGAACAGATCCCTCTTTCCAGTGACACTATCGATTCTGTCCTACGACATCGGGAAATATGTCAGGCTAAGGACTTGTCAGCACACCCTCGTATTAACGAAGATGGGCTGTATGAAGACAGGCAGTGTACCTATAAAAGCCCATTCAGGCGTGTTCACGTAACCATTGCTGCCGTGGGAAAGCAGTAAGTAATATATATTCCGAGCGTGTGTCTGTAATTTAGTTATCCAGCAGCAATGCACATGTGCTATGTTACATTGTCATCTGTGGCCTCTCTGCCTGTAACATATTTTCCATATTATCTGATAAAAGGCTCGATATCCGGAAAAAAAAAGTTAGCGATCATAAAATGCGTGTTCTGATTTTGTATACAACCTTTCTATCATTTCTCATTCTAAGATGAATTGAGCGATCTATTATCATAAATGTACCTAGGTTATGTAACGTACATGTTATTCTTGTCCGATTTTAACGAAACCTGAATTTCCTAGACAGGGTTTCGAAGAATACTCAAATATCAAATTTCATGAAAATCCGTCCAGTGGGAGCCGAAGCGTTCCTTGCGGATGGACGGACATACCTGACGAAGCTAATAGTCGTTTTTCGCAATTTTACGGATGCTTCTAAAAAGGTTAGACCTAAGTACGGCGGAACAAGACAGTGATATAGACTCTAAACCGAACATTCGTAGAAAGAGTAGTTGGTGCAGTTGAATCAAAATGCATAATGAAATATTCGGGCGTAAGAGAGATGAGTATTCAAGGACGCTTTTTTTAACTGCTTGGAAGTTCTTATAACAGGCCACGAAGGCCCATAGAGGGAGGTATAAATTTACTCTTTCTTTAACCTTGTCGCCAGGGCCGGTCTCGAAGGGAGCGGAAAATCTCGCCTCTACCGATGTTTGAACCCCGAACCGTTCAGCCTGTAGCGAGTCGTTAAACTGACTACGCTATCCCGGCCGCTTTTGTAACTGCTTATTTTAGATTAATGCTGACTTAAAGGAAAAAAGACATTGATGTGCAGGAACGTGGAAGGAAGACATCTTGGCATGTTTTAATATACTGTACAGCATTCGTCTGGAGATACCGAAGAAGGCGAAAAGCTTATTTTAGAAGAAACAGTTTTAGCCCGAGAGTCAAACGTTTGACTTACTGAACACGAAGCAGATGTGTCAATCACCACTCCTCTGAGAGACATATGGACTAAATGGCTATAGGAAAAGTTATTCCTCTTGTTTCGTGGGATTGTCTGGTGAGAAGAGAAAGGTTCAGATAAAATTTTTGTTGGGAATCTTCATGAAAAAAAAAAAACTATTTGGAAATTTGCAGGGTAATGTTAATTGCATGCGTATGTGTTTTCTTTGCAGATATTCGAAAATATAATTCCGTGTGCCATTATAACTCCATTAGACTGTTTCTGGGAAGGTTCGAAGCTTTTGGGACCCGATTATCCTGTTAATATACCGTAAGTATATCTTCATGACAAGGCTGCTACTGCTTGGTTGATCACATCGTTGGTCTCAAATAACTATCTCTGTATGCATTCCATAAAAATTGGAGACAAATTTTATTTTATATGGAGAATTGCAATAGTTCTCCTGTATTTGAATGAATATACAAGCTCAATTATTGCTCTGTAGTGCTGAAACGTACAGTAACGTTGTGTAACTTAACATGCTTTCACATTATTAAAAGTTACAAACTTCGACCGGCTACTGAGCGCGGTTATTTTAAAATGTCATTAATGTCTTCCCGCATGATGCCAACAATGTTTGTCATGTTCTCACTGACTGATGTGCCCTTGCATGTAGAGGCGTGGGCTCCAAGGTGCGCTGGACGAACCTCAATCCTCAGAAACTGATCCAGCACATGAAGTCCTTCAACCTGGTGTTTCCATTTGACACGCTAGAAGACTACATGAAAAGGGTAAGCGATTCGGCTTTTGAATATAAATGAATGGCTGGATGACGAAATAGAATATTAAATAAATCTGCTGAACCATTCGGGAGCTGGAAGGGTCCACACACACAGACGAAATTGTACTCAGTTTAATTAAGAGAAGGTCAGTAATTGTGCATCCCTGTTTTATAAAATTTGCATGAATCTTGCTGGCTGAATGTTGCATTGTTTCAGATGTAATAACAATCCTTGATATGTCTACTTCAGAACACAGTTGTTAAAAAGCTAAACTCAAATTCGACTCGACTGAAATGTCCACTTTATCCTTACTGGTTTGGTCAAGTGGACTGGGTCTACTTGTCTCTACCTTCTTAGTGATCGAAAACTCATCTCTTACGCCTGACTTCCAAACTTTACAGTTACTACAATTGCAGAGAGAATTGGTGACGGAAGAGGGGGTGTGGGGGTGGGGAGGTGCTTGCTTTCACGTAAGAAGTTTTCATTCCGGCGATTTTGAATGAACACAAAATGCAACCATCTTCCTTGCCACACCTCAACAAACTTCCGTTCTGCGTGCCAGGGTGCACACATGGAATGGCATTGGAGTATCTTCACAAAAGTGCAGCTAGTGAATATAATTGTCCACATTATCCGCAGGGTTCGCATTCACCGACCCTACGAACGTACGTGGCCGTTAAAAATATTACAATCTTCACTTTTTGACGTCACATACTTTTCTCGGTACTTCCTTCTCAGTATTGTGAAAAAGGTCCCAGTTTCGAGTTTCTGCCCCACGTTTCCTATTTTGGGCCTGTCTGTGTTGTCCCTCATGTCCTGCAGGTTGAAGCTCTGGTAACAACTGCAAATACGCGGATAACCGGTGCCTCCTTGCACGTCATGTACAGTTAATCGCCCTGTTTAACATAAGCACCTGAAAAAGTCCGTAAATAATTCAAAGTACCAAGGGTAATCACATGAGCTGTGAAGTTTTTCACGGCAATGAAATTTCAGATTGTTATGGGTTTTGGAGGCCCGGGCTTGATGCCAGGACAGTCCGTGAGATTTGTGGTACTGGGAAAGAGTTTTTTCCGAAGTTAAGAGGCGGCGGGTTTGCCAGGGCCAGTGACCTTTATGTCAACAAATATGGTGGTTACGCGCACTAAATCTAAACTTAAACTCGTAATCACATGGCATTGTTCACATCGCGTGACCTTTGTTTAAACCACGTGACCGAGAGTGACTCTAAACAAGTATGGCTACTATGCGTATTGAACCTCGGCATAAACTCGTTATGATCATATGGCATTGTTTTCATCACGTGACGTTTGTTTATGTTATATGAATGTGTATGGCCTCTTAACCTAAAGTTGGCTGAGTTAACCATGTGGTTTTGTTTATATGATGTCTTTACCACGTGTTATATATAAACAAATATGGCGGATATGAACACAAACTAAATCTGTTCATAGTCAAGTGGCATTTTTATATCACGTGTCTTGTTTACATCAAGTGACAGAGTGATGCCGTATATAAGAAAATATGGCTGCTGTGTTTATTGAACCTGAACTTAAACTCGATGGTTATACGGCATTGTTCATATTACATGACATTTGTTTATATTATGTGGGTGTAATTGACCTCTTAACATAAAGTTGACTGAGTTAACCCACGTGGTTTTGTTTGCATGATGTCTACCACGTGTTATGTGGCGTCTATGCATACTTAACCGCAAATTAATATTGTTATGGTCACAAGACATTGTTTACATCACGTGACATTTGTTTACATTATGTGGGTGTAAGTGACCTCTTACCCTAAATTTGATTGAGTTAAACCACATGGTTTTGTTTATAAGATGACTTCACTACGTGTTGTGTGTCAACACATACGGCAGCCATGCGTACCGAACGTCAACTTAATTTCGTTAGAGTCACATTGCAGTGTTTACATCATGTGACTTACGATCTAACGTTTGCGTACTATGTTTTTAAGCAACATTCGTTTATCGTTTCTAACTTATGCTATAGTGGCTCTTAATAACGTCGTAACCTATATTAAAAACCATGTTATAACGTCAAAACACGATTATGTATTCGAAAATGTGTGAGTTTATTAAATTTGACGAAGCCGTTAGTCCATTGTTAAATTTATACCAGCCGTTGTTCAGCGCGTCCTTCCAGAAAATTTCCTTGGTACTCCCTGTAGTGTACAAAGAAACCTCACAATGAGACTCGGATACCAGTATGCGATTGTAAATTGTGTGTGAAAAACGGACCTGCAACTGTACAATCACAATGCGTCAATAAATTCGGATACCGGCTTGCTACCGAAACACAACAAGCTAACGTATAAAACATTCCATTAATAAAAGTCATAATCACCATTATGTAAATCTGTAAGTATGAAACAAGTTGTGTTTTTGATTTCAGTTTTAACAATACCTTTTTCTGTCCTTAAAAGAGGTTGCTTGGTGTAGACAGTATTCGAACTTCGCATCTTTCGATATATCGATAATGGCGGGCTTGAGTGATTCTAACATGTGGTGTCGTTGGCTCAATTGTCTGACATTAAACTTGTGTTACCGTAGCTGACTAAAGACCGCCATGTTGTGTGGAAAATTTAAAACTGGCGGGTTATGCGCTATGTTGTCTGGAAAATTTAAAGTTGGTAACGTTTAAAACTGGCGGGTCAACGCCAGTTTTAAACTTTACCAACTTGAAAATTTAGAATTGGTAAATTTAGAACTGGCACGATAACGCCGTGTTGTCTGGGAAATTTAAAGTTAGTAAAACTTAAAACTGGCGCGTTTGGCGCCATGTTGTACAATTAAAAATGGGCGGATTTATTTACATATAACGAGGCGAGATTTAAGTAACGTGATGTAAACATTGCAGCGTGACTGTAATGAAATTAAGCTGGCGTTCGGTACGCTTGTCTGCCGTATTTGTTGACATACAACACGTGGTGAAGTCACATCTTATAAACAAAACCACGTGGTTTAATTCACCCAACTTTAGGTTAAGAAGTCATTTACACCCACATAATGTAAATAAATGTCACGTGATGTAAACAATGTCTTGTGACCATAGCAACATTAATTTGCGGTTAAGTACGCATAGACGCCATATAACACGTGGTGGACATATCATGTAAACAAAACCACGTGGATTAACTCAGTCAACTTTAGGTTAAGAGGTCAGTTACACCCACATAATATAAACAAATGCCATGTAATGTAAACAATTCCGTATAACCATAACGAGTTTAAGTTCAAGCTCAATACGCATAGCAGCCATATTCCACATCCAGTTGGTCTTAAAATTTTGTTTTGTTATTTATTATATTATATTGGGTGGTTGTCCGTATATTATGAGTTGCGTTTTGTAATGTATAAATTGTAAACTGTAATTGACGTGTCCATTGTTACATGAGTGACTACGTGGATGTGCAAATAAACTGAAAATCTTTACATAAGGTGTTACTCTTGGTCACGTGATGCAAACAACTGTGACGAGTTTAGGTTTAGTGCGCATAGCTGCCATATTTGTTTACATACACACTCAGCATACTTAGAATTTCCCCCGTCGGTGTCACTCAACAAGTAGTTCATACCATGTTTCACTTGTCTGCCAATGACGCTGTGTATTTGTAGTAGTTGACAGTGTCACTAAATATAAAAACTTTAACTCGCGTTCTGACGCCTAATAGCGTGGTGGGTGATCTCCATCGCCGTGCAGAAACCTGCCGTTTCCATTTTTAGTGCACGACTAAGTACGCGAGCCAACACAAGACCACAGTGTGATACAGTAAAAAGAAATATGTCTGAAAGGAAACAGGAAGAGCATTCTATTATTCACTACCCTTTGCTCGCACCACTAGGTGAGAAATTCCACTTCTAAGGTTCACCATGAGGACTACAGTGGGAATTACTGCAAATGGTTGTCAGGCCGTATGCAAGGAGCCATCCATTTCATGGCTGTAGAAACATCTCAAGTTGTCGCATTGCCTTTTTGAAACATCAAAATAAAGAGAATGAATTCTTGTGATTTATGTTCGCGATGACGCGAACTGACGCGCGCCAGTTCTTGGTCCCCCCCCCCCTCTCTCTCTCTCTCTGGCACACACACACACACATATCCCCGCGCACGCGCACGCACGCACACACCTCACAGAGAGCGCAAGTACTTCAGAGGGCCCTAGGGATGTGTTGTCTGAGGAGCAGCTGTTGCTTCTAGTCTGGACCAGATGGGTGGTCCGCATGCTACCTTATTACCGCGCACATCTGAGGGGTGTACAGCAAACATGATCAGGCGTGAAATGAAAACAGGCAGGTTGTTTAACACTGCTTTTCACGGGTGAGCTGCGAGAGCTGTGCAAAATTTCAAAGCTGTTATTTTTATTTGTGTGTACATGCTTTATATGACTTTTTAACCGATCAAGACAGATGTTTATAAAACTCCAGTGGTACTGATGTTATCTGTAACCATATGACAGAAATATTTAGACCAGGGCTGGCAAACTCTATTGAGGGCGCGTGCCCAAACCCTCTATAAATTTCGAAGAATTCTTAGACATACTTATGGAAACTTTGAAGCGCAAAATAAGGTCTTGGAGCCTGCCATTATTATTATTAATTTTTGCATTATTATAAATGTTTATTATAATTTTATTTTTTAATTAATGCATTGTATAATTATTATATTTCTAATACAGGCCTGATCGAGGAATGCCATAAGGAATAAAATGTGGCAGTAACTGGGGCTGCTACTGCCTTCTGTTTGAAAAGAAGATTTTCAAACATTTTGTCCAATATCATGTATTCGCCCAATCACCACCAGGCTGACACCTGAATGATGAACACCCAGTCAACACTTCCCACTGCTCCTGATTTGTGTAAAAGTGTTTCACTCGCGGGGTTATTCGGTAGGAACAGTAATTCATGTATAGTCTCTGTATTGTCAAGAATATGTGTATATATACAGGGTGTCCCAGGAGGAATGTGCCAGACTTCGGGAGGGTGTTCCTTATGCTAAACTATACCGATATAACCCAAAACACCTAAGTCCAAAGTGGAACGGTTACGGAGATAATG
>Ga0123355_10004513_pt1 | contig 20250 bp, 12 predicted proteins | sample TergutEmb28metaG_3_FD_89872 | JGI IMG/M metagenome (GOLD analysis project Ga0123355, IMG submission 89872) | Embiratermes neotenicus P1 segment gut microbial communities from Petit-Saut dam, French Guiana - Emb289 P1 | ecosystem: Host-associated > Arthropoda: Insects > Digestive system > Gut ...
CAAGAAATTTAAATTGATTTTACAGAAATTTTTATATGAAAATGCCTTTTATTCTTTAGGTGAATATTCTGAACTTCAAAAAAATTAAATTTCTTTATATATGATCTACATTAGTACTTGAATGTTTGGCACATAAAATATACATTTATGTTTATTTCATACTTTAACTACATATTTAGTTTTTATATCCATATTTTAGATCTTGTTACATATACAAAGCAACTGCATGAATGTACCAATCTCTATCTGTTACGCAGTGGTGTGGTAAATTTATTTTTTGTCCAGTAAGGACCATTTCCTTTTAATTGGTGTTTTTATTTGTTATATAAAATAATTTATATTATGTTACATCCTCAAACATCATACTAGGCCTGGTAACTAAAATTGTTGTACACGGTTATACTGACTTCACTTCTTGACTCCTTAAGCAAATATTTTTGTTAATTTTATGTACAGTATTGACTATTTCCATATCCAAATTGATTTTGTAATCCTGTAATGATCCATGGAATGAGAATAAATGATATGATACATAACATGATACAATGTATGATATGATCCACACTTAGGCAGGAAAGGGTTTCCACTTTCATGGTTCAGTCACCATCACTACTGACACAAGTCGTTAAGGAATGGATTAATCCTGAGAATGAACCTAAACTTTGTTAACACTACTTCCAGTTCTTCAACTATGACTTATGTAACTGCTCTGCCACCGTGAAAAAACAGTGACATTTCCTTGATAACATACGGCATCGGTAATACCACTGTAACTTGGTTGCCACAGCCATGTTTGTGAAAAAAAGGTTGGATAGGGGAACAATAACGTATAATCACAATACAACAGGCTCTAGGGAATATAACCTACAAGTTAAACTTTTAGTAGATCTTGAAATATTGAATCTGGAGAAAAACACCAGAAGAAGGTAAGTGTAAGACTCCTCTGTTCACAACAAAGCTGAGTCCACAGAAAATGAATATATATTACACAGCCATTTTTTAGTCTGGATATGCTAGAACAACATGATATTCTGGACAGAACACTGGAGATTAGATTACTATCACACGAAGTACATATGGTTATGTCTTCAAGTACCTAAATTCGCCTTTAAAGTTGTATTCTCTATGCAAATTGTAGTTTTTAATATCTACTAACCCTTCACAGTCAAGCTGCACATAATCCAAGGTTTTGTGACCCAAAAATGTTAACTCATACATCCTGTGCACGTAAGAAACTAACCCAAATGTAAAAGAAAGGGCCAGTTACAACTACATGGTTCCCAAATTCTGATGCTGCTAATATAATGGTAAAATTGAGCCAGTCTAGACCAGTTCTGTGCTTATGCATTATCATATATCGAAAACAATGCATGAAGACATACTTATGGTAAAACTCTAACAACAATTCAATACATCACGAACTTGAACTCTGTAGCAGTAACAGTCACAAATAAAGATACCAACTTTTATAACCTACTCCTTACTTTCATAAAATATATCAAAAACAACTAAGTTAAGCTTCTCACTGTGCACACCAAGATATATGTGGGTAGCAGATGTATGGCTCCACTCATTCTTAACCTCAACACTAGATGGAGGTGAGTAGTTAGCTTCATGACCCAGCCGTGCTACGCCCAAAGAGACCCTGGTACCCACCAAATAAGGGCCTGGCTAGGCCAAAGAGCCAGCCTGAACACCTAAGAAGAATGCTCCAGAGAAAATATTTTGCCCCTGCCAGAAATTAAATCACGATTCGTCAATCGTCCAGCCCACGGTCACTATTACTGACATTGCTGCCCCAGCTCCACCTTATCACAAACTGCCTTCACAACAGACAACGTAAAAAAAAAAGTCTCACAACACAGGGCTAGAAGCATTATTGGATAATTAATTACGAACTAATTGTATTTTGTTACTGTTATGAGTATATCTGCACATTCAATCACACTGTCTCTTTTTCGCTTCACATTACATTTAGTAAACAGCTTTATGTTTGACATGCTGATAGACACGAAAGGCGGCACAGAGCCACAGAATGACAGACATGATATGAATATAATTTTTTTAACGTTTCAGAGGAGCCTGCTGCTTCCGTTCTTAGGGTGCATTAGGCTCTCTTCTGACCTGAAAATGTAGACAGTAGGCGTTCCTCCAAATCGCTAAACCTGTCTACTAAAGTACACAGAGTCATATTCAAAAGGACAGTAATCTTCATTTACAGCACCACGAACACCTCAAATTTCACAGTTTTATGACTGTCGCATTTAGTCCCCACGACGAGACCAGTTTTCGTTACTTCCTACTTCAGTACCCTGCACGTGGTGCTGTCATCCTTGTGACAGCCCTTTACTTGCAATTAATTCACATCATGTAATAGGAACAATGACCAAAAAAGAGCAACAAAACCTTTCAGTGTTAGAAGATGTTCATTTCTGTCTCGTCCTTCCATTCTCAGCGATTTATTAACCGCTTCAGACATAACAACACACTAATTACGACAATAACTCTACACGACACTTCGTTATCGACCCATTTTGAGCACTGATGAGATCACAGATCACCACGGTTCCCAGGTAGTGGTTACAGTTGATTAGAGGTGCCCACCGTAAGCGATGGTTGCATTTCCTTTGCAATGCTACCAACACAAATAGAATTGAGGTACAAACAATTGGAAATAAACGAGCAGGAGGTGTGTCTTTTGACATTAAATGGGTTATTTTGGTTTGAAATTGTAACCTTAATGTAACAGAAAAAGACCTTCTTATGTAGAATTTAGAATTGCATGATGCAAAGATTAGTAAATAAGTCGCATCATAATTTGTATAGGTCGCGGAAAAAAATCAGGCTATGAAAGGGAAGGCAGCTAATCCCCGCCGCGTATTCATTTAGCACAAGTGTGCAAGAGTGTAGACATAGATACTAATTATGCATCAGCATAGGATTGTACCAGCCCAGGAAGCAAAAATTGGTATACTAAAACAAATGAAAGGCAAGCAATCCCCACTCAAACAGTGCTGGGAAAATATCTCAGTTTAACGCGTTTTACGAAACCAGAGTAGCAGGTACCGTTGTACATCGGATTATGGATATACAGTTTGTGTTAGAAATAATGCATGGACGCTTAAAGCCCTAAACTGCATACCTTACAGCCTTCAAACACTAGAAGAAAGTTTTTCTGGCCTCATTTACAGACGAATACTGAAGAAACCTACAGACGACACGCGAGGTGAAACAACCTGCTGACCGTCTTAAGAAGGAACACTCTGTCGTAAAAAAAAAATGGACATAATAGTGGAAGCCAAACAAATTAAATCGAAGAAAGTAATGAAGAGCTTCAAAAGGATCTACCAAGGCCTGTATTTTTTCATATTGATGCCGCCGTCATCGTGAATAATATCGAGACGAACCAATCATATTATAGGTTAACTTCGACAGCACGATTCTCGGTGCAAAGAACAGAAAAGATCAACGTAAGCAATGGGCAAGTTTTGTAGGTGGGTCAAAAACGCCCCTTAGAAATAGAGAACAGAGTAAACACGGTTCTTCTACCAGATGATAAAAGTTCTTATAACGGCACCATACTAGAATTCAATGACCCATTCAAGATAGTCAATTCTCTTAGATATATGGGGTCCACGCACCGACCATACGAACTTCCTTCACAACCCACATAAAAGAAATCGACGTAGCAGACCAATGACGCCGATAAGATCGCTTTGTTGTGTGTCAAAACAGCAATGACGTTTTACAGGATGACTATCACAGCTACAGATCAATCACACAGATTTCCTAACACTGCACCCGTCTAGTCTGGTTTTACCTGTCAGAAACTATCTTAAATATTTTGGATAAGGTGAAGGCAGTGTTTCTGAAGAAGTTTCTCGAAGTATAAACATTCAACCCATCCAGATTACAATAGGTGCTGGTTACGGAGGTTTATCTCGCACACGAAACGTAAAAAAGAAAATTAGCTTTTCGTATACGTGCGAGGAGAGAATGCGGGCACTTGAGAAGGAACGCACAAAGGCTACGTGCCATCGTTTCGGAGTTGGTAGTTTCCTTCGAAACGTTGGTACCGTTTTACCCAACTGCATGGCGTCACAGCTCAGAAAAATGAAATTTTAAATGGAAACATACTTAAGCGCTCTTTCTGAGAAGCCTTCATGTGAATTTCAAAGAACGTGCTGACAACTTCTCATTCGTGTCAACAATGTGACATTTACCACCACCACATCCAAGGAGTAGGGATGAGAGACACCACAGGGTAATCCTCCCAGCAAAATGTCATGGACATCAGGTTAGCACCGAAATCTAAGATTCGACACGTCCACAGATGATTTTGCAGTCAGCGATTTCCATGGAATAGAAGAGATGGAAAATCCTCGTCAAGTCCTTGTTAATCCACTGCAAATATGCCCCGTTTCGCGAACGTCGTAAAACAAGAAAAAGGACGGACAAAAAAAAACCAAGCAGTTGGCCTGCATGCTGTAGTCTGTCGTTACAAATGAGCTGAATGTCACCTGTGCTGGTCAAACCGTGGCTACTCCTGCGATCACTAATCCGTGATGTAATGAATGTGTGTTGTAGTATGGCGCTGATTGGTAAAGCGCAGAGACAGAGAAGGGAGAAAAACGATGCAGAAAAACCAGTCATTGCAAGAACCGCATATGATTTACAGAGATTAAAATTAGAGAAGTTAATGAAAAATGCGGTATGTAATTCAGATGTATTATTTGTGTTGTCGAATTTAAACAGTACTTTATTGCGTATACCGTGCGGTAGCCGTATGTTACAGCAACGACATTGATCTTAGTGAGTCCCAGGTATTGTGACATATTTCGACGCATGTGTGGTGTCATTATCATAATTATAAATTTTGCTAACGTTGCTTTACTGCAGGAGACATGTCACAATATACGGCAGACATGGTAACAGACCCAGGCAAATTGAAATGTGATACCTTGATTGCATCAAATGCTGCTGCTGCGTGCAGCAGTCGTGGTTTTACTGTGTATGTGGAAGGTATCTTTATGTTATTTCCAGCACAGGCACCTCCTTGATGCAGTGTTGTATACACTATTATGCAGTCTGCCATTAATTTGTATTGCTGTTGTTTTAGTGCCTGTGAGCGATACTAAATACCAGGAGTGACTTTCTTACTGTGCTGCAATAAATATGAGTAAAGAAAGAAAGGCAACAAAGCCTGCAATAAATATTTACAACATAGGAAGGAAAATGTAAGAGGAGTTTCACACTCAAAACTATTGGTAAAATTGTAGAATATTTTAATGTTTACATTTCTAGGTAGCAGATGAAAGATTCAGACCTGACAGGTATGACTGATCCTCAAAATTTAATTACTTTAAATTTTAATTTCCCATGGTCAGTAGAGAATTGATTGTCCTTCCTCTCATTTAGCACACTTTTGTCATTTTTCCTAGTTCAGTAAACACCATATTCACTAACATATTTGTTCACAGGACAAACTTGCACCAGTTCCTGAAAAACCAAAGGAGAAAGCTACACCTCATGTGCCAGATTTTGTGCGAAATGTAATGGGTTCAAGTGCTGGTGCAGGAAGTGGTGAATTTCATGTTTACAGACACTTGCGAAGAAAAGAGTATGCTCGGCAGAAATTTATCCAAGAAAAGGGGGAAAAGGTATGTATGAGCAATGCTGTCAGCAATACATGTCTTTTCTGACATTTTATTATTGTGATGATACTGAACTGCTTCAATTCCTGATCTTTTATGCTCTTTTAATGTGTGTGTACATAAGTGTTGGGTTAATTTGGAATATTAAGCATTAGAACAGTGATGGGGAAACATTCAAATGTCAGGGCTAGATCAGAGATTAGACGTGTTTTGTCAGGCCAGAAATAGTTTAGCATAATATATTTAAATATAATTTTATAAGCATAAAAGTATGGAGCCGGGATAGGGTAGTTGGTCTTACGACTCGCAATGGGCTGGATGGTCCAGGGATTGAATCCCAGTGGGGGGCAAGATATTCCACACCTGTCCAGACTGGCTCAGAGGTCCATCCAGCCTCCTATACAATGGGTACCGGATCTTTCCTGGGGTAAAGCGGCTGGGGTGTGGCATTGACCACCCATCCCCATCTAGCGCTGAGGTTAAAGAAAGAGTAGAGCTATACCTCTACTCCCCCTCTGGGCCTTCATGGCTTGTTCTAGGGTGAATTTGCCTTTGCATAAAAGTACAGCTTAATTAATATACATAATGAATGACTACTAACCATGTTAGAGCAAATGATGATGATGATGATGCAGTTAATGATAACCTTCTCAGTAATGGAAGTAAATGAATATGTTTTGAATGTGCAAAACTGCTTTTCTTCTTGATTAGGGAGAGTATTTGTTCACAAATTTTGAGAACATCTTCCTTATAAATTCTTCTGATTACTGTAATTTGGCTCAGACATCGGTCCCGAATGTTAGGCAATGTTCTAGGTAGTGAATTTTAATTCTGTAGCACTCTTAGCTCATTGGAATCCAGTTAGATTATCAGGAGCCTTTCTGATGTTAAAGGAGAAAGGAGAGATCAGGAGGCCAGTTTCTGCTAGTTTCCTGAAATCTTTTAATGTGTGACAGAATTCCTCGTTTACACAGCATATTACTACTGTAGAACTTGTTACTGCCATGTGGATTGCAAAAATTTCTCTCATTTGATATGTCAGACAACAAAAGCAGTTTTATTTTGAAGGTCTGTGTATCTGTGATTAAAGTATAAGGTTGTCTTTTTCCCAGGTGAATTGGCACTCAATTCTTTTAAATATCTCATGTCAGAAATGCCAGATGAGTTGTGTCATTTTTGTTTATGAGTGGAAAGGGCTGTGCCTATAACTTGCAAAATTTCCTCCTGTAACTTCCACACACTCTTATGGACTTCACCACCAACAAATTCTGGAATCATGCAGTATGTTGGTGTGTTCAGCCCTGACATAGTTGCACGATTATGAACTCTCTGTGGTTCAGACTTCTTGTTTGTATGAAGTGTGCAAGACATGTTGAGAACAGTTCTGGTTCATGGCAATTAAAGCAGGGGAAATACAAAATTTTCTGAGCAGGACAGTCTCCATTCTTACTGCATGGGGGCATTCAGTCTCAAAGTTTTTATCAGTAAAATTAGGTGTTCTATCCATAAATGTGATGAAATTCTTAACATGCAGAGTGTATGAATGGATGCTTCATTTTTTACCTTGCCAATCATTTTGATCAGGAATTGTATTTGGTCTATATATTGATGTCCATCTAATGAAGAGGTTGAGAATTTTTGGAGCTTTTCCTCCACTCTTCTTTATATCTGCATGGCATTAATTAAGAATGAGGTAACTTAAGGTCTTCACCTTAAGTTTTTCTGGTTTAAAACTGCAACTCTCACACTTCTGAACTGACATTTCTGAATTGTTACAAGGCAATTTGACAAGCATATTGATTTAGCCATATTTATGTTTTCATGGGCATGTCAGTCATTTACAGAAATATTAAGAATCAAGCTGATTTAACCAGCATGACTGATTTAGCCATAATGAGTTTTTCATGAGCATGTCAGCCATTGACAGAAATATAGAGAATCACATTTAATTCACTTAGTAAAAATTGCAGTCTATACTATTGTTGAATTTGTTCACTCTCATAGGAGCTCATGGAAGAAGCTTATCACAAGAAAATTGAAGAAAACCACAAAGCTGCAGAAGAAAGAACAGCAAAGAAAAGGGCCAAACGTCTCAAGAAGAAAGGAAAGAAGCAAAAGAAAGAAGTTAAAGTAAGTAACACTGCAAATGAACTGCAAAGTACTAGTGAATCTGAAGCTAACAGCAGTGGTAGTGAAGAGTGCGCACATTAAAACAGTACTTTTTTTAACGAAATGTACATGACTGTGGCCACTATGATTATAATTCAAGAGTGTGCGGAATTTTCTGTAAACATTCTGTTGCCTGACATTTGCATCCACTGTGAATAATCATATTGTGTATCAAACATTGCATATATATAAGTTGACATAACAGGAATAAACATAATCTTGTACAGCTACCAGAGTATGGTGCTTGTTTCTCTCTGGTTCCCAATCCTGCTCCCTGCTTTCAGAAACCATACACATTAAATAGAATTCCATGGCCCTGACTGGATGACTTGGTCTTCCTTCTGACATGTTTGGGCCATTATCTGTAGTAGCAGCACACCAGCTATGCCTGACATGATGTTTTTGCAGTGGACTGATGATACAAACACAACACTGCATGTGCACATAAATGCAGTCTCACTGCAATGGACTGGTGTCCTACACTCATGTGGTGTGACATTACAGTGCCTTCCAAGTCACAGTGAACACTTTATCTCATGTACAGTACAGAGGAAGGGTTGAAATACAATGACATTACAGCCATCAGAAAAAATTTTTACTGTAATGAGACTCAAAAAAATCACAAAAATGTGATCATCAAAAATTATTTCTACAACATGTTCAGTGCATAAATGCAAACATGACATCTCATATGCAAAGGTAAACATGTGTGTCAACATCAGGATCCCATTATATCATTACAAATCTGAGACAACAGCTTCATGAGGAAGCTCTGGAGTTCTTAAAAAAAAGAGAATTACTGTACATGAAATCAAAATGCTGATGAGCAACCACATCACAGAGAGAGACAGACAGACAAGGCTGAAAGACTGCAATGTTGTGAGACTGCTTCCATTCAACACTTGTCATAAACTGCAGTGCTATTATGTAATGATTCATTTTAACAACAAAATTTTTTACTATTATCTCACTGTGTATTTATTACAATTATACATGATTTCAGATTCTCCTGGTAGCTAGTTACTACTATTTTGGGGGAACCTACTACCTCACATTCCATAAGATGTTTTAGCCCCATCATCTAGGTACAACAGTCTCCCACTGGCCTGCTCACTGTTGTGTTCTTTTCTCCCTTCCATATATCTGTATCCACCCTTTGTATTCAAATTATATTTTACCATCAATGACAGTGTTTCCTTGTCATGTCATTACACTACATGCTAAAATTGTCTTGCTAACAAAGTGCAAAGCCTGAATGATGCTGACTGCTTGAGCTATTACCATATGACAAACATGCAAATGTGTTAGTGTCACACACTGTTTTGTCCGATCTATAATATAACGTGGTCTAAAGAGCTAATGTATAGGTCTGCTCTTCTTGTGAAGACTGATTTTAAAATGGAAGACTTACTTATATTCATAAAGATGTTTCAGCTAATATTCATTAAGATGTAATAGCTAATTTTAAATAACATTAGCTAATCTTCAACAGTTTTGTTATAAAATTACAATATATGTATTCATTCTTTACTACGTAACATATTCTACATTTATACATGCTGAAGAACTGAATGTTCCACTTCACTATTTACTGGGTCTATAGGTAAGGTTTTGGCAGTTAGCTGCCTCTGCAGTAATGCCATTTCCTGTTTAAGTGAGTCCAAACAGCACTGCAGATTATTGAGAGGCTTGTTATGTGGTAGTACTGTACTCAGATGCAATAATTCTGCAATCTGTGCTTCATCGTACTTCACTGGTGGGAGTGGAAGACTTGATGTTAAGTCAGGCAGTTTGTCTTTGTTTTCACAACCAAATGTCTCCAACTTCAATCTCAGCACCTAAAAGCAAAGTAAATGTATTACTACACTTACTGCACTTATGCAACAATGTCCTCATGATGTAAAGGTAGGTGTAATTCCTACACAAATATAACAGAACTGGAATAAGTATACTTTTATAAATGCTTCTATTTAATGCCTATACAAATTTAATTCCGCAAAACTAAACACATGAAATGAAGGCTGTACATCTGAACAGGGAATATATTTTATAACAGATAACCACTGTGTGTGTGTGTGTGTAAGAGAGAGAGAGAGTGATATGAGCTATTTTTAAGGTTATTCAAAAATTTGATATAGTTGAGCTTTATATGAAGTTGGGTTCTAGTGGACCAATATGATTCAAAATGAAATTATCTGCAAACTCTTTAACAGAAACCTTCAATGCCAAATTTCATGAAAACCCATTCATTAAGTTCTGGAAACATTATATGGAATAGACAGATATCACCTACCCACATTATGTTCAGTGCATGTACGTTGTGCAAAATGAATACAAAAATTTCAAATTAAGCCACTTATAATAATACTGTACTACAGTACATCATAGTGTTGCAAAACAGTACACATTTCCTGCACACACACTTATGGAAGAAATGAATAAAGGCTTTTATGCAACAAATAAAACACAAAAACAGAAAATTATATCACTAATTGTCATCATTTTAGTGGCATGAAAAGATGAAAACGTGAAATTTCCGCCCAAGGAAAAAAGAGATCTGCAGTAAAAAAGTGGATTAAAATGGTGCAGTTGAAATTTAAAACGACCATACTCTAATGGCAAAAGAACACCCCACCACAGACCCATCAGCGAAAATGGTGTGCCAGGGCTACTATGCCAGCACATGTGACAGGAGTACACAAAAGGTGTCAGCAGATTACAATGTTTGGGAGGCCACAAAGGCAAGCATCACAATTGCATGTCCAAAGGATGTATAATGGGAATTTTAAAAAAGGATGATGTGGTGTGTATAGATACACAGTACACCCAGCAGCTATTGGCAATATGATGCCTTCTGGATGACCTGCTACAGGATTGCATGCCAACCTTACCTGGAGTGAGCAGCAGTGTCTCATCCCAGATGAGGTATTTTTCTATAGACTGGTATGCTTTGCAGTGTGGCTTCATAAAAAGATAAGCTGACCAGTGAGAAACCCCACAGTGGTGGGCAGAGAGAGTGGAACATCCATGAGTGTGGATAGTATTTTGACAGTGGGATGATGTGGCAGCGTGCAAACAAGGCCCCAAAAGTGGCAGGTGGTAGTACACAGGAAAGGAAACTTGAAATCCTGTGTTCCATTCCCCAAAGAGTATGATGACCATGACACATCTATGGGGTGAGCTATGTGTGCAGTTATTATAACAAATACTCTCTTCAGCCCCCATACTGGGTTGTAAGTTCAGAACACCTTCACAATACTGTGGAAAATGATATACAGTCAACACAAGCACTCCAATCCTAATTGTAATCATAATGCGTGTGACTGCAGAATTTACGATGTTAACAAATACACAGGTGTTTAATTTGTGTACTGTTTGTTTAAATAGCTGCCTATAATGGTCATATCAGATTACACTATATTAATTTCTGTGCATTAAATACGCAAATCTGAAGATGCATCAAGTCTTAACTACACAAATATTTTCCACTCTGTTACATTTTAAGTGCACGGCACAGGCACAACATCTGCAATTATCCTCAGAATTTTCAAAAATGGCATTTTGGGAAAGTGATTGTATGTACAAAATCACAGTTTTAGGAAGTGCTGCAAATTTTTAGCCATCCATACAACTTGAGTGCAATAACAACATACTCCTCTAAAGTTCTTTTAATTTCTGCACATTGAACTGTTTTACTTAGTTTTTACAGTCTCGAGTAATTCCAAACATAATGAAGTTCAGACATATTTTAAAATATATATTACCTTAACATGTTTCATTAGCTTCATAATGTGCTTATATAACATAGTTAGAGGTAATATTAAACTACCATTTTAACTCTTTCAAACGAAAAATCAAGGAGCATGTATGCATAGTTTTCACAGAACTTGAGTTGAAAATGGGTAGTAAAATCACATGTTATTTAAACAGTTACAAGAAGTAACACAAAAAAAAACACCTCACATCTTCTCAAATGTCTGTGATATAACTTCCTATTAATTTCTTTGTCACTGACAAATTTAACAAACTGCCCTAACTGAAGATGGAATGTATCATAGTATAGGCTATACACACCTTATTCTGTTCAACACTGGAATGAAGGGCAGCTCTTAACTCTGCCGTTTGTGTCTGCAAAGTAAACTTATCACTGGAGACTGAGTCCAGCTCAGAACGCAGTGTAGTAAGTTCATCCCGTAAGGCACTCATACTTTGCTGCAGGCTCTTCTCAGTAGACAGCCATTGTTCTTCTGACAATCTTATCTTCTCATGTAGGCTAGCTGCTTCCTGTGATTTCTGATGCAGATGGTAGTTCAGCATCTGATACCAAAATAATTTAATGTACACTTAATGGCATTTACAAAATAAACAACTCACAAGATCATAATGTAAAAACAAGACAGGCAATATATGCATAAATGTAACATTGCAGCATGTTTGTGTAACTACTGTGGCTGTGGAAAAGTATTAAGTATTACATATTATGAGCCTTAGTTACCCAGGATACATCATATATTGTCATCTGTGGCCTGTCTGGCTCTACCACATCTTTCTGCCTTATCTCATGAACGGCACCATTAATTATCAGAAAAAAGTTGTGGAACATAAAATGTATGTCTTGATTTTCGCCACAACTTTTGTTTGAAACATTTCTCATTCTGAGAAGAAATGGGTAAGATACTGTAATATGTGTATGCAGGTCTTCATAGTAAGTACCCATTATTCTTGTCAGACTTTAATGAAACATGAATTTTGTTGACATAGTTCTGAAACATACTCCTATATCAAAATTAAATGAAAATCCATCCAGTGGGAGCTAAGTTTCCCATGCAGACAGACGAGGAGAGAGAGAGATGATGAAGCTAATAGTCGATTTCACAATTTTATGAATGCACCTAAAGAATGGGCTTCTACACAATGACTAACCTTTCAAATGGACAGGCTGTTACATCTTAAGTGCCACTTATACTAATGCAGAGCTAGAAACAAAATCTGTGTGTCTCCAAAATATATCCACCTCTCATCAGTTTCAGCATGAACACTGTTTTTATTTGTTAAATGTTCTTCCCAGCTACTCAAAATTTGACACTGTAGCTACTGTCATAATAGTATATTTTACTTTGACTTTGTAACATACTTGAATACTTAACCTTTTCGCGCCGGAATTATTTTTTTAATTTTAGCACACCCTGTATATAAAATGTGAATAAAACAGGAACCAAATATGTTAGAATTATGAAACAAACTGCATTTTGAAGAGAAAAGAAACGGACAGTATATACCATGTTTAAAATATTCAATAACTATGCGTGTTGAATAAATATATAAAATGCAACATTCAGAGATTAGCGGTGCGGTATGACTACTTTAGTCGTCGTTAGGCGTCAAAGGGTTAATGTTACCCACATTCATAAGACACAATACTCCAATAACTTTAAAGAGATTTCTAAATATTACAGTATGTATTTACATAAGAAAAGCAAAACTAATTTTTAATGACTAACCATATTACAAAACACAATTATATACACAACATCTGACCACCAAAATGTACTGCATATGTTGTTTAACAGATTTCTACAGTATAAGAGTTCAAGCTTGCATAGTGACTAGGAGTGACAAAATCTTGACTGAGCAGCCAAATCAGTTCCGAGGTGAAATTTTGAAGACATCTATGTCCATAATTATGGAATAAGGTAAATGTAAGAGCCCTATTTGTATCCTTTTTTTGTCACGGCATAGCCTGACCTACCTCAACAGGCATTTTACAGTAGCTGGTAACCCATCTGGGATCTGAACTGGGTACCTGCTAAACACAAGCCCCAAAGCATTACCACTACACCAACACATTCAGTCAAACATTCATATCACAGCCTGATCTGCCAAACACACTAAGCTATTTTTACAGCACACTAATACAAATGTGGTATTCATCAACATTCTTCAATGAATATCTACAAGCAACATTCATGCAACGTTCATTTTAGCATTGGTTTATCACTTCCAAGACAAGACGGACATACAAGTACCTTAATCTGATCAGCCAGTACTGGATCCTTTGCTCTGGTTTCTTCTAAGTTCTCACGCAATTTTTCAAGTTCCTGTCTACATTCTTCATGTGCTTGTTGCTCTGTTTCAAGTTGCTTCTTAAGGTGGGAGATATTAGTGCGTAGCACACAACACAGAGATTCTGTCCGACCAAGGTCTACCTTTTTTGTATCCAGCATGTCATTGGCTGTTTCCAGTCCCATCTGAAGGCTAGCCAACTGCTTTTTCAACTGTAAAGTCTCACACTTTTCTGAGAAGATCTGTAACATTTCAGTTTCTGTTTGTAGAAAATAAAGTGACACAAAAATTAATTTTGTGTGTTCCTAACATTAGTGTCTGAGCAGTTAATTAAGAACAGTGTGACTATGTGTATGTATGTGTAAGAAGGGAAAAAGGACTCTTCTTGCTAAATATCAAATGCAGGTAGTCATAAGTGGTGAGAAATGATTTCAAGACTGATGTTACTACAGACGATTAGGGACTGAAGATTACGTGAATAAATGACTCTGTACCACAGGAGCTTCATAACCAGCTGACAATTATTCACATATTTACAAAATTTCCAGCCTTTCTATGACAAACAGTCCTCATCACCACATTCACATACACCCAACACTGTACCCTATCCATGACCAGCTCAATCCAATCCCATGCCATAATGCACATAGCTTCATAAAGTTTAACTTTAATACTGTCTTCGGTTCTATACCTAGGATTCCCAAAGGGTCTCTTCCCCTTAAGTTTTCCAACCAAAACTTTGTATGCCTTTTTAAACTCCCCCGTGCATGTTATGCCAATGCCATTATTACCAGTTCCATCACCCCAAAAAAGATCTAATATAACAAGGCTCATTTTATAGGTTTATCTACCCATCTTTTGTTACTTCCTTTTCATTAGGTCCAAATAGCGTCCTCTACAGTTTGTTTACACAATATGTCAACTTACATTTCTACCCTCACAATGATGAAATTTCATATCAATACAATATACAAACCAAGAAAAATTAAAGGGACAAAACAAGGCATCTAAAAAGTCGATACTACATGAGCAAATTGAAGCAGGTCTACATTTCATGACTACAGCCATCAAGGAAAGATGACTGAAAACAGATGGAAACACATAAAAAACAACTACAGTTACCAGATATGAGATTTATGTGGATGAAGAGGTTAATACAGAAATAAATGTTAAGAGTATGTCTTATATGTAAAGAGGTATATCTACTGTTGGGTATGGGGTAAGAAAAATTGAAGTCAGAAACAGCTGTGTGGCTGTCATGATACAAAAATGTGATTATGAAAGAACAGCAACATCTGATCACCAGAAGACATTATACAACCAACACGTGTAGCATCACGTATTGCCTTGCAGTACTGAAGGCAGATGGCAGTTTCTTCCACTTTAACTATCAGCATATCTTAACTAATATATAAGATACCACCAAAGAAAAGGATGAATTTTGTGTACATGCTGAACAGTCATTAACTAAAATCTGTATGTATGTATATAACGGTTTCAAAACGTCGTTCTGTGTTGTCCGACAGCTAGACTCCATTTACAGACACAAAGACACACAAATTATGCTATGCAAAATACAAAATGCAGTTTAACATTTTTCTGCACTTAAGAATCACACAATCTCTGCTTACCTCTTTTCGAAGTTCCTTGATGATGATGTGTGACTTCCTAACCTCCTCATCCAACTCAGAAATTCTTGCCTGGCAATGAAGTAACTGCAGCTCTCGAGTCTTTTGGTCAAACTCATTACCAGCAGCTGTGTCACTGCCCTCTGATAATGAAGGAGCCAAAGATAACTTTTCTTTAGAAATACTGCAACTCTGAACTAGTTTCCCTTTTTCCTTCTCCAGTGTCAATAATGCTTCTTGGTTTCTATCTGCGATCCTTTTCTGTTCTTCACAACTCTTTTTGCCAGCCTCCAACTCTGCTTTCAGTTTGCTGATCTCACACTTCAGATCCACTAGTTCAGTACTCTCTTTGGTCTTTCTATGCAGTTCTTCAAGAGCACGCTCTGCAACTTTTCTTCCTCGCATGTGTTCCTTTACTTTCCTCAGCAGTGTTCGAACATTGGACTCATATCTACGATGTTTCTCACCATGCTCAATCTCAGTCATTTTCAGAGAACCCTTTAACTTGCTGATTTCTTTACGAAGTGCATCAACCTGTTCTTTGTAATTAAAAATGCCAGCATTAGAGGTCTGGGTACCAGTACTTTCAATGTTCACTTCCTCAGTCTGAGTACTGTATGATATGTTATTTAGTTTTTCCCCAGCAAGAACCTTGACCCTTGAACCTTGCCTCAAATCAAGTAGTTCATTACTGGGTGCTTCAGTTGACTGTTTCTCTATTTTCACTTTTGTTATGTGTTTGTGCTGCCATTCCAGAGCCTTGTTGACAGAATCTCTTATATTTATAAGCACAGAAAACAATGAATCAAATCCAATTATGTTGTTAGCAGGTACTATATTCACTTGTTCTTTCTGAAAGTCTTTTTCTTGGATCCCAAATCTTTCTGTCAAGAGTAACATTAATTTTGATTCAGTACTCTGTATCAATCCATACAGGTGATGTAGGTTTGTCTGTACACTTCCATTTTCATACGAAGATAAAGAATTGACTGCAGTTGGGAAAACTTCATGAGATGAATGCTCAGTATTTACATTTTCTACACCATTCACAGCTACAGGTTTGGATGTTCTAGCTACTTCAAGATCTTTTATTAAGCTCTTCATTTGCTTCTGAAGCAGATTTTTCTCTTCTTCAGACCTCCTGCACAGCATGTTGAACTGGTCAATGACACTGTTTGCTCTTGAAAGCTGTTTCTGAAGTGAGGCTGTTTCACCTGCCAATTTCTTATTTGAAGCTTCCAGATCCTGAATCTTAACCTGGAGCTTCTTAACATGTTCCTCAAGAGCTGTCTTTTCATTCTGTAACTCAACCACAGACTGTTCTTTGGCCTTCAGTTCTTCACTGTGCACTTCAAAATTACGATTTTGGTTAAGAAGTTGCTTTTCTCGTGCTGCTATGGTTTCCTCCATCACTGACATTTGTTCTCTGACATAACTGTATGCTTCACTTAACTCCTTTACTTTCATGTTAAGTTCCCTGTTAACTTTTGAAACATGTTCCACCTGCTGTTCCAGTATCTCCGTTTGTGATATTCTAATCTTCAGTTCACTGTAGGCCTCTTCAACTTTCCCAAGTTCATTTATTTTCTCTGCCTGACTCTGCTTTTCTTTTTGAAGCATATTTATATCTGCTTTCAAATTCATGATATGTTGCTCCTTTTCTCTCAGTTCTGTTCTCATTGCCTGGTAGCTTGTAGTTATACGAGCAAAGTCATCTCTCAGTTTGCCTATGGCCACATTAATTTCAGTCTTCTCCCTTTCTGCCGCTGCCAATGCAACTTCAACTGCCACCTTTTCATTCCTCAACTGCAGCAACGCTTGCTCTTTCAGTTTCAAATTCTCCCCAAGATGAAGACATGACATCTCAGTATCTTGACACTTGTTCTCAAGGAGCTGCAATGCCAACTCCTTTTCATTAAGTGTTTCATGTAACACTGTAGTGCCCACCATCAGCTTTGCATTTTCTTTTCCCAGTGCCTCCAAAGCTGTTTCTTTTGTTTGCAGTTCATTTTTTAAAGATGTAACTTCTTCCTTGAGCTCCTGAATTGTTGCATCTGCCAAGCTTAAGGATTTGGCCTTCTCTTCTTCCATTCCCTTCAGCTTTGCTGCAATTGTGCTGACTGTATCTGTAGTGGATTCATTATGAATCTGACTAAAGATGGTAGCCTCCCGCTCCACCATATCAGCTTGTATAACCTCTAGTTTCCTCATCAGTGCCTCTTTTTCTCTCACAGCCCTGTATTGTGTATTCTCAACCATCTGATGCAAATTTGCAATTTCTCCTTTCATTTTGTCAATCTGATGGCTATAAGACACAACATTGGCTTGACTTGCCATGAGCTCCTGTTGAACTTTTGCTTTGGATGCCTGACATGCATGCAACTGATCTCTATACCAGTATCCAGACTTCCTTGTGGTCTCTATTTCATTTTTCAAGTTAGTCAAGTTGTTTTCCACCTTAAGTTTAGCTTGAAGAAGAGACTGGAACTCTACATGCTGGTCTGAGACCTTATTTTTCAAGGCCTGAATTGATTCATCTTTAGATTCAGCTTCTATTTTCAACTCCTGCAATTCAATTCTCAGTTTCTCATTGGCATCTTCAGTTGCTTGCACATCTTGTTTCCACTGACTTACCTCCGAGTCTCTAAGTTCTAACTGCATAGTCAGGTCCTGAAACCGGCTGTCTGCCTCTCGTATCACTTGCTGCAACCTGTTTATTTCCAGCACCAACTTCTCAATCTCTTGTAAAGCAGCTTTGTTATCTGCTGCAGTCCTCAACTTCAACTCCTGTTCTAGAGTTTGTGCATGATCTAGAACTTCATTCTGTCCTGCAACCAATGTTGTCATTTCATTTTGCACTGTCTCAAGACGTCCTTCCAAGTGAGCTTTCTGCCTAAGAACCTCTTGATATTTTTCTTGCCACTGTAAACCTATTCTGGATTCCATTGCCAAGGCTTCAATTCTGTATTTCTCCTTCTCTTCAAGAGCATTCTGAAGCTGAAGAGTAAGTCTGTGGATCTGCATGTCCACATTCTCTTTAGGTGTCACTGTATCAGACCTAAGACTAACAGGAATTGAATACTTGTCATTTTTTTCATACTTCCCTGCAGATGGTGTTGGTGTTGCAGAATCTAGAAGCAACAGTTTCTTGATACGAAACAATTCTTCTTCATATCCACTCACATCTGAGATAGATGACATTGTTTCAACTCTTTCTGAGCAAATGGAGTCTAGCTCAAAACGAGATGAACATCCAGAGATATTGGATGCAGTGTCCAACCTATCTCTGGCCCTCTTAAACTCCCAGACCAGCTGATCAGCTGTCGTCATGGAGCAGTCAAGTTTGCAACCTGAATCACTAGCCATATTACTAAGGCCACTGGCTAAAAATAAGCTGCTTTTACTATTACCTGAAGCTGTGGCTGTATGTTCAAGGCTTGATGTGGCACTCAGACAACTGCCTGGAGTCACAGCAGGTATATTGCCTCTGCCTGCTGTGATATTTGATTCAGGATCTGAATCATCTGGTGACTCAGTCAGGTATGAATATTTTTCAGTTACCACATTAACTGTGTTCAGTGGATGTTTCTGTAATTTGTTACAAGGTTCAACTTGGACAAAAGGGTTAGTACTCAGCAATGAACTGTCCATTTCTTGACGAGTCCTGTCTTCTTGTGTAGATAAATGACTTGAACAATAAGCATGCACTTTTGCAAGAAGTGAAGAATCTGATGTACTTCTTTTCTGCAGATTTTTGAAACCTTCAATACATACAGACAAAAACAACAATAAATTACAAATAAATAAAACATTATATGCACAGTGCGTCTACTAAGTTTTATGACTGGCATTATAAAAAGTATTTGCGTGAAAGAAATACACTTTTATTGTTTAGTTTTCGACACAGATCCCTATTAACTGTACACACAGATCTGCACGGTCGTACAGCTTCTGGATGCCTGCAGAAGTCGTCTTTTGAAATGGTGTTTAATGTACTTGTCATAGCTGTCTGGATGTCTGAAACTGAGTCAAAGAGGCGCCCCTTCAAATGGGATTTCACTTTTTGGAACAAAGAGTAATCAGCAGGTGCAAAATCTGGCGAATACGGAGGGTGGTTGAGCACAGTCACTTTTTGTTGGGCCAAAAACTGCTTGACAACTGTTGCGTTGTGGGATGGGGCATTGTCATGCAAAAGGAACCAGTCACCAGATTCACACATGCCTGGTATAACACGTCGAATTCTGTTTAGGAGCCTTTCCATTACACCTTTGTAGTACACTGCATTGATAGTTTCACCCTCTGGAACAAATTCTTTGTGGATTATGCCTTGCCAGTTGAAGAAAATCACCAACATGGTCTTCACACGCGACTTCTGAAATCACAGTTTTTTCGGCCATGGCGAGGTTTCTCCGATCCACGCAGCGGATTGACGTTTAGTGGTCAAATCATAGGCAAAACACCATGTCTCATCGCCAGTTACAATTTTCTTAAAGAAGTCAGGATCACTGTCTGCTGTGGCAATCAAATCTCAGCAAGCTGCAATTCTCTGGTCTTTCGGCTCTGGAGTCAAAGAGTGTGGAATAAAGCATGAACAAATCTTCCATTTTCGCAAATCTTCAACTACAATCTTTCTCACTGTGTCCTTGCCAATGTTCACCTCGTCTGTTGGCATTCTTAACGAAAGGAGACGGTTTTGAAGCAACAACTGAGAAATCTTCTCGACATAGTTGTCATTG
>Ga0123355_10004514_pt1 | contig 20247 bp, 14 predicted proteins | sample TergutEmb28metaG_3_FD_89872 | JGI IMG/M metagenome (GOLD analysis project Ga0123355, IMG submission 89872) | Embiratermes neotenicus P1 segment gut microbial communities from Petit-Saut dam, French Guiana - Emb289 P1 | ecosystem: Host-associated > Arthropoda: Insects > Digestive system > Gut ...
ATGGGGTCACTGGTTCAAGCCCAGTTGTTCCCACCAGGCCCAGTAGTTCAGTTGGTTAGAACGCCAGCCTGTCACGCTGGAGGCCGACGGTTCGAGTCCGTTCTGGGTCGCCATCGGGCACCGAAAGGTGCCCGAACACATGCCTCTGTAGCTCAGTCGGTAGAGCAGTGGACTGAAAATCCACGTGTCGTTGGTTCGATTCCGACCGGAGGCACCATTTAAGCGCAGTGCGATATTATTGCACTTCGTGCGGGCGTAGCTCATCTGGTAGAGCGCCACCTTGCCAAGGTGGAGGTAGAGGGTTCGAGCCCCTTCGCCCGCTCCATGTTTTCCGACGCAAATCCGCTTTGCCGGGGTTTTCGTCGGTTTTGTAAAAAGTGCTGCTTCTATATGGCGACATGGCCAAGTGGTAAGGCAAGGCTCTGCAAAAGCCTGACTCCCCGGTTCAAATCCGGGTGTCGCCTCCAAAAATAAGCGGGCGGTTTGTGATTGAGACACAGACCGTCCGCTCTTTTTGCAACCGATACCATCCTTGCGACAGAGGCTATATTAATTCCTCCGGCTCAAATACATATTTTTTCTCACAAAACTGACAGCACACTTCAATCGGCTCGCCTTCGCTTCTCATATCATCAAGCTCTGATTGCGCAAGCGACAAGACCGCTGAAAGAAAGCGCTCCCTACTGCAAGTACACTGATATGCCACCGGCTCACGCTCAATAATCTTGGGTGAAAAACCGGACATTATCGACGCAAGCAAAGCCTCCGCACCACCGACTTTTAAAACATCCGTCACGGCTCCTGTTTTTTCAACATTTTCTTCAACTTTATCAATTACACCATCCGGCGCACCGGGCAGCAACTGCACGATATACCCCCCTGCGGCGAGCACAGACCTGTCTCTATCTACCAATACTCCAAAAGCACAAGCTGTAGACACCTGCTCACTGGATGCAAAATAGGCCGCAAAATCCTCTGCTATTTCACCGCTGACCAGAGCTGTCGCACCGGTATATGGTTCTTTTTCCCTAAAGTCCTTAATAATTGAAAGCATACCATCGATTCCAACCACTGCACCAACATCCAGTTTGCCATTTTCCTTCTTGGGTACATCTGCCAGAGGATTGCCGACATAACCGCGGACATTTCCCTCATCATCGGACACGACAATTATTCCGCCGATAGGACCTCCGCCATCCACCCTTACAGTGAGCGAAGCGTCTTTTTTCTTTAAAGAACTGCCAATAACGGAACTTGCTGCAAGTGTTCTTCCGAGCGCTGCGGTCACAACCGGAGTGCAGTTATGGATCTCACGAGCACGTTGTGTAAGTGCCCGTGATTCTATAACCGAAACAGAAACAAATCCATCATCGGAAATGGCTTTTATAATCTGATCCAATGTTATCACACCTTTTTTTGCTGTTTATCTTTTTTCTTTTTTATCTTCGAGCCGCTTAAAAACAGGCTCATACCCATCTTTACCGTAGTTCAGACTGCGGTTAACCCGGCTGATTGTTGCACTTGAAGCGCCGGTCTGTTCCAAAATCGTGTTGTACACATGCCCTTCGTTTAACATTTGAGCAACTTGAAATCTTTGTTCTATTGCCCGCAACTCAGTTACCGAGCACAAATCATCGAAAAACCTGACACATTCGTCAAGCGTTTGTAAAGTGAGAATCGCTTCATACATCTCGATATATGGTTCGCGCTTTACACCTTTTCTGATTTTTGTCATAAATTCCTCCGTAAAAATCTTCTTTATTACATAGTAATAAAATATATTAAAATGCTGAAATAAATAATATTATTACAACAATTTTTGCCTTATTATTAGGCAGTGTGGTCACCACCTCGTGAAAATAAAAATTCTGCATGAGACTTATTACTTGGCGATACACTTAAAAAAGTTTCGGTCAAGAAAGGTCAATGCAGAAAAAGAATTGTAGGTATCATAATCGAATGGCTTTTTCATATTGAGCGCCTCTTCGATATCATAATGTATATATTTATCGCCATCTACGGCCATCACCTTTGCGCCGCACCCTTCGGCAAGCAACATGACCGCACTATAACCCATGTAAGTCGCCGTCACACGATCTCTTATGAGTGGAGAACCACCCCTTTGTACATGCCCTAGCGCTGTGAAACGTGTTTCCAGTCCGAGGGATTTTTGGATTTTGTCTGCTACAACTTGTCCCTTTTCGGCACCTTCGGCGACAATTATTGTAAAATTTGTACGTCCGGCGATCCGTGCAGCACGGATTCTTTCGATCACATCTTTATCAAAATCATACGAAACTTCCGGCACCATGATTATTGTAGCACCTGTGGCAATACCGACATTTAGAGCCAGATGCCCGGCTTTATGCCCCATGACTTCAACCACGGAACAACGCTCATGAGACTGCATCGTGTCATTGAGTCTATCTACAGCCTCGACAGCAGTATTGCACGCCGTATCAAAACCAATCGTATACGCTGTGCACGCAATATCATTGTCGATTGTACAAGGTATACCAATGACGTTGACTCCGCTTTTTTTGAAAAGCCGGAGCGCACCTTGGAAAGTACCGTCACCTCCGATGACAACAAGGCCATCAATGCCCATATATTTGCAGTTATCCGCAGCACGTGCGATACCTTGCTCGGTTCGGAACTCGTCTGATCTTGCGGTATATAGCATGGTTCCGCCACGCCCGGTGATGCCTCTGACAACGCGCTCATCAAGCGGGATTACGTCCCCTCTGATCAGACCGGCATAACCGTGGCGAATACCTACGCAGTCAATGCCCAAGCACTGCAATGTCCTGACCGCCCCACGAATTGCCGCATTCATGCCGGGTGCATCGCCACCGGAAGTCAGTATGCCAACTCTATTTACTGCATATCCTGTTTCCATAATGATTCCTCTCATTTACCTCATCGGGAAAGCACTCACGTATAGCACATTATTTGACCAGCCACAAAGACAAAAAGCGTGTTTTAAATACACGGTTACCTAAATATAAGCATATCTGAATCAAATGCCTCAATTCTTTTGAAGACGGCATAATCGGGGGCAAGCACCTGGAAATCTCCGCCTAAAGCATCTAAAATATTTTCGGGCTTGATCGTAGGCTCTTGCGCAGATATCTTTGCTGAAATATAGACTTCACTTGTACCGCTAAACTCAATATCACGAACATACTCAGCAATATCTATAGTTCCCATACCGCGTTTGGTCTTTTTAAGAACTTCGATATTGCTTGCGCAAAAGCGTGTTTTGAGTTTTTGGCAAATATCCTGCGGTACAGTATCATAATACAATATGCCCGATATTTCAAGCCACTTTAATTCGTTAAATTTGCGCAAAGGCTCATAAGCTTCGCTAATTTCAAGCCCACTGGGAAGGTATTTTGTGATTTGTCCAGGCAAATCTGCCATCTCGACCTGCGCTTTCAGACCCACGTCCATAAGTTCACAAACACTCTGCATTCCAACGGACAGAGGCATTGCAACAGAAATGTAGGGATGCGGATTAAACCCCTTTGAGTATTCTAGTTCCAAACCTGCTCTGATAAAGGCACGCCGCATTGCCGCTGCCAAATCCAAGTGTGAAATATATTTTGCATTGTCAGTTTTTGAATAACGTAATCTCAGCTTTGTCAAAATATCTATACCTGCTCCCCTATTATTGCATCTTAAATATTGACTACTCGCAAGCGCCGCAATTGCTGCACCCTTCCCTGCAATCGGGTGTCTTGATCCCTGCATAGGCCGCCTTGCACTCGTTTTTAAGGTGCGCTAAAGTGACTCCGGACTCAACCAGACTCCAAGGCAGTATTTCATCATAATCGCGCTGCCTAAAAGCATAAAACTCGGGATCTATGCCTGCATCATGAAACGCCTCAAGCCAAGTATTAAATGAAAAACATTCACTCCAAGAATCATGCCTTGCGCCGAGTCTCCACGCTGCTTCAATAGCCTTGCCTAAGTTTCTGTCGCCGCGAGCCAAAACCGCTTCAACAAAACTCTGTTCCGGAGAATGCCATTTGTATGTGATGGCCTTAGATTTCATTGCCGATCTAAGCAAATCAACCCGCCGCATATATTCACTCATGGATATCTGCGGTTCCCATTGAAATGGTGTATGCGGTTTGGGTACAAAACACGATGTACTTACCGTAATCCTTACCCCTCGGCTCTTGTTTTTGGCATATTGCTTCCAACAATTTAAAACATCGTGGGATAGTTTTGCAATGCCTATAATATCTTCATCGGTTTCAGTGGGAAGCCCCAACATAAAATAAAGCTTAATCCCATTCCAACCACCTTCAAATGCAACGGCACAGGTATCTAAAAGTTCCTTTTCTGTCAGATTTTTATTAATTACATCTCGCAAACGCTGACTCCCAGCCTCAGGCGCAAATGTCAGTCCGGATTTGCGCACTTTTTGCACACGTTCCATTAATTCAACACTGAAATTATCCGCACGCAATGACGGAAGTGAGAGATTCACTCTTCGCGGTTCACACCACTCAATCAGCCCATCACATAAAGGGAAAATATCCTCATAATCACTTGTACTCAATGACAATAGTGCGACCTCATCATATCCGCTACTTTTCAGAGCCTCTATCCCCTGTTTGACTAGGATATCATGTGAACGTGCCCGTACAGGGCGCGTTATATGCCCTGCCTGACAAAATCTGCATCCGCGTATACAACCCCGAAAGAGTTCCAAAACAACCCTATCGTGTACAAGCCCGACTGACGGCACAATAGTGTCAACCGGAAAAAATGAACTGTTCAAATCGGATACAATACGTCTTTTTACAGGAAGTTGAGCGCCGGACTGTGGCGCGATTTCAGAAATAGTTCCATCGTCATTGTGTGTAACACAATAAAGCGATGGAACGTAAATACCGGGAAGCTTGGCAGCTTGTGCCAAAAATGCTTTTTTTAAAATACCCTTCTTTGGACTTTTAAAATCAGAACACACTGTTGCAGAGTTTATATGCGGAGCATCGGCATGTAGCGCCGGAGTGGTAAAGTAATTGCGCAGCAACGCCATGAGCGGAGCGACAACTTCTTCCCCATCACCAATGACGAATAGGTCAATAAACTCCGAAAGCGGTTCCGAGTTAAATGCGCTTGAGCCTCCGGCAATAACGAGCGGCGCATAATCATCCCGGTCTGTAGAGCGTAAAGCAACACCGGCAAGATCAAGCATATTGAGCACATTCGTATAAGAAAGCTCATATCCTATCGAAAATGCAAGGACATCAAATTCGGTTAATGCATCCCCGCTTTCAAGCCCAAAAAGCGCAATGTTTTCTTTACGCATTTCATCTTCCATATCCGTCCATGGGGCAAAAGTACGTTCACACCAAACCCCATCGATTTCATTGAATATGCCATACATTATCCGAAGCCCAAGGTTGGACATACCAATCTCATAAGTATCCGGGAAACAGTATGCAACCCGGATATCTATTTCATTTTTATTCTTAATAATTTGCTTATATTCACCGCCTACATAACGGGCGGGTTTTTGCACTTTTTGCAAAATGCGTTCATATTTATTTAAGCCTTCGATGACAAAAACTCCTTTTCGGTCATTCGGTCAATAGTGCAGCAAGCAAGTACATCTCAGTGTCATAAGCAAAGTTACTGCAAAATGCTCATAAAACACTTATGAGCTAACCTATACGCTTTATGCACTCAGTTACAAGAGCCCTAAACTGCGGCGCTGCTTTGTCCGCCATCTCCTGCACTTCATCATGGGTGAGCGGTGTCTTAGAGATACCGGCTGCGAGATTGGAAACACAAGATATTCCGCAGACGTGCATACCCATATGGTTGGCAGCCACGGCCTCACAAGCCGTACTCATACCGACAACATCTGCCCCCATCGCTCTATATGCCCTGATCTCTGCCGGTGTTTCAAAGTTCGGCCCTGATGTTTGCAGATATACACCCTCATGCAACTCGATATCTAAGCTTTTTGCGGCGGAAGATATCTTTTCGCATAGCGTTTTTTTATAAACTTCGCTCATATCCGGAAATCTCGTGCCCAAGTCATCAATATTGTGCCCGATGAGCGGTGAAGGCACGCCATATAGGATGTGGTCTTTGATCAGCATAAAATCGCCTGCGGCAAAATTCAGGTTGATTGAGCCTACCGCATTGGTAAGCATCAGAATTTCAGCGCCCAGGAGTCTCATCAAGCGAATTGGGAGCACGACATCAGCAATGCTGTAGCCTTCGTAAAAATGTACACGTCCCTGCATAACAATTACCGGAATCTTACTGATATGGCCAAATACGAAGCGACCTTGATGCCCAGGAACGGTACTGATGGGGAATCCTTCAATGTCTTCATAATTGATTGTAGCTACGATATCTACTTCCTCGGCAAATGAGCCAAGTCCGGAGCCTAACACCAGTGCAACTTTTGGCTTGAAGTCTGTCTTTTCCCTGATTTGAGCCAAGCAGTGTTGTAATTTCAAAAAAGTATTGTTCATGATGTCCCCCTCTTTCTTTGACGGTATTATACTACAATAAAAAAGTTCTTGCAATATTTGTTAAAGTGTTTTACAATACATCTCGCCGATACTATCGGGGTGTGGCGAAGCTTGGTATCGCGCTTGGTTCGGGACCAAGAGGCCCCGGGTTCGAATCCCGGCACTCCGACCATATCGAAAGAGTCTGTGTCCCTAGGGGTATGGGCTTTTTTGTTGCAACTTGCGAATCTTTTTGGCTGACGGAAATTTTCCTATTCAATGCGCAAAATATGTAAAGACACCGATGCCGATTTATGCTATACTGAGCAAACAATAAACAGGTAAAAAGATACCGAAAGGATTGAAAACATGAAATTCACATTAGTACATTCCAATTTAAACGTCCTTGACTTGAAAAAGTCATTAGATTTCTACAAGAAAGCACTTGGGCTGGAAACAGTTAAAACACACAAAGCCCCCGATGGAAGCTTTGAACTGGTGTTTTTATCTGATGGCTCGTCAGCACACCAAATTGAGCTCACATGGCTGAGAGATAGAGATACCTCCTATGAGCTCGGAGATAACGAATCGCATATCGCATTTATCGTAGATGATTACGATGCAGCACATGCATTACATTCAGAGATGGGTTGCATTTGTTATGAAAATACCGTTATGGGTTTATATTTTATTGAAGACCCGGATGGATATTGGCTTGAAATTATACCGGCGAAGCGATAAATTTACATCACTCTTTTGATAAAAACAGGCTGACGAGGTGCGTATCTTGTCAGCCTGTTTTTGTGATTTTTCTACACACACGCATGACAGCGCCGGATTTAGGACACTTGTTTGAAAAATGTCAAGAAATTTGTTTCAAGTAGAAAGCAGGGGCTGACGCAATGATTTAATAAATCATATGCGACAACCCCTGTTGCATTACTGTGGATTATGCCGCCTACTTTAATCAATAAGTATTATTGATGAGCCGCAATTCCACACTCTGGTTATCTAACGCAACGGTCAGGTCAATATACTGCCATGGGGCATTGTTCTTGGTCACATCAATCAGATTGACATAATCAAGATTGTTCCATATCCGGTTGACACGAACAAACTGTATCGCACAATCACCATTAGGCAAAGTCGCCGTCACTGTAAGATCCGCATACGGAACCAGTGTATTAACACCGTTGAGTTGTGTCCAGATGCGTATCACGCCCAAGTTTGCAAGCGACGCATTGTTGTCATTGCCGTTGTTAAATGCATTTAAGCTGAGCACATCTGTCGGCGTTGCAACAAACAAGTTGTTGACCAATATTATCTCTACGGTCTGTCCAAATGCAACGACTGTAAACGTGATGTATTGCCACGCCCCATTCTTGTCTACATCAAAGTTGACATAGAAATCCTGCCAGCCATCACCATCAACCCACTGACGATTTTTTGTTACAAACTGCATGGCATCATTATCGTCTTGATCAACTGCGGTTATCTCTGCACCCATCGGAACAAGCGCACCCACATCATCAAGACGCGGCCATATGCGTATTCGTCCTGCAAGATCCGGCACTTGCGTACAGGTGCCATTATTAAAGGCTGTCAGCGTAAATTCTTGCGGAATGAATCGATTGTTTATCAGCCTGATAACTACAGTCTGACGGAAGGCGGTCACGGTGAGGTCGATGTATTGCCACTGAGCATTCTTGTCTGCATCAAAGTTGACAAAGAAGTCCTGCCACCCCTCAATATCACACCACTGGCGGTTTTTTGTAATAAATTGCATTGCATCATTGTTTTCTTGATCGACCGCAGTGATCTGCGCAGAAATCGGGACAAGTGTACCCGCACCACCAAGCAATGGCCATATACGTATGAGCCCTGCTTCGGCTAACGATTCATTGTCCTCATTGCCATTGTTAAACGCATTTAATGAGAAGTCTTGAAGTCTACGCGCTGCCCAGAAGTCGAGCAGTGCTTGCGGCACGGCATCGCCGCCCGGTCTATAACGCAGATGAGGCAGGGTGAGATAAGTTTCCGTTTCCGATATCTCAAAAGGCACATTGTGCGGAAGTCTGACATTATAATAAGCAGTTTCGGCATGAATGCGCAGATTCTGTAACGCAGCTGTGATCTCAGCCGGTCTGATGCGCCCCTCAATTGGTCTATGCGAGAAAATTGGACGAACCGATCTATTGCCATCCAATCCGGCTCTTGGCGCAAAACCATCAATTTGGTTGGCCTGCTCGGTTCTGGTTGCACATACTGCACGCCCCCACGCCCCAAGACCTCTCATACGATAGAGGCTCAGATGGTAATCACCCGCAGGCGCACCAAGTAGTGGTCCGGTAGGCGCTCCGGTAACACCGCCTACATGGAGATTTGTCTGACGATTGATGTAATATATGGCATCCACTACATCATTGACCGCACGCACCCTGAAATTGTACTGCTCACCGGGAACAAGATTTTCAAAAGTGAAACTTCTTGCTGCGGCACCGCTTGCATTACCTACACCTATTCGGACTGTTTCATTGCCAAATATATCGGTGGCATAGTAAGGCTCATCGGTTACCGAAATCCAGTCAAATTTGATCATAACATCGCCCGAATACATAAAGACTTCATATCGCTCAATGATTCCCCCGCCATCCCAAATGGGAGGCTCCCAACTAAGTGTAGCTGTACGCTCCGCAGGATTCGTGATTACAGTTACATTTTGCGGTACACTCGGTGATGATCTCGTGTTACGTACGGACGGTGGGGCATAATTTGTACCGTGAATAACTGCGGCAGACCAAATACCTGCTCTATATGAGCCTCCGGCAGAGTCGAGTATGAAACTTGAGCCGTTAGCCGGACCGGCTATCATCGGGAACGCTGCTCTTTCGGGGAAATTTTCATTTGCACGTTCACCTGTAACCGTAAATGGTGTAGGCAGTGTTGTTCCGGATGTATTCCAAACGTTAATCAGATGTGCTGACCTCTCGCCATTCGGTACATTTACCGGAATAAGTGCATCTACTTCCTCAGCATGAGTCGGGGAAAATACAGAGACGGCAATCGAGCCTGACCCTGCCGCTTGTCTGTTAAATGTCAGCGATGGTGTAAATGCGTCAACATTTGTAACATTTGCAAGTACAGCATGACTACCTTGTGTAATGGTCACTGTGTTGGTTCCATGCGCAAAACCCATGTTTTCACTATGTGTACTCCATCCCAGCGCTCGCGTTGCCTGATAGTTTTCGGGAATGACCATAAGGAACGTGTCATTCATTCGTCCTGTACGCCCATGAGTATCTATAAAAGGCAGCAGATTATGTGCGAAATTGTGATAGAACATACGGAACGCTCGACCCATCGTATTATTTACAGATTGTCCGATTCCGAGCATGTTGATCTCGTTTTCCATACCCAGCTCGTATGTTATCGGTCCGCTCACTGTAAATATAAGCGTAAATGGTCCGCTGGCGGTTGTCATCGGATGCCAGTGATGACCATCTTCTTCCCAACTCATACCAAGCGCCTGTGCTCCTGCGACCAGTACAGGAAATGCTTCCGGATCCATACCAACCATAACTGCGTTTGCCGCAAGGGTCTCAACAGTCATAACACCGCCGCGCATTTTCAGTTTGCCGAGCACACAATCCGGCGTAAGATTGGTGGTGCGGAGCATCTCATCAACCAGTTCTCTGGTCGGTGGGATAAGCGGCAAACCATCGCCAAAGCGCATCTCTTCAGCCATGCTTTGGAAATTGCGCATAGCTGCGGCATATGTTGCACCACTCACCGTAAGATATCTGTCCCTTGGTGAAAATTGGTTTTTAGTACTGTAGTACCATGATAAATTTTCACTTACTTCCGAAGGGTCACAATGGAGAAGCCCCCACAGTGCTTGCTCAAGCGGACTGGCTGCGGCCATCAAGTAATGGTCTTGATGCAGATTTAGCGGATTGTCCTTATTTAGAGGATTGGTACTGGCAAGAATTTGCGTTCTAGTCAGAGGCATTGTCTGATCTCTCATAGAATCAGGAAGTCTGCGGTTAAGCGCCGCCGAATTACGTTGACACCAACTTGCAGATGTTACTATGAAATCAAGCAATGGTCTAAACTGCGGCATGAAATCATACCTACTGTTGAATATCGCCGGATCAGTATGCGCAAGAAGCTGATGATCCGCAGCATTATTCGGGTCACCACCCTGTATCAAGCGACGAAGTGGGTTAAATGTGCCGCCTTCAATCGGATTTTGAGCCGAAACACCGGAATAAGCAAATACGCGCATCCCTACGATACGATCCAAGACTACTCTACGATTACGCGAAAAACCATTATCTTGAGCCGCAAGCCACTGGGTCAGTTCGTAAGCTTCTTGAACGATCTTGATTACCGGTGTACCCATGGATTCGATTACTTTTGAATGGTAGGAACTCCACCATATACAAACGTTTCAATCCCCATAGGCAAACATTACGGCATCAAACGAGGCCCATTGGGCATATCTTTCAAAGTTCTGCTCGTAAGATGGAAATCCGGTGTAGCCAAATCCGGTCTTAGGCCCCCAGGGGCTTCCCATAAATGGAACTCTGCCCTCCGGCCATCCTGTATCAGGGTTAATTGGCCCTTGATTTTTCCAATAATACGGCAACAAAGTAGTTGCACCGGATCCTTGGGGCGGTTGGTTGTCCACATTGCTGTATAGGGTTGTCCCACCGGCCGCAAGTGTGATTGTAATCGCCTCGGTCATTTCTGTAATGGGTGTTGTTGAGTGATTTCTAAAATTATCACCATACATATTCCATAATTCTACTCTGACTGCCTCAGCAATCCCTACGGCAATCTCTACATTGTTCATTTTTGAATAGTAGAGTGCCAAAAAATTTACCTGTTCTCCGCGCTCTAGCTTGCCTCTGAGCGGCGCTCTGGATGCAATAGGCATGTTGTCTACGGGCTCAATTTCCGCAAGTGGATTAATGAATGTTATCGTCACAGGCTCATTTGCGCTTGCCATAGTCGCTGTGATTCCAACAAGCATCATGATTGCCAACATACAGGCAATAAGCTTACTGAATTTCTTCATGTGCCTTCCTCCTAATTATTCAAGTTCGGCGGCTAAAAGTGCAGTACCTTGTACCCCTGTACTATAGATGACCCAAGCGCCGCGTCCGCTTCTTTCCCAACGTACCCCAAATGCGCTGCCTGCACCGTCTATGCGGTCAATAAAGGCACTGTTTCTGGCTTCTGTATTGACTGCCCTTAAAGCAAAGGTGTGTATGCCCGGCTGCAAATCATTAAAAGTATGGTATGCATCACCATCTGCTTCTACCCAATTATTTCCACCGTCAGCCGAAACCTCATATCTTAATGTCATACCTGTAATCGGCGCTCCGGTCAATGCAGTCCAAGTGAGCTCCGCAGTGTTATTTGCCGGTGTTGTCACGACTAAGTTTTGCGGACTCGGAGGTACTTGAACACCTCCACCCACGCGTTGCGTGACAAATCCATTTGTACCAACCCCGGCACCACCGTTAAAGACTCTGGTCGGGCTCCAGTCACCGCCATATACGATTGGCCATATCAAGGCTCTGTTATTGACATCAGGGACTAATAGCGCAACCAATGCATCCTTTGATTCTAATCCGCGTCCACCCACAGCTTGACTTGCATTTTGCGGCACACCGGAAACATGTGTCGCAGCCATAAGGTTTGCATGTGGTGCAGCAATCATCACAATTGAAGGCTGTCCATCGCTTATGGCCGCTCCTGCGGCTCCGGCAGCCGTTATGCTGGTTATTACATTAGTACCGGGATTACCTCCGAGGGCTGGAGGGCCTCCAACGTTAAATGTCCCAAGCCCTCCGCCAATACCTGCTGTAAATCGCGCTTGATTGACAACCACTAATGTCACAGTGTTTGTACTGCTGCCAAATCCCATATTTTCACTATGTGTCATCGCCCATCCCGAACCGGCAGGACGATTGAGCGGTTCGGTTGATTCGGCTGTGACGGCGATAACATGGTCTTGAATACGTGCCATGCCGCCCCGAACAGATGTGTCCTCCGGTCTGTTCAGACCGATATTACGATAGGATAAACTGATGGCACGGCCTATTGTTGAGGTTGCAGCATAACCGCTGCCCAGCGGACCCACGCCCAAATCACTGCGGTCACTGATGATCCCCAGTTCTTGCCATAGCGGACCGCTCAACACTGCAACTATGGTCGATTGCACACTTTGACGAAGCGCTCTGTCTAACAGTAAATCATCTTCAAAATCGTTGGCAAATGCTTCCATTATGGCGAGAACGGCCGGAAAATATTCCGGTATTGCTCCTGCCATTACAGCATTTACTGCGACATTCTCAACTGTGATCAAACCGCCGCCGACCATTCTTCCTATGATTTCATCTCTGTTGCGATTTCCTGCTGCAATCAGTTCATCTACAAGTGCTTGAGTTGGAACGACAAGCGGCAATCCATCTCCAAATCGAAACGCTTGTGACATATGGAAAAATGCCCGAGTTACTGTTGCTGAAGAACCTCCAGATACAGTTGTCGGGATATCAGTACCCAGCATAGCGGACGTTATATCCGGCGGAGCTGTTTCAATAGGCGTTAAAGTATCAGTCAATGCATCACCGGCGCGGCCTAATACATTCGCTGTACCTGCCAAAATATTGGCGGTAATCCAATCATTGCGATTAGCCCCGGCCGCCCTAGCAAAGGATCTTGAATAAAGCACCGCATCTATTGTCACCGTGCGCATTTCAGTAAATCCATTCTTTAGCGCACCATTGATCAATGCTTGCTCAAACATTTCATTTACAACCACTACAACCGGCGTACCACGAGCTTCAATTTCCCTCGCATAGTAAGATGCCCATAAAGCCGCCATATTGTCGTCTACAACACCGATCACAACGGCAGCATTATCTGCCCAATTGTCGAAATCATTGGCAGGTCTCGGACCTGCTGTGTTGGCCGGAATGATCACACTACCGGTTCCGGATACTGCGGTGTGTTCGGCAATCAAATCACTTGCGATCGACCCAATAATGTGCGCATCATTGGGTCTGTCAAAGCGAAGCTGCAGCACTTCCCCGCTGCCTACATCGGCGCTACGCACCGTAAGTGGTTGGTTTATTGGCATGTTTGTCTCATTAAATCCAAAGGGACTTAAAAATGTAAGCGTAATGCTTGCCCCCGCAATCGGCATAGCAATACCACTTAGCAGTGCGACTGCCAACACACAAACCAACACTTTTACAAATCTTTTCTTCACGCTTTTACCTCCTATCAAGATATGCAAGATTAGGTAGTCGCGAAATGAGTTTTTGCTTTTAGAAATAGATCATGATTTATTTCTATTTTTTGAACTTCTTGTGTTTAGACCTCCTCCTTCGATAAATTTTATTTTTTCATTTTTCGCAGCAACATTCAATCAGTGCTTTTTTGAAGACCGTCATAGACCTTAGTTTTGCAGCGCAAGTCAATAATCCTCAAACTGTGAGATGATGTGCGTTACTCTACCTATTCTTGTCTTGTGTGAATTTATATCACATTTACAAAATTGTTGCAACAACATTTTGGCTAATTTCTACTATAAAAACGCACAGTCAAAAGTATGTTTTGTTAAAAACCCCCATATCGCAATATGTTTTCTTGCATAAACTTTAAATATTTATTCGCAATAATAAAATACTTGATCGAAAATTTACAAGAAAAAAGCCCGGCGTGTTTCACCGGACTTTCTTCTATGTAATTATCGCTTATAATTTAATCAACAAATGCCTGAATGTATCGCATGAGCATCACTGCAGCTTGCGCACGAGTGGCTGCCTCTTGCGGACCAAGTGTCGTTGGTGTCTCCGTGACAAGCAACTCATTGTATACACTCCAAAGCACAGCCTCTCTTGCCCAAGCACTTACATTGCCATGATCTGTAAATTGAGCCAAAGTAAAGCTTGCAGGAACAGTGCTTGTTTCATCATTGTATTGGGCGAAACGGAACATCATTGCAGCAAACTGTTCTCTGGTGATATTTACAGACGGTGCGAATGTGTTGGCATCAAATCCCGTGACTACACCTGCATCAAATGCCCAAGTCACAGCATCACTGTACCAACCTCCGGAAGCTACATCACCGAATATCGGACGATAAGTAACTTCGGGTTCACCCGCCATACGGTAAAGGATTGTTGTGACTACAGCTCTGCTCAGATTTGCGCTCGGCTCAAATGTGGTCGCTGATGTACCTTGCATGATACCGCGGTCAATTACAAACGCCACAGCGTCCCTGTACCAAGCATCTGCCGGAACATCTACAAACGGCAGTTCGGAGGGTGTTGAAGCTTCTGCTGCAACGAATGAAACCGGCACACTGAGCGCCGAACTTGCACCCCAGTCCATAGCCGGTGTAACACCCCTTATGGGACTGTTCGGGCTGGGAACTGCTTGAATGCGGGCAAAGTATGTTTCGCCTACTGTGAGGTTTGGAATTTCCGAAAGATTCTTGCTCATCCGTTGATTCCACATAGCATTTGCACCCGAATAATCCATTGCAACAGGGGCTACCACAGCATACCCTACGGCATCATCCGGATTGGTTTCATCTTCATCGGCAAACACGAATATGCGTGTTTGCGCATGAGGAACACTATTCCATAGAATACTGTTTTCTTCGGGCACAAATCTCACCGCACCCGGTGATTCTGTTACATCTCCAACAATACTGCCCGGTGTGGCTTGTTCGCCTCTATCCGGCACGAAACGGAAATCAGGAGCATCGAACATGAGTCCATGTGTCCATTGGTTTATGCCTTGGAAGTTGATAACATTTCTGTAACCTGCTCTGGTTATAGCTTGTGACGCAGCAACTGTGCGTCCGCCGCCTCGTCAGAGCACCCAGATATATGCATCTTTATCAGGGCCAAATATATCAACGATTCCTTCCAAAGCATCATCATCCCAAATCAGATGTGGTTGATTGACGGTTGGGCCGCCCATATCTTGATTGGTCATACGGTTGCCTGCTTCAAAGAAACGCGGATGTCCTTCTTCAGCACGCTCAGTCTCAGGACGTAGGTCTATAAGGCGAACAGTATGAGCGGATGTTGTACCGAAATCATTCGGACGTGTTGCTCTCAATTCTTCAAGAAGTGCTCTGCCTTCATCTGGTCCCATAGAGATAGAAAATGGGTTTGTATGACCTGGCTCCTCTTCGGAAATCAGCGCAACTTCACTGAGCAAAGAGTTTTGTGCCGGTTGCGCACCGATGGCTTGAAGTCTGAACCAATATTGTCCGGGACGAAGATTGGTTGTATCCCCTTGTCCGTCTCCGGGATACCACGAATCTCCGATACCTGCCGGGGTATAGCTTGCCGGAAGGGTGCGGACGACAGCTGCATTTCCTGCGGTAGCTTCAAATTGAACCAGTCTGACATCAATCAGAACTTCTCCATCGTCTAGCTGCTGTGCTGGAGTTTGGGTGGTCCCGCCAGCTGCTGTAGAGCCAATGGTAGGCTGCACGTCAACCGCACGAGCTATAGCATTTTCTCCGGCTTGTGCATCTGCAAAAGTTGCAAATACGTACAGTGTGTAACTGCTTGCTTCGGCATCCGGAGTAAAGATGAGTGAGCGATAGTTGTGATTGAGTCTCACTTCCGGGGTAGACAGACGCTCAGCCGCCCCTGCAACCGGTACAACAATGCCGCTCAGTAGTACGACTGTGAGCACACAAACCAATATTTGTGCAAATCTTTTTTTCACGCTTTTACCTCCAATAAAGATATAAGCAAGATTAGGTAGTCACGAAATAAGCTTTAGATTTGTTAAGAACCATTGGTTCTTGAATTTTTATGCGGATAATTCCTCCTTTGCTCAATTTTGTTTACTGACCCTTCGCAGCGACATTTGTTCGGAATTCTTTTGTGCCTCATTGTATAGCGAACGTCAGGATTTATTTATATAATCCTCAAGCTGCGGGGTGATAATGTGCATGATTTCTACCTATTCTTGTCTTTGGTGAATTTATATCACATTTGTAAAATGATTGCAATAATATTTGAATAAAAAGCAGCAAAAATCCGATACAATTTCCATCACAACTCACTTCCATTGCAAAAAGGAGCTGCCGTAACAGCTCCCTTTGCCTATTGCAGATATACAGTTAGCCCAAGTAAGTATTATTGATGAGCAGCAACTCTACAGTCTGATTGCCTAGCGTCACCGTTAGGTCAATATACTGCCAAGGAGCATTGTTCTTGGTCACATCAATCAGGTTGACGTAATCCATATTGTTCCATATGCGATTGATGCGGACAAATTCCATGGCACAATCACCACCATTGGTGTGTGCAGCAGTGACCGTTAGGTCGTCATACCGAACCAATGCATTGACGCCGTTTAGTCGTGTCCATATGCGGATGATTCCGGCGTTTGCCAGCGATGCATTGTTGTCATTACCATTATTGAATGCATTTAAGCTGAGCACATCTACAGGTGTCACGACGAACAAATTGTTGATCAGCAACAGCTCTACCGTCTGACCAAAGACCCTCACCGTCAATGTGATGTACTGCCACGGCGCATCCTTGGTCACATCAAAGTTGACATAGTAATCCCTGAAGCCTACACCATCGACCCACTGACGATTCCGAGTGATCCATTGCAGCGCATCATTATTGTCTTGATCAACCGCTGTGATCATCGCACTCATCGGAATCGGAGCGCCAATACCGTCAAGCTGCGGCCATATGCGGATTCTGCCTGCAAGATCCGGCACTTGTTCACATGTACCGTTGTTAAATGCACGCAAATCAAAAACTTGTGGAACAAACCGATTGTTGACCAGCCTGATCACCGCAGTCTGGCGGAAAACCGTAACGGTTAAGTCGATGTACTGCCATTGGGCATTTTTGTCTGCATCAAAGTTGACATAGTACTCTAGCCAACCCTCATCGTCACACCATAACCGATTCAGAGTGATAAATTCCATCGCATCGTTACCATCCGGATCGTATGCGGTTATTATTGCAGAACTCGGAACATGTACACTCGCACCACCCAGCAATGGCCATACTCGGATAAGACCTGCTTCGGCCAGAGATTCATTGTTCTCATTGCCATTGTTAAACGCCTCAAATGTAAAGTCTCCAATTACAAATCCACGCTCTGCCCAGAAATCGAGCAGTGCTTGCGGAATGAAGTCCCCACCCGGGCGGAAACGTATCTGCGGAAGTGCAAAGTATGTCATCTCATGAGGAGGGAGCACTTCAAACGGAATGTTCTGCGGCAATCTCACGGTGTAAAATGCCCTAGGTGCATGAATATAAGTCAGATTTTGCAATGCTGCTGTGATTTCCGGCGGTCTTACCGCTCCGGGAACTGCAACATGTGAACGTATCGGACGGACACCGCGAGTAACATCTGCAGCAGTCAATAAGCCTTCTGCTATATCTGCTGCATTTGCATATGCAGTTCGGGTTGCGCATGTTGCACGTCCCCACGCTCCGCGTCCCCTGGTGCGTTCAAGATCCAGCCAAAATTCATTAGGAACTCCGGCCATGCCACTGACAATGTGTCCATTATGCTGACGGTTGATGTAATAGATATTGCTGATGACATCGTTGTGCGCACGTACTCTAAAGTGGTATTGCTCACCGGGAACTAGGTTTTCAAAGGTAAAGCTTCTTGCAGCAGCTCCACCCGGAACAGCAATCCAGTCAAATGTTGTCATGACTCCGCCATGATACATGAATACTTCATAGCCCTCGATTACACCGTTTCCATCAAATGCAGGTGCATCCCAAGTCAGTGTCGCCGTGCGAGCAGTTGCATCAGTCGAAACTTGAACATTTTGCGGTGCACTCGGTGATGTTTGTGCATTTTGAATCACTGCAGGTGCTGCAGATGTGCCGCTGATCACAGCAGTAGACCAAACACCTGCTCTGTAAAATGGCCCTTCACCTGCAGCAACAAAACTCGCACCGCTCGCTGGTCCGACAACGATTGGGAAGCGAGCTAATACACGCCCTGCTTGAGCGCCGCTCGTCATCATTCCGGCAAATCTATCTGCCTCTCCGGCGCGAAGTCCATTGACTGTGACATAAGCAGTAGCCGCAGGAGCTGCCGGAGTGCCGGGTAACACAGCCCATCCCTGTATGAGCTCCGTTTTAGTTATGCCTCCGTCCAATACAGCAAGTTCAGCCGCATGTGCCGGTGAAAAGAACGCAATGCCAATGTCAGCACCGGCAAATCCGGCGTTACGCTGCCAAGTACGTGTAGCATCCCAAGCGCCTGCGGCCGGATCAGCAAAGGCTGTTTCCATAGACGGCCCACCCGTACCGGTACCTTGCACCCAAGGAATAAGAGATACCGTACTGGAGCCTGCCGAAAATCCCATCATCTCCGCATGTGTTTCCCATCCAAGTGCACGAGTCACAGTATAGTTTTCAGGAATTACGACCAATATAAGATCGTTGAGACGTGTTGTACGTCCACTGGTGTCGATATGTCCGGAGATATTACCTGCGACATTATTGTAAAACAGACGAAACGCACGACTGAGTGTTGCATTGACCGTGTTTCCGCTACCGACCATGTTTATTTCATTTTCCATGCCAATCGCTTCTGTTATCGGTCCACTTACCACTGCACCAAGTGACAAGGGTTGAGATGCAGTCGTCATCGCATGCCACTGATGACCATCTTCTTCCCATGCCATGGTCAGTGTTTGAGCAAGTGCAATCAGTACCGGAAATGCCTCCGGCTCCACTCCGGCCATAACCGCATTAGCAGCCAAAGTTTCAGCGGTCATTGCCCCGCCGCGCATCTTGATATAGCCAATCAAATCATCCGGACCCAGATTTGTGGTGGCAAGCATTTCATCTACGAGTTCACGCGTCGGTATCAGCAATGCTGTACCATCACCAAACATCATTTCACCCGCCATAGCTTGGAAGTTGCGCAGCACTTCGGACTCATTTGCACCACTTACAGTCAGATATCTTTGTCTCGGAGCAAACATATGCGCTGTGCTGTAGTACCAAGACAGATTTTCTCCACGCACTGCCGGAGGATCACAATACAAGAATGCCCACAACATCTGCTCAACAGGAGTCAATGTTGCCATCCTGTAAATATCCTGATGCATGTTCATTGCATTATCTGTTGCCAGTGGGTCAGAAGCATTGAGTATCATCTCAATCCTTGTGTTCCACGCACCTGTAGGAAGCCCGGTAATTGGATTCATAGGAATCGAATCCAACTGAGCAGCCAAACCTGCGGGCAATCTGCTTCCAAAAGCATTAGCGTCTCTATTAACATCCCATCGTGCAGCCGCTCTTGTAAAGTTAAAGGTAGGCGCAGCAGCAGGTGCAAAATCCGCTAAACTATTGAAGTCTACATCACGCAGACGATTTAGATCAGTATTCTGCAAGCCGGGGAAAGGCCAGAAACGACTGGGTGTACCGGCAATTCCTCCTGCATGAGTGAGGGTTTGTCCGTCGGCTACACCACCGAACATATAGAGCCGCGTACCCACATTGGGGCTGAAAACAGCTCTGCGATTACGGGTAAATCCATTATCTTGCGCTCCGAGCCATTGTGTCGGTTCATATGCCGCAACACAAATGCTCACGAGCGGTGTGCCCATAGCTTCGATAATCATTGAGTGGTAGGAACTCCACCACGTGCAAACGTTTCAATCGTTTACCCCATATACAACGATATCTGCCGAGGCCCACTGGGCATATCTTTCAAA